>ERZ791808.144-NODE-144-length-95879-cov-5.394296_pt1 | contig 95879 bp, 80 predicted proteins | sample MGYA00510305_ERZ791808 | MGnify/ENA primary metagenome ERZ791808 (study PRJEB30046, sample SAMN00792024) | human gut metagenome | study: EMG produced TPA metagenomics assembly of the A metagenome-wide association study of gut microbiota in type 2... | reverse complement strand
GCGGACAGGGGGTAAAAGGGAAACAGGTGCAAAACCTGTGCGATCTCGTCACTGTGAACCGGAGAGTGGCGCCGCAGATGCCATTGCGAAAGTGAGAAGGCGCGGCGTGCATGATGACCCGAAAGCCAGGAAACCTGCCGGCTGTCGTGAACATATCGGTTAGAACTATTTTTGTGCGAGTCACACAAGGAGGAAAACATGAGAAAAAACAAAAAAGTAGTTGTAAGTGCAGCGGCAGTTACGATGTCCGTATTGCTTGGAGCCTGCGGTGGCAGTACATCCAGCCAGGCAACCTCGACGGAGGCGGCTTCTGAGGCAGAGACCGAGGCAGCTGAGAGCGCCGATTCCGATCAGGAAGCAGCAGATAAGGTGGCAAAGCTGATCGATGACATCTATGTACAGGAGCGCACCGATGACACGGATGAGCAGTGCAAGGCAGCCAAAGAGGCATGGGATGCCCTGACTGACGAGCAGAAGGAGCTGGTAGAAGGCGAGAACGCAGATCCAGATTATTTTGGTCGTGATACCGGCGACGCGAGCCTGGACGATCCGCGCAATCAGGATGAGATTGGCGACAAGGAGATCCTGGTAGTCAGCTTTGGTACTTCCTTCAACGACAGCCGTGTGAAAGATATCAAGAGTATCGAGGATTCCATCCAGGATGCATTCCCGGATTGGGCAGTCCGCCGTGCATTTACCGCACAGATCATTATCAACCACGTTGAGGCTCGTGACGGCGAGTGCATCGACAATATGGATCAGGCACTGGAGCGCGCCGTGGAGAACGGAGTTAAAGAGCTGGTTGTCCAGCCGACCCACCTGATGCACGGTGCTGAGTATGACGAGATGGTTGAGGCGCTCGAGAAGTATCAGGATAAATTCGAGCAGATAGCTGTCGCAGAGCCGCTGTTGGGTGAGGTTGGCGACGATGCAACCGTTATCAATGCAGATAAAGAGGCAGTTGCAAAAGCAGTTGTAGCAGAAGAAGCTTCGGAAGCTGGTTTTAAAGATGCAGCTGACGCAGCCGATCAGGGAACTGCATTCGTTCTGATGGGGCATGGTACCGCACACGTTGCAAAGGTAACCTACAGCCAGATGCAGACCCAGATGCAGAATCTTGGATATAGCAATGTATTTATCGGTACCGTAGAGGGCGAGCCGGAAGAGACCTCCTGTGAGTCTGTTATCGAGGCAGTGAAGGCAGCAGGTTATAAGAATGTCGTTCTTCGTCCGCTGATGGTAGTTGCAGGTGATCACGCAAACAACGACATGGCAGGCGATGACGAGGATTCCTGGAAGAGCCAGTTTGAGGCATCAGGTGCATTTGACAAGGTAGATACTCAGATTTCCGGTCTGGGCAGAATTAAAGCAGTAGAATCATTCTATGTTGCTCATACACGGACAGCCATTGATTCTATTGTGAAATAATGTATATGAAAAAGAAATTAAATTTAGCGGCGCTTCTGCTTGCTGCCGCTCTTCTCGGAGCGTGCGGAGGACAGAAACAGGACGCAGCCGACACCGTGGCGCAGACAGAGAGCGCAGAAACCGAGAATGTCGAACAGAAAAGCAGCATTGACCTTGCAGACGGCATCTACACCGTCGATTTTAAGACGGACAGCAGTATGTTCAAGGTCAATGAATCGAAAAATGGAAAAGGTGTCCTGACGGTCAAGGATGGCGAGGCGATACTTCATATCAGCCTGACCTCGAAAAACATCGTGAACCTGTATCTGGGTACTGCGGACGAGGCAAAGGAAGATGAAGCCGGTTGGCTGCAGCCAACCGTAGACACGGTTACTTACAGCGACGGTCTGAGCGAGGAGGTCAACGGCTTCGATGTGCCGGTTCCGGCGCTCGGAGAAGAATTTGATCTGGCTCTGATTGGTAAGAAGGGCACCTGGTACGACCACAAAGTAAAGGTAGAAAATCCGGTTTCCGGAGAGGCAGAGGACGCGGAAGCGGCATCATCCGAGACGGAGAATAGCGATGATGCGGCAGATGCCCAGAAACCGGCAGGGCAGACTGCAGATGTGGCAGACGGCACTTATACCTGTGAGGTAACCCTGCAGGGAGGTTCCGGCAGAGCATCGGTGGACAGCCCGGCGACCATTATCGTCAAGGATGGAAAGGTGACTGCCGATATTGTCTGGAGCAGCCCGAACTATGAGTATATGCTGGTGGATGACGTGCAGTATGATCCGATCCAGACCGAGGGCAATTCCGAGTTCCAGATTCCGGTAACGCTGGATGAGGATGTAGCGGTCAGTGCCTTGACGGTGGCGATGAGCCAGCCGCATCTGATTGATTATACGCTGCATTTTGACAGCGTGACGTTATCAGAAGTTACGAAATAAAAGTAGATAGAAATACCTGTCCAGGAAGAACCTCCCGGTCCTTTTGTACATATTTTGATTACAGAAGGATCCGGGAGGTTTATGTCTATGCGTATCTGTGAACTCAAACAGCGGGAAGTTATAAATGTAAAAGATTGCAAGCGCCTTGGTTTTGTGGGCGACGTCGATTTTGACATCAGCACGGGAAAAATGCTTGCGATCATCGTGCCAGGACCGGGCTGTGTCTGGGGCTTTCTGGGGCGGGAAAAAGAGTACATAATTCCATTCTGCGACATCTGCCAGATAGGGGATGACATTATTCTGGTGAGGCTGAAAGAAGAGAGAGAAAAGAAGGAATAAAGAAGGAATAGCGGAAAACTTCTGCTTGCAGAAGCGCACTTCCTGCGATATTATAATAAGTATGATATGTTATGAAAACTTGGCGGGGGCATATCAATAAAACCAGAAAAGGGGAAGAGCGATTGAAGTGTCCATTTTGCAACGCGGCTGACACGAAAGTAATCGATTCACGGCCTGCGGATGACAACAGTTCTATCAGACGCCGGAGACAGTGCGAGACTTGTGGAAAGCGTTTTACCACATATGAAAAACTTGAGACGATCCCTCTGATGGTTGTCAAAAAGGATAATACCCGGGAGATGTACGACCGGGCGAAGATAGAGGCAGGAATCCTGCATTCCTGCCACAAGCGCCCAGTCTCTCAGGGACAGATTTCGGCGTTGATCGACGATGTGGAAAACAATTTATTTAACCGGGAAGAACGGGAGATCTCGACCGCGGTGATCGGGGAACTTGTGATGGAGCGGTTAAAGGATCTGGATGTGGTTACCTATGTGCGGTTTGCATCGGTATACCGGGAGTTTAAAGACGTCGATACATTTATGGAGGAACTGCAGAAGATACAGCAGCGGAATGTGCCGTCGTATGAGTCTGGAAAGAACGGGGAAGAGACCAGATGATGGGAAATGCGTTTTATCCGGATGAATGGCTGGATTCTGCGTATGATATCCCGTATGAGCAGTTTTACCAGAAGGGAATGCGGGGTATCATATTTGATATTGACAATACGCTGGTGCCGCACGGTGCCCCGGCGGACGAGCGGGCAGTACAGCTGTTTGAACGTTTGCGGGCGATCGGGTTCCACACCTGTCTGCTCTCGAATAATAAGGAGGCGCGGGTCGCCCCGTTTGCCGGACAGGTAGGTTCGGATTATATTTACAAGGGCAGAAAACCGAAGCGCAGCGGATACAGGCAGGCGATGCTCCGGATGGGAACGGGCGAGCGCTCGACGATGTTTGTCGGGGATCAGCTCTTTACGGATGTGTACGGGGCGAGGCGGACAGGCATCTATTCGATTCTTGTAAAGCCGATCAATCCGAAGGAAGAGATCCAGATTGTGTTAAAGCGGTATCTGGAGAAAATTGTCCTGTGGTTCTATGTGAGAAGATAGAAAAAAATAGTGGAAGGTTGCAGCCGGGTGTTTTTGAACGGTTTGAAAGAGCTTGCCAGGCGGCAGAACCGGATGCTGACAGGAGTGACGGAAACGGTGGAAAATCAGTTGTTTTCAGAAAAAATATCGGCAATTTTAGAAAAATAAGGGGCGGAATTGACATGATGTGCCCTGTGTTTTCAAAAAAGTAGTTGAAAAAGAGGATTTTATAGTATAAAATAAAAAAGATAAAGCGAGTATTTTCAAGGAGGAGCATCATTTATGATATCAGCGGGCGATTTTAGAAACGGCATCACACTGGAGATTGATGGCAACGTATACCAGATCATGGAATTTCAGCACGTAAAACCGGGAAAGGGAGCTGCGTTCGTTCGTACTAAAATTAAGAACGTAATGAATGGCGGCGTTGTAGAGAAAACCTTCCGTCCGACCGAGAAGTTCCCGTCTGCCAGAATCGACAGAGTTGATATGCAGTATCTGTATTCCGATGGCGACTTATACAACTTCATGGATGTAAACACATATGAGCAGGTAGCTTTAAACCAGGAGACAATCGGCGACGCACTCAAGTTCGTAAAAGAGAACGAGATGTGCAAGATCTGTTCTTACAACGGCAAGGTATTCTCCGTAGAACCGCCGCTGTTCGTAGAGCTTGAGATCACAGATACAGAGCCGGGCTTCAAGGGCGATACTGCTACAGGCGCTACCAAACCGGCAGTTGTAGAGACTGGCGCTACTGTATATGTACCGTTATTCGTAAACCAGGGCGATAAGATCAAGATCGATACACGTACTGGTGAATATCTGTCCAGAGTCTAAGTTATAACATATACGTCAGAAAGGTCTTCACGATACCGTTTGTACCCTTGTGGGGAGGCAGTCGTGTCACTGACAGGTTTCTGACTGGAAACAGAGATTACTGTTTGTGGCAGGCATTTTCCTTTGCTGGTTATGCAGCGCATGAACAGTAGCAAGCAGAGAAACTGTTGTAAGATCCGGAGGAAACGTCGAGATTTTACAACAGTTTTTTTGCTTAACATATCGGGGAGGCGTCTATGACGCGTCCGTTGGTTCATCTCAGAGAGCGGGTTCGGAGTGAGCGGTGCTCATGGGGAGTGATAAATATGGAGAACGGAAGAGAAGACCGTCTGCGTCTGGGGGAAGAGGATGAGCCGGGGCGCAGATCTGGTGGCAGGAAGAGGCGTACATCCGGCAGGCAGACGGCAATCCGCCGGGAGCGGACGAGGCAGCAGAAGAAGCGCCGTGTGATGATGCGGCTGTTTTTGTGTCTGCTTATTTTCCTCCTGGGTGCGGGAACAGGCTGGACGCTGCGCGGGAAAATGATCCGCAAGCTGATCGATCCGTCCACGATCGAGATGCCAAACTGGGTTGATGAGCAGCTTCTCACGGTCAACCGATATTCCAGACCGGGGACGAATATCCCGGTCATCAACGGGATCGTGATTCACTATGTGGCAAATCCTGGGACGACGGCACAGCAGAACCATGATTATTTTGAGGGGTTGAAAGATCAGAGCGGCAGTAACACTGTTTCCGTCAGCAGCAATTTCGTGATCGGTCTGGACGGCGAGATCATTGAGTGCGTTCCGGTCGGGGAGAAGGCATATGCCTCCAATGAGAGGAATGCGGACACCGTTTCGATTGAGTGCTGCCATCCGGCGGCAGACGGAAAGTTCACAGACGAGACGTATGACTCGCTGGTAAAACTGACTGCATGGCTGTGCAAGCAGCTCGATTTAAGTCCGAAAGACGTGATCCGTCATTATGATGTGACTGGAAAGGCGTGCCCGAAGTATTTCGTGGATCATGAGGATGCCTGGAAGCAGTTCCGCAAGGATGTGAAAAAGGCAATGCGGAAAGATATATAATATACGATATAAATTATGAAAGGGAATCTAGTATGAAAACGATTTTAGATTTGATCGTGGAAGAACTGAAACCGGCGTTTACCGGCTGCGGGTACGATGAGAAGTACATCCGCGTAACGGTATCAAACCGCCCGGATCTCTGCGAGTATCAGTGTAACGGCGCGATGGCAGCTGCCAAAGCGTATAAAAAGAAACCGATCGATATTGCCAATGAGGTGGTGGAAAAGACAGCCGGAAGCAAGATGTTTTCTGAGATCAATGCCGTGATGCCTGGATTTATCAATATCCGCCTGAATCCGTGCTACCTGGCATCCTATGTACAGCAGGTGGCAGAGGATGAAAAGCTGGGACTCAACGCAGCTAAGAAGCCGGAGACGATCATCATCGATTACGGCGGAGCCAATGTAGCAAAACCGCTGCATGTCGGACACTTACGTTCTGCGGTCATCGGAGAGAGCATCAAGCGCATCAGCCGCTATATGGGACACCATGTCATCAGCGATGTGCATCTGGGTGACTGGGGATTGCAGATGGGACTGATCATCGAGGAGCTGCATGACCGTCAGCCGGATCTGGTATATTTTGACCCGGATTATACCGGCGAGTATCCGTCGGAGCCGCCGTTTACGATTTCCGAGCTGGAGGATATCTATCCGGCAGCGAGCGCGAAATCCAAGGTAGATGCGGCATTTCGTGAGCGGGCACAGCAGGCAACCTTCAAACTGCAGAGTGGCTATGCACCGTTCCATGCGATCTGGAAGCACATCATGAACGTGTCCTTGAAGGATCTGAAAAAGAACTATGGCAATTTAAATGTATCGTTCGACCTCTGGAAGGGCGAGAGCGATGCGCAGCCATATATTCCGGGACTGATCGAGGATTTACAGAAAAAAGGTCTTGCCTATGAGAGCGATGGCGCGCTGGTTGTCGATATCGCACAGGAAGGGGATGCGAAGGAATATCCGCCTTGTATCGTCCGCAAATCCGATGGTGCGGCGCTGTATGCGACTTCCGATCTGGCGACGATCATCGAACGTGAGCAGGATTTCCATCCGGACCGCTACATTTACGTCGTAGACAAGCGCCAGGAGCTTCATTTTATCCAGGTATTCCGTGTGGCGAAGAAGGCGGGCATCGTCAAAGAAGATACGCCGATGATCTTCTTGGGCTTCGGTACGATGAACGGCAAGGACGGTGGTCCGTTCAAGACACGTGAGGGCGGTGTTATGCGTCTGGAGCACCTGATCAAGAATATCGATGAGAAGGTATATGAGAAGATTCAGGAGAAGCAGAAGGTTCCGGCGGACGAGATGACACGCACGGCGGAGATTGTCGGTCTGGCGGCACTTAAATATGCCGATCTTTCGAATCAGGCGACCAAAGATTACATTTTCGATGTAGACCGCTTTATTTCCTTCGAGGGAAATACAGGTCCACATATCCAGTATATGATCGTCCGCATCAAGTCCATTCTGGAGAAATACAAGGAACTGCGCGGTGCGGATGCTAAAGTGGTTCCGATCCGTCCGGCTGAGAGCGAGACAGAGAAAGCACTTCAGATGGCGCTTTGCCGTTTCGGCGAGGTGACAGAATCTGCATTCTACGAGACGGCGCCGCATAAGCTCTGCCAATACATGGCGGCAGTGGCGGATGCGTTCAATGCATTCTATCTGGAAAATAAGATCCTCTCCGAGGAGGACGCAGCGAAGCAGGCAGCCTTTATCAGCCTGATCACGCTGACCAAGCGGGTGCTGGATACCTGTATGGATCTGCTCGGAATGGAATCGCCGGAACACATGTAATCTGTAATATGGAGGAATCCTCATGAAAATAATAAAAATGTCCGTAGATACCTTCTGGAAGGGCGAAGTACGGGTACAGGGACAGATTGAGGATGAGACAAAGGTATATCAGACAAGAATTTTTATCAAGGGTAGTCAGATCTATGACTACTCTTGTTCTTGTGCGGAGGGAAATTCATTCCGGGGTTCCTGCGTGCATGCAAAAGCGCTTCAGGAGGCGTTTGCCCGCCAGCAGAAAGCCGAGCATACACCGCCGGTTTCGACTTCGCCGGAGATCCGGATGATGATCCGGGAGTACACGAACCGGGAAGTAGCGCGGATTCTGGGCGAGGAAGAGCGGGAACCGGTCTATCTGCATCCCTATTTACAGATCCGGCGCGGCGAAGTGCTTTTGGAGGCACGGATCGGACGGGAAAAACGGTATATTGTGAAAAACCTGCTGGAATTTGCACAGGCGGTTCACAGCGGAAAACGGGTGGAATACGGAAAAGGCATGGCGTTTGAACACGTCCCGTCTGCCTTTGCGCCGGAAAGCCGCCCATTTTTAGATCTTCTGCTGGAGGAGGCGGACGCCTACATACGCCATTATGAGGAGATGCGCGGTCATGCGGGGCTGCCGCTTCCGGTGATGCGGGCGTTAACGCTGGGATCTGCAGCGAGGGATCGGCTGTTTGATCTTTTAGAGGGAAAAGAAGTCCAGACGGAGGACGAGAAAGGTGCTGAACGTGTGTGCCGGGTTGAGCGCAAGGATCCACGTTTCCCGGTGGAGGTGGAAGCAAGGGGCGATGGAATTGCGGTTACGGTTCCATCGGCTCTAACCTCGTTCCGGGGAGAACAGCGTCTGTATGTGGCAGATGGATTGCATCTGTTTGGATGCAGTGAACTGTATACAGAAACGATGGGCGTTTTTCTGGAGCAGATGGAACAGGGCGGAAGAGAGTGCAGAAGCCGGAAAGAGAAGCGGGAGCTGCTGGTTGGAAGCCGGGATATTCCGCTCTTTTATGCGCGGGTGCTGGAAGGCATGGAGGCACTTGGGATCTTGCAGAGCCCGGAGATCGATTGGGAGAAATACCGCCCAGAGGCGTTGAAAGCCCGGTTTGAGTTTGACAGTGATTCGCCGGACGAGCTGCGTCTGCGTCCGACGCTTTCCTACGGAGATTTTACGTTTTCGCCGCTGGCGGACGAGCATGTTCCGCGGGAGATCTGCCGGGATGTACCGGCGGAATTTTATATCAGCCGCCTGATCACGCGGTACTTCTCTTACTGGGAGGATGAGAGCGGCGAGCTGGTGATCCGCGGGGATGAAGAAGCGCTGTACCAGGTTCTGAGCGAGGGAATGCCGCAGTTTCAGGAGGTGGGCGAGGTATGGCTGTCAGAGTCTGTCCGCCATCTGCGCGTCCTGCCCCCGCCGGAAGTGTCGATGGGGGTTTCTCTTGGAGGCGGCTGGCTGGATCTGAAGATTGAGACGGCGGGAATCGACCCGGCGGAGCTTTTGCAGGTACTCAGTGAATACCGCCAAAAAAAGAAATATTACCGCATGAAAAATGGCGAATTTTTGCAGCTTTCGGGCGGCGGCCTGCAGGCGCTTGACAGCCTGACTGCGGATCTGGGACTGACAAAGAGTGAATTTCAGGCGGGGGAGGCGAAGATACCTGCCTACCGTGCTTTTTATCTGGACAGTCTCTCGGGCGACGGCAGGATGAAACTGTTTCAGCGGGATGAAGCCTACGGGATGATGGTGCGCGATCTAAAAACGGCGCAGAGTGTCAGCTATGCGGTTCCGGCGGTGCTGGAAAAGACGCTGAGGGAATACCAGAAGATCGGATATACGTGGATGCGGACGCTGGCGCGGTATCATTTCGGTGGGATCCTGGCAGATGATATGGGACTGGGAAAAACGCTGCAGGTGATTGCGCTTCTGACGGCATTTTATCAGGAAAAAACCGAGCAGAAAGCGGCTGGAAATGAAGGCAGTGGGTCAGAATTACCTCTTCCGTCTTTGATCGTCTGCCCGGCGTCGCTCGTCTACAACTGGGGACAGGAATTTGCCCGGTTTTCGCCGGGGATCCGCGTGCTTCTGATTGCCGGGACGGCGAAAGAACGGCAGGAACAGCTGGAGGAGCAGATGCGGATGGAGGCGTCTGAGGGGGCGCAGGTGATCATCACGTCCTATGATCTGTTGAAACGGGATCGGGCGGCGTATCTGGGACGCACGTTTGAATATGAGATTATTGACGAGGCGCAGGTCATTAAAAATGCAAAGACACAGGGCGCGAAGGCGGTAAAGGAGATTTCGGCGAATGCCCGTTTCGCTCTGACGGGAACGCCGGTGGAAAACCGGCTCAGCGAGCTTTGGAGCATTTTTGATTTCCTGATGCCGGGATTTTTATACAGTTACCGGAAGTTCCGTGAGCGGTATGAGCTGCCGATCGTGAAAAATCAGGATCCGGAAGCATTGACGGCACTGCGGCGGATGACGGGACCGTTTGTCCTGCGCCGCTTGAAAAAGGATGTGCTGCGGGAGCTTCCGACCAAGGAAGAGAGGATCGTTTATTCGGCGGCGTCGGGGCGGCAGCAGAAGCTTTATACGGCGTCGGCGTTGAAACTGAAAGAGGCGCTGGCTGGCGGCGCGTGGTCGGGTAATGGAAAATTGGAAGTGCTTTCCCAGCTCATGCGGCTGCGCCAGATCTGCTGCGATCCGGCACTCTGTTTTGAAGATTATACGGGGGAATCGGCGAAGCTGGAGACCTGTGTTTCGCTGATCGCATCAGCGTCTGCGGCGGGACATAAGATCCTGCTCTTTTCCCAGTTTGCCTCGATGCTGGAGCGGATTCGGGAACGCCTTTTACAGGAGGGCATTTCGTCCCATCTTCTGGTCGGCGCGACCCCGAAGGAGGAACGCAGCCGGATGGTGCAGGCGTTTGCCTCGGATGAGGTTCCGGTGTTCCTTATTTCCCTGAAAGCCGGGGGAACGGGACTCAACCTGACGGCGGCGGATATCGTGATTCATTACGATCCGTGGTGGAATGTGGCAGCGCAGAACCAGGCGACCGACCGCGCGTACCGGATCGGGCAGGAAAAGCCGGTCACGGTATACAAACTGATCTTAAAGGATACGATAGAAGAAAATCTTTTGAAGCTGCAGAATGCGAAGCTTGCGCTGGCGGCGCAGGTGGTTTCAGAGGGAATGGTTTCACTGGGCGATTTGAGCCAGAATGAACTGATGGAGCTGTTTGAACAGAATCCATAAAAAAATTTGCAGAAATAACGGGCAGGAGGAAAAAGCGTGAAGCAATGGAAACGATACAAATCATATATACTGCCATATAAGAGCGCCTTTATTCTGGGACCGCTCATGATGGTAACGGAGGTGCTGGGTGAGATTCTGCTGCCCAAATTTATGTCGATGATTATTAACCATGGCGTGGCGCAGAAAGACGGCGGATACATTCTCAAAATGGGACTTGTGATGGCGATTACCTCCTTTTTGATGGCGGCAGGCGGCATTCTGGGGGCATATTTTGCAGCGAAGGCGTCGATTTCCTTTACCAGCGATCTGCGCCGCGACTTATTTGCCAGAGTGCAGCAGTTTTCATTTAAAAATATCGATACGTTCAGCACGGGATCGCTGGTAACCCGTCTGACGAACGATATCCAGCAGGTACAGAACCTGATTATGATGGGACTTCGGATGATGCTGCGCGCGCCGGGCATGTTCCTGGGGGCGCTTGTGATGGCGTTCTGGATGAATGCGGAACTGGCAGCTGTCATCCTGGTGGTGATTCCGCTTCTGACGGCGGCGATCGTCTGGATCTTACGGACTGCCTACCCGCGGTTTACAGCCATGCAGAAAGCGCTGGATACGCTCAATAGCGGCATCCAGGAGGTGCTGACGAACGTGCGGGTGGTGAAATCCTTTGTGCGGGAAGACTACGAGGAAAAGCGGTTTGCCGACACGAACCGGGAGCTCAAGGAGGCAGGGCTGCGGGCGCTGAAGATCGTAATTGCGACGATGCCGGTCATGATGTTCGCGATGAATGTGACGACACTGGCAATTGTCTGGTTCGGCGGAAACCTGATTATCGGCGGACGGATGGCGGTCGGAGATCTGACGGCATTTACGACCTACATTGTACAGATTCTGATGTCACTTATGATGCTCTCAATGGTATTTTTGCAGAGTTCCCGCGCGATGGCGTCCATCCGGCGAATCGATGAGGTGCTGGATGAGCCGATTGATTTGAGCGATGAAAATGCATCACAGAAGGACCGGAAGGTTGAGAAGGGGCGCGTGGAATTTAAGGATGTTTCCTTTTCCTACCGCGAAGGCGGTGAGCCGGTTCTATCCCACATCAGCCTGACGGCAGAGCCGGGGGAGACGATCGGCATCCTCGGTGCGACCGGAAGCGGAAAAACGTCGCTGGTACAGCTGATTCCCCGCCTCTATGATGTGACAGAGGGGAGTGTGCGGGTGGATGGTATCGATGTGCGGGAGTATTCCCTGAAAAATCTCCGGGACGGCGTTGGCATGGTTTTACAGAAAAACGTCCTGTTTTCCGGCACGATCGAGGAAAACCTGCGCTGGGGTGATGAGACGGCGACGGAGGAAGAAGTGCGGCGGGCAGCAGTGTATGCGCAGGCAGATTCCTTTGTGAATTCGTTTGCCGAAGGCTACAAAACGGAGATGGGACAGGGCGGCGTCAATGTATCCGGCGGTCAGAAACAACGGCTGTGCATCGCAAGGGCACTCTTAAAGAAGCCGAAGATCCTGATTCTCGACGACAGCACCAGTGCTGTCGATACGGCAACAGAGGCGGCGATCCGGACGGCATTCCGGGAAGATTTGAAAGATACGACGAAATTTATTATCGCACAGAGGCTGAGTTCGCTGGAATACGCGGATCGGATTCTCGTCCTTGAGGACGGCAGGATTATCGGAGAGGGAACGCAGGAGAAGCTGCTGGCGTCCTGTGAGGCGTACCGGGAGATCTATGAGACGCAATATGGAAAACGGGCTGGCGGGGAGGTAATGGCATGATGGATGAAAAACAGATTGAAAGCCTGAAACGCCGATATGGCAGCCGCATAGCCGACGCACCGAAACGCCGCCGGGGACCGGAACGGATGGCGGTTATGAAGGGCGGAAAGCCCAAGGCGGGCGGTCAGACGATGCTGCGCCTGCTTTCATACTTAAAACGCGACCGGATGGCGATGACAGCCGCCTTTTTCTGTGTGATCCTGGGGACGGTGACAAATCTGGCGGGCGCCTATATGCTGCGCCCGATCATCAACCGGTATATTGTGCCTTTAGATGGCAGCCGGGGCGATGTGGCGGGGCTGTTCCGTTCCCTGTGCGTGATGGGAGCGGTTTATTTAGCCAGCGTTGCCGCTTCCTATATGCAGTCGCGCATCATGCTGCAGGTGGCGCAGAACGCGCTGCAGCGGCTGCGGGAAGAGCTGTTTAACCATATGCAGACGCTTCCGCTCCGGTTTTATGATACCGGCAGCAACGGCGATCTGATGAGCCGTTTTACAAACGATGTGGATACGATCGGCATGATGCTCAGCAGTACGCTGGTGCAGCTTTTATCCGGCGTACTCAGTATTGTGGGAACGCTGGTGCTGATGATTTACACGAACGTGTGGCTGACGGTGATTACGCTTGCCATGATGCCGGTGATGCTGCGTGCCGGTAAATTTGTTGCCGGACGGAGCCAGAAATATTTCTCTGCCCAGCAGGCGGCGCTTGGCGCGATGAACGGCTATATTGAGGAGACCGTGCAGGGGCAGAAGGTCGTCAAGGTATTCTGCCATGAGGAGATCGCAGAGGAAGAATTTGGATGGCTCAATGCGGATCTGAAAGAAAAACAGATCCGGGCACAGTTTTTCGGCGGTGTGATGGGACCGGTCATGAACAATTTAAGCCAGTTAAATTATGGACTGACAGCCTGCATTGGCGGTCTGCTCAGTGTGTTCCGGAACTTTGATGTCGGTGGACTGACCGTATTTTTAGGTTTTTCGCGGCAATTTTCCAGACCGATCAACGAGCTTTCCATGCAGGTTGGAAACGTATTTTCGGCGCTGGCAGGCGCGGAGCGCGTGTTTGCAGTGCTGGATGCGGAACCAGAGGCGGCAGATGCGTCGGATGCGGTTTCGATCGCGCCGATCCGCGGTGAGGTGGTGCTTGACCATGTGACTTTCGGCTATGAGCCGGGGCAGGTGATTTTGAAGGATATTTCGCTCTATGCGAAGCCGGGACAGAAGATCGCCTTTGTCGGTTCGACGGGAGCCGGAAAAACGACGATCACGAATCTGATCAACCGTTTTTATGATATACAGGGCGGCTCGATCACGGTGGACGGCGCCGATGTCCGCCGGATGCACCGGAAGGAGCTGCGGGAAAATATCGCGATGGTTCTGCAGGATACGCATCTTTTTACCGGCACGGTACGGGAAAATATTCGATACGGGCGGCTGGATGCCACGGATGAAGAAGTTGTTGAGGCGGCAAAAACGGCATCGGCGCATTCCTTTATCATGCGTCTGCCGGATGGGTATGACACGATGCTGGAGGGCGACGGTGCAAACTTAAGCCAGGGACAGCGCCAGCTATTAAACATTGCGCGGGCAGCAGTTTCTAAAGCACCGATCCTGATTCTGGATGAGGCGACGAGTTCGGTCGATACGCGGACGGAGAAGCACATCGAGCACGGCATGGACCGGCTGATGGCGGACCGGACGACCTTTGTCATCGCCCACCGGCTTTCGACAGTCCGCAACGCCAATGCGATCATGGTGCTGGAGCACGGGCAGATCATTGAGCGCGGCGACCATGAAGATCTGCTGGCGCAGAAAGGGCGGTATTTTGAGCTGTATACCGGAATGAAAGAGCTGGAATAAGGCTTTCGTTGAGAATTAAATGAGAATTTGTTTCCTGTACGCGTGAACTCACCTATATTGAAAAACGGATGGATCTAGTGTATAATGGGAACACTTGAAATTTTTAAGTAAAATCGGATCACGTAAGCTGGAAAATAGAGCCGGATCCGTGGCAAATTTTGTACCGTTAGGAGGAATATCTATGAGTATCCGAGTTGGAATTTTAGGATATGGAAATCTGGGACGCGGCGTGGAGTGTGCGATCCGCCAGAATCCGGATATGGAACTGAAAGCAGTATTTACACGGCGTGCGCCGGAAACGGTCAAGATCCTGACCGAGGGCGTACCGGTTTATCATGTAGATGAGGCAGAGGCGAAGAAAGACGAGATCGACGTTTTGATTCTCTGCGGCGGTTCGGCTACGGATCTGCCGGTTCAGACCCCGAAATATGCACAGTGGTTTAACGTAGTGGACAGCTTCGATACCCATGCAAAGATTCCAGAGCATTTCGCAGCAGTCGATGAGTCCGCACAGAAATCCGGAAAGGTTGGCATCATCTCCGTTGGCTGGGATCCGGGTATGTTCTCCCTGAACCGTCTCTATGCAGCTGCATGCCTGCCGGAGGGCGAAAATTATACATTCTGGGGCAAGGGCGTCAGCCAGGGACATTCCGATGCGATCCGTCGGATCGAGGGCGTCAAGGATGCCAGACAGTACACAATCCCAGTTGAAAGTGCACTGGAGGCAGTCAGAAGCGGCAGCAGCCCAGAGCTGACCACCCGCGAAAAACACACCAGAGAGTGCTTTGTTGTGGCAGAAGAGGGAGCGGATCAGGCAAAGATCGAGAATGAGATCAAGACCATGCCGAACTACTTTTCTGATTATGACACAACGGTTCATTTCATCACCGAAGAAGAACTGAAACGCGATCACAACCGTCTCCCGCACGGTGGTTTCGTACTCCGCAGCGGTAAGACCGGCTGGAACAAAGAGAACCACCATATCATCGAGTACAGCTTAAAGCTGGATTCCAACCCGGAATTTACTTCCTCCATCATCGTGGCATACGCACGCGCGGCATACAAGATGAACCAGGAAGGCCAGAAGGGCTGCAAGACCGTCTTTGATGTGGCACCGGCGTATCTGTCGGCAGAGAGTGGGGCAGATCTGCGGAAGAAGTATCTGTAATAATTTCAAATTTTCCTTTCAACTTGTATTGTCGCTTAAAATGAAGTAAAATGTAAGACAGATTTGCATGATTTGTACCTGCGCAGCACTGGCAAAATCCGTTAAAGTCCGCGCAATGAGTGAACGTAACTTTACGTTTGCGGGAGCTGGTGGGTAGGAGAAAAGCGAAAATACATACAGGAAGGACAATATACGATGAATAAATGGAAAAAATCCGTGCGTTCCCTCTGCCTGGGAATGGCACTTATGATGTCTGTGTCATGGACGGCATTTGCTGCGACAGACGGGGCGACCGGTCCGGGACAGGCGGCAGGAGGCACGGTCTCCGGCGCAGTTCCTTCGGGAGCAACGGTTACTTCACAGAATGCAGCTCAGCCGACGGTGGCAGCGCAGGGCGCAGTGCTCTATGATGCGACGCACAACCAGTTCCTGTTTTCCAAGAATGCGGATACGCAGTATTATCCAGCCAGCATCACGAAGCTGATGACGGCGCTTCTGGTAGCGGAAAACTGTAATCTGAGTGATACGGTAACCTTTTCCCAGACGGCAGTTTCGAATCTGGAATCGGGCGCGGTGACGCTGCAGGTCAAGGCGGGCGATACCTTTACGGTTAAGGACTGTCTCTATGGTCTGCTTTTAAAATCGGCAAATGAGGTGGCAAACGGACTGGCGGAGCATGTGTCCGGCAGTGTCAGCGCGTTTGCGGATAAGATGAATGAGAAGGCAGCGTCCTTAGGATGCACGCATACGCATTTTGCAAACCCGAACGGTCTGAACAATGCGAACCATTTTACAACCGCACATGATATGGCGCTGATTGCAAATGCTGCATTCAATAATGCGACGGTGCGTCAGGTTGCATCGACCCTGCATTACGATTTTCCGGCGACTGCCAGCGTGCCGACGGTGCGGACGCTTACGATGGGACATAAGATGCTCAATCCGGCAAATTCCCAGTATTATGAGGGAATCATAGGCGGAAAGACCGGTTATACCTCCCTGGCAGGCAACACGCTGGTAACGTGTGCAGAGCGGAATGGCGTGCGCCTGATTGCAGTTATTTTAAAGAGTTCGCAGACCCATTATGACGATACGAAGAAGCTGCTGGACTATGGTTTTGCAGTGGCGGGCAGTGCATCCGGCACACCGGCTGGCACGAATACCTCGGTATCGGATGCGGCGAACAACAGTACGTCAAATTCCAGCAAGCCGTCCGGCAATACGACCGGCACGGGTACATCGTCTTCCGGCAGCCAGGGCGGACCGGGTAGCTCTGGATCTGGCAATACAGCTGCTCAGGGCGACGGTGCGTGGCAGCAGTTTGGAAATGAATGGAAATACCTGAAAGCAAACGGAACCTACGCGGCAAAAGAGAGTCTCCTGATCAAGGGAGAGACATACTATTTCCATGCAGATGCGTGGATGGCGCGTGACTGGCAGATGGTAAACGGCTCCTGGCATTATTATACCGAAAGCGGGGCAATGGCGAAGAGCCGCTGGATTCAGACGAATGGATACTGGTATTATGTCAGTGCTGACGGAGCATTGTTTGTCAATGGAACGACACCGGACGGATACAGAGTCGATGCGAATGGTGTCTGGATTCAGAAATAAAGAAGGGCATAAAAACGGAGCCGACCGGCAGTCAGAAAGGCAGGGGCGGCTCCGTTTTTTGCAGCTCTGCGGTCGCAAAAGGACCGGCGGCACAGCTGGCAGATGGGGTTGATGTTATTATAGTGTGATCAATTCATACTCCCGGCTTCCCAGACCGATTTTCTCTGCGTGTGCCAGACAGCTTTTCCACTCGGATTCTGGTGTGGAATTTGTGAAATGGTCATGGTGATCGTGAAAATTCGGATCGGCAAGATGTTTTGCAAGCTGGCTGCCCGGCATCGGAGCAGCGTCCAGACAGGCGTCCACACAGGCCTGATCGAGTGCCAGCGGATCGAAAGAAGCAAACATACCAAGATTTGGAAGGATCGGTATGTCATTTTCACCGTGGCAGTCGCAGTTCGGGGAGACGTCAACCACCAGGGAAATATGGAAGTTTGGACGTCCATCCACAACGGCTTTTGTGTATTCCGCCATACGGCAGTTTAACAGCTCATTGGCTGCGTTGTTGTCAAATTCGATCGCGTCAAAGTTGCAGGCGCCGAGACACCGTCCGCAGCCGACGCAGTGCTCACCGTCTACGTGCATTTTTCTGGAGGCTTCATCGAAAACGAGACCGCTGTTGGCACATTCCTTCTGACAGCGGCGGCAGCCCCGGCAGAGCTTTTCCTTGATGTGTGGTTTTCCACTGCTGTGCTGATCGGTCTTACCGGCGCGAGAACCGCAGCCCATGCCGATGTTTTTGATCGTGCCGCCGAAGCCGGTCATCTCATGTCCCTTGAAATGGGTCAGGCTGATAAAAACATCGGCATCCATGACGGCACGGCCGATCTTAGCTTCTTTGATGTATTCGCCTCCGGCCACCGGAACAGCGATGTCATCGGTGCCTTTTAATCCATCACCGATGATGATTGGACATCCGACAGTCAACGGGGTAAAACCGTTTTCCCAGGCGCATTCCAGGTGCTCAAGCGCATTCTTGCGGCTGCCTGGATACATCGTATTGCAGTCTGTTAAAAATGGTTTGCCCCCCAGCTCTTTGATGACATCAACAACGGCCCTGGCATAATTCGGACGCAGATAACTGATATTTCCAAGCTCACCAAAGTGCATCTTGATAGCGACAAATTTACCGTCCATATCGATGGAACCGATCCCGGCTTTACGGATCAGTTTTTTTAATTTGGCAGGGAGACCATCGCCAAATGCAATGGTGTGGAAATCTGTAAAGTATACCTTTGCTTTTTCAGCTTTTGACATATGAATACCTCCTGATAGATTGCTTTTTTGGATTTTTTATATAGTAAAGTGATAGAAAAATCCATTTTATTATACCGGAATCGGGTGGGTGTGTCAAAAATTTACTTTTCTTTTTAATGTAGTTCCTATATAATAAAAAAACATGGAAAAAGCAGATTTCAGCTGCAGGGAGGATTCTGGCAAGATACCTGTATCTGGAAACCTGCTTTTGAAAATACGAGGGGACTTGTCTGCATAGAAGGGACAGTGACCCGGGCAGGAGATGACAGTATGAGAAATGCACCGGTTATCTATATCGTGGTGCCTTGTTACAACGAAGAGGAAGTTCTGCCATTGACGGCAGAATTTTTAGGAAAAAAATTAGATGATTTAATCCGCAGCCGCCGGATTCATCCGGGAAGCCGGGTGCTGATGGTAGATGACGGTTCGAAGGATAAAACGTGGAAGCTGATCGAAGAATTCCATGAGAAGGATGAACGGTTTGCAGGTGTGAAGCTGAGCCGCAACCGCGGCCATCAGAATGCGCTTTTAGCAGGACTTTTTGAGGCGGCGAGACGGCGGTGTGATGCGGCGATCTCGATGGATGCCGATCTGCAGGATGATGTGGACGCATGCGACGCGATGATCGAGCGGTATATGGCTGGCTGCGACATCGTGTACGGTGTGCGTCGCCACAGGACGACGGATACATTTTTTAAGCGTACAACCGCACTGGGATTTTATAAGATTATGAATGCGTTGGGAGCGAACACTGTGTATAATCATGCGGATTACCGCCTGATGAGCCGGAGGGCGCTGGAAGGACTGGAGGAATTTTCGGAGGTCAATCTGTTTCTGCGCGGGATTGTCCCGATGATCGGCTATCCGTCCGATGTGGTATATTATGACCGTAAAGAGCGGGCAGCAGGGGAGAGCAAATATCCGCTGAAAAAGATGCTGGCTTTTGCCATCGAGGGCATCACTTCGCTGAGTACAAAGCCGATCCGGATGATTACGTTCATGGGAATTGCGGCATTTTTTGTCAGTATTGGATTCCTTATCTGGGCAGTGGTTGATTTCTTCCGGGGCAATACGATCACCGGCTGGGCGAGCATGATGGTGTCGCTCTGGTTTATCGGCGGACTGCTCCTTCTCTCGGTCGGAATCGTCGGAGAGTATGTCGGAAAGATTTATCTGGAGTCGAAGCACCGCCCGCGCTATATCATCGAGAGCCGCACGTCGGATCGCATCCGAGAACGTGAGAAAGGGCGCAGCCGGAGGCAGGAGATGCCGGGAGAAAATTTGCGCCGCAGCCGTGCAGAAGCACGGGAACTCCAGACATCAAAAAGAAGAGAAGCTGTGCAAAAACCGGAGCAGGAGTGAAGTGGCTCTTAGTTACAGTTCACGGGTAGGCACTTTTGGAACCGAAAGTGCCGTAAGAAAACGTGGTGGCAGCAGGAATTTGCCGTATTTAAATGCGAAGCCACGGCAAATTCCGTTACTGTTCACGTATACGTGAACAGTAACAGCTCTTAAAAATTCAGGAAACACTTGACAAACCCGGAAAATGGGTGTATCTTCATAAACAAATAATTCCTATCAGGAATAAGGGAATATAAGCTGAAAGGGGACAGATCCGATGCGTCAGAGTAAAGCCATGCAGATGAATATGATGATGAACGGCATGTGTATGATGTGCTGTCATATTTGTGTGCATGAAAGACGGAACGGGCTGGTCGGATAGACCTGTAAGTATAGCATAGGAAGCCGCGATCCGTACTGGATTCGCGGCTTTTTTGTGTCATAAGAAATTCCTTGGAATTCCTTATGACACAAAAAGGCACTAACTGCTTCCTGTGACAGAAAAACAGTAGTGGCATCTTTTATGTGACAGGGTATCAATGCTGTATATTCGAAAAAAGAGAGGGGAAAAGACAATGGAGCAGAGAAAGAAAGCGATCATCTGCCTGGAAGGACTGGGAAAGCAATTCCAGACAACTAACGGAACGGTGACCGCGTTAGATGATATTAACCTGGAAATCCTGCAAGGTGAGATTTTTGGAATTATCGGTCTGTCAGGTGCAGGAAAGAGTACGCTGGTCCGGTGTATCAATTATCTGGAGACACCGACGGCGGGACGGGTTATTTTTGAGGGACAGAACCTGTCGATGATGAAGGAGGCGGAGATTCGGAAAGCCAGACAGTCGATGGGAATGATTTTCCAGCAGTTTAATCTTCTGGCACAGAGAAATGTACTCCAGAATGTGTGCTTTCCGATGGAGATTGCCGGTGTCCCGAAAGCAGAGGCGAAGAAACGGGCGGCTGAGCTTTTAAAATTAGTCGGTCTGGAAGAACGGATGAAGGCATATCCGGCACAGCTCTCCGGCGGACAGAAGCAGCGTGTGGCGATTGCACGTGCGATGTCCACGAACCCGAAGGTGCTGCTTTGCGATGAGGCGACGAGTGCGCTCGACCCGAACACGACAAAATCGATTTTGGAGCTTCTCAAGAAGATTAATCGCGAACTCGGCATTACTGTGATCGTGATTACCCATGAGATGGCGGTGATTGAGTCTATCTGCGACCGTGTGGCGATCATCGACCACAGCCACATTGCAGAGTCTGGCAGGGTATCAGAGATTTTCTCCGGTCCGAAGTCGGAGATTGGGCGGCAGCTGATTCTCGGTGAGACGGTAGGGCAGAAGACAAGCTTTGCCAGAGCGCGCCAGATCCGCGTTATTTTCAATGGACAGGAATCCTCGGAGCCAATTATTTCCAATATGGTATTAGCCTGCAAGGTTCCGGTCAATATCCTTCTCGCGGATACCCACGATATCGGGGGCAAGGCGATGGGACAGATGCTTCTGCAGCTCCCGGAGGACGAGGTGGATGCAGGGCGTATCTGCAATTATTTAAAAACGGTCGGTGTGACCTATGAGGAGGTGCGCTAAGATGATATTTGATGCGAGGACAGTTAGTATGCTGGTAAAAGAGACCTGGAGAACCTTATATATGGTAGGTCTTTCTTCCCTGATTTCTTATTTGATCGGAATACCGCTCGGCGTGGCGCTGGTTGTAACCGATAAAGATGGCATCCGTCCTGTGCCGCTGTTTAACAAAGTGGTGGGTGTGATTGTCAACCTGCTCCGTTCGGTGCCGTTTATCATCCTGTTAGCGATGGTAATGCCGCTGACCCGCGCGATCGTGGGAAAGACGATCGGAGCAAATGCGGCAGTTGTACCGCTGGTAATCGCGGCGTTCCCGTACATCAGCCGTATGGTAGAGGCATCGTTAAAGGAAATTGATGCAGGCGTGATAGAGGCAGCAAAATCAATGGGCGCTTCGATCTGGCAGATTATTTTCAAGGTGCTGCTTCCGGAGTCCAAGCCGTCCCTGTTAGTTGGCGCGGCGATTTCAATCACGACGATCCTCGGATATTCCGCGATGGCAGGCTGCGTCGGCGCCGGTGGTCTGGGCGATGTGGCGATCCGATATGGATACCACCGTTATCAGGCAGATATGATGCTGGTTACCGTTGTGATTCTGGTTATTATCGCACAGCTGATTCAGGAGATCTTTACGCGGAGTTCGAGAAGAAGTGATAAGAGAATCCGTTAATAAGATATTTACAGAAATGAAATGCAGCCTATCGTCTGTGGCAGATGCAGGACATTTCTGAAATATAAATTTAAAGGAACTGTTTAAACACACAAAGAGGAGGAAATCACTATGAAAAAATCATTCTTAGGAACCACATTCCTGGCACTGCTGGCAGCTGCATCCTTAGCAGGCTGCTCTTCCAGCTCGAATGAGACAACTGCTGAGACCGCTGCAGAGGCAGCAGAGGAGACTACCGCAGAGGCAAAAGAGGCAGACGGCGATCTGGAGAAGCTGGTAGTAGGCGCAAGCCCGGCACCGCATGCTGAGATCCTGGAAGCTGCAAGAGACCTTCTGGCAGACAAGGGCTACGATCTGGAGATCGTAGAGTATACTGATTATGTACAGCCGAACAACGCACTGGAGTCCGGCGATCTGGATGCAAACTACTTCCAGCACAAACCATATCTGGATACCTTCAATGAGGAGAATGGCACTCACCTGGTAAGTGCAGGTGCAATCCATTATGAGCCATTCGGCATCTACGCAGGCAAGAGCGATTCTTTAGATGAGCTGGCTGACGGCGCAGAGGTTCTGGTGCCAAACGATGTAACCAACGAGGCAAGAGCACTTCTGCTTCTTCAGGATCAGGGTCTTCTGACACTGAAAGAGGATGCAGGTCTGACCGCAACTATCAATGATATTACAGAGAACCCAAAGAACCTGGATATCGTAGAGCTTGAGGCAGCACAGCTTCCGCGTTCCTTACAGGATGCTGATATCGCAGTTATCAACGGCAACTACGCAATCGAGGCTGGTTTAAAGGTAACCGATGCTCTGGCAGTAGAGGCTTCTGACTCTCTGGCAGCCCAGACATACGGAAATGTTGTAGCAGTTCGTGAGGGTGACGAGGAGAGCGACAAGACAAAAGCTCTGATGGAAGTCCTGACAAGCGATGATATCAAAGAATTTATCGAGACGAAGTATGATGGAGCGGTTGTTCCGCTGTTTTAATTGACGGCAGGAACCTGATTACAGCAACGAAATTGGGAAGAGACGGATGCTTTGCGGTGAAAACCGCAGGCGGGGGTCTCTTCTTTCGATTTATGGGAATGTGCGTCAGATGAAAAATGTTTTGCGTGAATTTTTTTGAATCATGTGATAGAATAAAAAAAGGATAAAGGTGACAGGCGGGTGATAAGAATGGAAATTCATATACAGAACAGGAAAAAGGGCTTTACGCTGGCGGAGCTTTTGGTAGTCGTTGCGATAGTTGCCATTTTAGCTGCAATTTCTATTCCCATTTTTACCAGGCAGCTGGAGACCAGCCGGGAGGCCACGGATCTTGCCAATGTCCGTTCTGCATATGCAGAGGTGATGGCAGCGGTCATGATTGAGGATACAGAGAATGAAGTGAAGGTTGTAAAGCTGAAACAGAAAAAAGAAAAATGGCAGTCGCATGACCCGGTGACGATAGGTGGAGTGATGCATTATAATGATCAGGGTGATACGGCCAACTGGATTGGTTATCCGGTTCCGGGTGGGGAGTGTGAAGTTTCCTATCGGCCGGATTCGGGAGTGCTTTTTAACTGGAAAAGCGGAAATGGTACAGGCGGTTCGGAACAGAAATACGCGTTTAATATCAATTGCGATGTACATGCGCCCTTGAATGACAGCGGCATATTGAAAATGCTGGGTAATAACAACAATTTTGAAATTGATTCCAACTGTACAAAATCCAATATGCTTCCCAAGATACAGGCGAAGATTGAGGGGGACAGCCTGTTAAAAAAGGGAACTTGGGCCTATCTGGGAGATGCAACGGATAAGTCGAAGCGATATTTATTTTGGACATCTGTAGATATATCCTCAGATTCGGTTGGTGCAGGAAAGAAGATACCGGTTATTATCAGTACAGCAGATGGAAGGTTTTATATTTCAGAAACAACTACCGCTATTCGAAAGAATACAGCTGGTAATTATGTAGCAATCGCCGATCATCTAACTCCACAACAGTATAGGGAATGTCTTTCGGAGGATAAAAAGTATAAGAATCTGCAGGAGGCATATGATGCATACGCAAAGCTGGTGACAGATGGGACGTACCCACAGTATAAGGATACGCTGCCGAAGTAGGGGCTGTGCAGCTGTTACAGGTGGGCGTCTTTAAAGTGGGGGGAGCCAGGGCATATGTTACTGTTCACGCATACGTGCCCAGTAACGGGCATATATCATTTACCAACCTGTGCCGAAAACCTTGACATTTTCCCGAAAAACCTCTATGATAACAAGGAACTGAAAAATGAAAGGCAGTGAAGAAGAGGAGTACACATAGAAGCCCTGACAGAGAGAACCGCGCAGGTTGAGAGACGGTTCCGGGAAACGGATGTGGAAGGTAGCTTCGGAGCCGGATTTCTGAAAAACCGCGTTCTGCTATGACTTAGGAATGCTGTGAAAGAGAGTGGTGGATAAGAGATCCCGGGAGTTCCCGTTATAGAATCAAGAGGATTGGGGTAAAGTCTGGATGTGTGCAAAGAAAACACCGGCAGACGAAAATCCTGATTGAATTAAGGTGGTACCGCGTATATGACGCCCTTTGCAGATGATATGTCTGCAAGGGGCTTTTTCATTTCATAGGAAATTACGTCCTATGAAACAAAAAACGCTCCGCGAGGATGCGCCAAGGCGCATTCTTTTTCATAGGAAACGCGCTTCGGAAAGGACAAAACAGATGAAAAAACAGGGTCCGCTGACAAGCTGTGATACGTGCGGCAATTATGTCTATGACGATGATTATGGGTATTATCTGTGCGAGGCAGATCTGGATGAGGACGAGATGGCGGCATTTTTAAGCAACCAGCGTTTTGTCTGCCCGTACTACCAGACGGATGATGAGTACAAGATTGTCCGGAAACAGATGTAAGAAACTGCATCGGAAATTACACGAAATGAAGGTAAACAAGATGCGGTTCATGATAAAATGCAGGGATAAACAGCATTTGATGAGTTAAAACGCAAAAGGAGAATCGATCAATGAAAGAACTGGAAAAGACATATAATCCGGCGGATATTGAAGATCGCCTGTATCAGAAATGGCTGGACAGCAAATATTTCCACGCCGATGCAGAGCGCGGACGCAGAAACGGTAAGAAGCCGTTCACGATTGTGATGCCGCCGCCAAACATTACCGGACAGCTTCATATGGGACATGCGCTGGATAACACCATGCAGGATATCCTGATCCGTTACAAGAGAATGCAGGGCTATGAGGCACTGTGGCAGCCGGGTACCGACCATGCGGCGATCGCAACGGAGGTTAAGGTTATCAACAAGCTGAAAGAGCAGGGCATTGACAAGCATGATCTGGGTCGTGAGGGCTTCCTGGAGAAAGCATGGGAGTGGAAAGAAGAGTACGGCAGCCGTATCGTAAAACAGCTTCACAAGCTGGGTTCCTCCGCTGACTGGGACCGCGAGCGTTTCACGATGGACGAGGGCTGTTCCGAGGCGGTTCTGGAAGTATTTACCAGACTGTATGAAAAAGGTTATATTTACAAGGGATCCCGTATCATCAACTGGTGCCCGGTCTGCCAGACTTCGATTTCGGATGCCGAGGTAGAGCATGAGGAGCAGGACGGCTTTTTCTGGCACATCAATTATCCGATCGTCGGCGAAGAGGGACGTTTTGTCGAGATCGCAACCACCCGTCCGGAGACACTGTTAGGTGATACTGCGGTAGCTGTCAACCCGGAGGATGAGCGCTACAAAGATATCGTAGGCAAGATGTTAAAACTGCCGCTGACCGACCGTGAAATTCCGGTCATCGCGGATGAGTATGTAGATAAAGAGTTCGGTACCGGCTGCGTAAAGATCACACCGGCACATGACCCGAACGACTTTGAGGTAGGAAAACGCCACAACCTGGAAGAGATCTGCATCATGAATGACGATGCAACTATCAGCGTACCGGGCAAATATCAGGGCATGGACCGCTACGAGGCGAGAAAAGCCATGGTAGAAGATCTGAAGGAAATGGGACTTTTAGTCAAAGTTGTTCCGCATTCCCACAACGTAGGTACCCACGACCGCTGCGGCACAACCGTAGAACCGATGGTAAAACCGCAGTGGTTTGTCAAGATGGAAGAGATGGCGAAACCGGCGGTAGAGGCACTTAAATCCGGCAGACTTAAATTCGTTCCGGAGAGCTTTGGAAAGACCTATCTGCACTGGCTTGAGGGCATCCGTGACTGGTGTATTTCCCGTCAGCTCTGGTGGGGACACCGGATTCCGGCATATTATTGTGATGATTGCGGCGAGATGACCGTTGCCAAGAACGCACCGGCGGTATGCCCGAAATGCGGCGGCACCCATCTGCATCAGGATGAGGACACGCTGGATACCTGGTTCTCTTCCGCCCTGTGGCCGTTCTCCACGCTCGGCTGGCCGAAGGACACACCGGAATATGAATATTTCTATCCGACCGACGTGCTGGTAACCGGATACGATATCATTTTCTTCTGGGTTATCCGTATGGTATTCTCCGGTCTGGAGCAGACTGGCAAAGAGCCGTTCCACACCGTCCTGATCCACGGTCTGGTACGTGATTCTCAGGGACGTAAGATGAGTAAATCCCTTGGAAATGGTATCGATCCGCTGGAGGTTATCGACAAGTACGGCGCCGATGCACTCCGTATGACCCTGATGACCGGTAACGCACCGGGCAACGATATGCGTTTCTACTGGGAGCGTGTAGAAGCAAGTCGCAACTTTGCAAACAAGGTGTGGAATGCATCCCGTTTCATCATGATGAACATTGAGAAAGCGCCGGTAACGGATGTAAAACTTTCTGGCCTGCAGATGGCTGACCGCTGGATCCTCTCCAAGGTCAACACGCTGGCAAAAGATGTCACCGAGAACATGGATAAGTACGAGCTGGGAATCGCCCTCCAGAAGGTTTATGATTTCATCTGGGAGGAATTCTGTGACTGGTACATTGAGATGGTAAAACCGAGACTCTGGTCCGAGGAGGATACCACCAAGGCAGCTGCACTCTGGACCCTGAAAACGGTTCTGATCCAGTCCTTGAAACTGCTGCATCCATATATGCCGTTTATTACCGAGGAAATCTTCTGCAATCTGCAGGATGAGGAACCGTCCATCATGATTTCTTCCTGGCCGGTCTACAAGGATGAGTGGAACTTTGCAGAGGAAGAGAAGGCAGTTGAGACGATCAAGGATGCAGTCCGCGCGATCCGCGGTGTCCGCACATCCATGAACGTACCGCCGAGCAAGAAGGCAAAAGTATACGTTGTATCTGAAGATCCGGAAGTTCTGTCCATCTTCGAGCACAGCCGCGTCTTCTTTGCAACTCTTGGCTATGCGAGCGATGTTATTCTTCAGAAGGACAAGAGCGGAATCGCAGACGATGCTGTATCGGCTGTGACTGCAAAGGCAACCATCTATATGCCGTTTGCAGAGTTAGTTGATCTGGACAAAGAGATCGAACGCCTCAGCAAGGAAGAAGAGAAGCTGAAAAAAGAGCTTGCCCGTTCCGAGGGTATGTTAAGCAATGAAAAGTTCGTCAGCCGCGCACCGGAGGCAAAGATTGCCGAAGAGCGCGAGAAGCTGGAGAAATACCGCCAGATGATGGCACAGGTACAGGAGCGCCTGGCACAGCTGCGGAAATAGTTGAATATGAAGTAAAAGGCAGGATCGAGAGATCCGCCTGATGCGTGAAATAAGCCGATGTGTATGGGGAAAACTATATGCATTGGCTTATTTGCAAAGAAAGAACCGAAATTATTCTGTTTTTTATTTATATGGGCGAATGCCTTTGAAGAGAGAAAGGAGATTATTTTTTTATCCTCGAACGAGGATAATTGGATTATACGAGATATTATGGAGATAAGAACAGCGACAATAGCAGATCTGGCTCAGATTGCAGCCGTGGAAGCAGAATGCTTTCCGGTAGCGGAAGCCGCAACGAAAGAGGAGTTTGAGGAGAGAATTAAGTATTATGGAAATCATTTCTGGCTCATGTTTGAAGGCGAAAAGCTGATTGCGTTTGTGGACGGCTTCGTCACAGACAAGCCGGATCTGACGGATGAGATGTACGAACGGGCAGAAATGCACGATGAAAACGGCGCATGGCAGATGATTTTTGGTGTCAATACGATCCCGGCATACCGGAAACATGGCTATGCGGGACAGTTGCTCCAGTGCGCCATCGAGGATGCCAGAAAACAGGGGAGGAAGGGACTTGTGTTGACGTGCAAGGAAAAATTGATAGCCTATTATGCCAAGTTTGGATTTGTGAATGAGGGGATCTCGGAATCGGTGCATGGAAACGTGATCTGGTATCAGATGCGGTATAAGTTTTAAATTTAAGAAGAAATACGTGATTGCCCGCAAATACTAATAATACTTATTATAGGAATCGAAATGGCGTTTTTAATAGAAGTGTGATAAGATACAAGTATCAGAATTAAAAATGAGACGCCATTTCGATTTTTTGTAATTGTTTGCAACAAGCATTACAAATTCTTTTCCATCTTTCTGCGTGTATCTTTTGCGTGTGTTTTATATGCATAACGGGCATCGGAAGCAGGCTGCACGGGATTGGGTGAAAAAGGGTCAAAAGGGGCGTCCGCAAACAGGAGGGGTTAGAGAAAACATGAAATCATTGCAGGCGCGTTATCTGGATCGACTGGCAGAGCTTTACCCGACGATTGCAGCGGCATCGACGGAGATCATCAATCTGGAATCGATCTTAAATCTGCCGAAAGGAACGGAACATTTCCTGACCGATATCCATGGGGAATACGAGGCATTTTCTCATGTATTGAAAAATGGTTCCGGTTCCGTCAAGCGAAAGATTGACGATGTATTTGGAAATACCCTGAGCCGTCAGGATAAGCAGTCACTGGCAACCCTTATTTACTATCCGGCGGAGAAAATGAGCCGGATTCTGCAGACGGAGAAGAACCCGGATGACTGGTATAAGATCACACTCTATCGTCTGATTGCGGTCTGCCGCCGGGCAGCGAGCAAGTACACGCGTTCGAAGATCCGCAAGGCGCTTCCGAAGGAATTTGCCTATGTGCTGGAAGAACTTCTGACTGAGCGCGGTGATCTGCAGGACAAGGAATCCTACTACGATGCCATCGTCCAGACGATTGTCCGTGTGGGACGGGCGAAAGCCTTTATTATAGCGCTAAGCGAGCTGATTCAGCGCCTGACGGTCGATCATCTTCATATCGTAGGCGATATCTATGACAGGGGTCCGGGACCGCATATCATCATGGACAAGATGATGACCTATCACTCGATTGATGTCCAGTGGGGCAATCACGATGTGCTCTGGATGGGCGCGGCAGCGGGACAGATGGGGTGTATTGCAAACGCAATCCGTATCTGCGCGAGATATGGAAACCTGGATATTTTGGAGGATGGTTACGGCATCAACCTTCTTCCATTGGCAACCTTTGCGATCAATACATATGGGGATGACCCGTGCACCTGCTTCCAGTTAAAGGGCAGTGACTCTTACAGTGCGTCTGAGCGCGAGATGAACCAGAAGATGCACAAGGCGATCTCGATCATCCAGTTCAAGGCGGAAGGGCAGATCATCAAGCGCCATCCGGAATTTGGTCTGGAGAAACGAAATCTTCTGCATCATATTGATTTTGAACGCGGCGTTCTGGAAATGGATGGCAGAGAGTACAAGATGCTTGATATGAATTTCCCGACGGTGGATCCAAAGGATCCATATGCATTTACACCAGAAGAAGCGGATATCATGGAACGTCTGGAACGTGCGTTCATGAACTGCGAGAAGTTGCAGCAGCATATGAAGTTTCTGCTGGCGAAGGGAAGCCTCTATAAAGTATACAACAACAATCTTCTTTACCATGGCTGCGTTCCGTTAAATAAGGACGGTACCTTCAAGGAGGTAGAGATCTACGGCAAGCAATATAAGGGAAAGGCGCTATACGATATTCTGGACAATTATGTCCGCAAGGGGTTTGTCGCGGTCGATAAGGCAGAGCGGGAAAAAGGCAGGGACATGATGTGGTATATCTGGCTGAATGAAAATTCCCCGCTGTTCGGCAAGGACAAGATGGCAACGTTTGAGCGCTATTTTCTGGCAGAAAAAGAGACACATAAAGAAGTAAAAAATCCGTATTACGATATGCTGGAAAATGAGGAAGTGCTTGACCGCATTCTCCGTGAGTTTGGCCTGGAGCCGGAGGGCGCGCACATCATCAACGGTCACGTCCCGGTCAAATCCAAAGACGGCGAGAGCCCGCTCAAATGCGGCGGTAAGCTTCTCGTTATCGACGGTGGTTTCTCAAGGGCATATCAGAAAGAAACCGGTATCGCGGGGTATACGCTGATTTACAACTCCTACGGTCTGATTCTGGCAGCGCACGATCCGTTTGAGTCCACCGAGGCGGCGATCGAGAAGGAGAGTGATATCCACTCCGAGAGCCGTATGGTCAAATGGGTGCCGGAGCGCAAGTGCGTCGGGGATACCGATATCGGACGGGAACTGAAAGAGAAGATCAAAGATCTGGAAAAACTGCTGAATGCGTACTATAGCGGTGCGATCGCGGAGAAATTTACGCGGTAGATCATTCGCCAGACAACGGATGCAAATGGAAATCACGTAAGTGATCCGATTGCAGTGAATGCTGTAGAGGCAAATATTCGGAAATCAGAGAGTGTAAAATGAAAAGGAATACGGCAATGACATAATATGTATCATGTCATATACAGTGTGCCGTGATATGAGGACTTTTACAGCCGATGAGAGAAAAGAAAAAAGGAAAACGTTGATTTTCTGATTATATTATTTTCAAAACAAAAAAAACGCAATATTCCAGTTTGCGTTGCGGTTGTAGTTTGTAATATTTTAAAGTACAATAGTAAAGAATTTATAAAAAAAAGGAATGCAGCAATGACATAATACATATTATGTCATATACAGGGACATATATAAAGCAGGAAAATCTGGTTGGCGGAAATATGGACATCTTTTGATTATAAGACAGAGCGAGAAGAAGACAGGAGTTCACCGATACTGGGTGTGCCAATGCGATTGCGGAAACATCTGTCTGGTTTACGGAACGCATTTAAAAAGTGGACATACAAAAAGCTGTGGCTGTTACCGCAGAAAAAAGCAGACGCATGGATGGCTGGATCTGACGGGAGAACGTTATGGACGGCTTCTGGCTCTGGGACCATGGAAAGAAGATTCTCCTTACCTGGATATGGTCAAAGACGGAAATTCTGGCATGGACGGGAGAAACAAGGGCGCGAATGCAGAAAAACAGTATTATGATACATTCCTAAAAAAATATCATGGAGAACAAAGCGGCGCTGAGAGCGAAGGGAGAGAATAGAATGTTGCAAAAATCGCAGGAAGAGCCGAAAAAAAAAGAACAAAGAATTTCGGACATACATACACACGTTCTTCCGGGACTTGATGATGGCTCGAAAAGCATAGGCGCCAGTGTTCGGATGCTTCGGAAATCATATCAGCAAGGTGTGCGCAATGTGATAGCAACCCCTCATTATACCGTTTATCACTGGCGGACAAAACCGGAACAGATACAGAGACTTATGGAGCAGATGGCAAAAGCGGTTCAGAAGGTGATGCCGGAGCTGCGACTGTATAGCGGGCAGGAAATACAATATTTTGAAGGCATGGCTGATATGCTTCAGAGGGGAGAACTGCTGACACTGGCGGGAAGTCATTATGTTCTGGTAGAATTCCTTCCCCAGTCGCAGTGGAGTCAGATACAGAATGCAGTCCGGGAGCTGCTGCTGGCGGGATATTTCCCAGTGCTGGCGCATATTGAGCGTTATCAGTGTCTAAGAAAGACAGGACGTCTGACAGAGCTTCAGAAGGAGGGAGCTTATCTTCAGATGAATTACGGAAGTCTGATAAAGCTTAGAAATGTCTGGAATTTACGTGAGAGACTGGAACGGCGCTGGTGCCGTAAAGTGCTGCTGGCGGGATATATCAGTTTTCTGGGAACCGATATGCATGGGGTTCATCACCGTGCACCGGACAGTGACAGGGCGCTTGCCTGGATCCGGAAAAAAGGCGGGGATACATTGGCCAGACAATTGTCAGTGGAGAATCCAGAAAAAATAATCCTGGATGAACGATTATAAGAGGAACTCTAAAATACATCTGAAACAGATTGGCAGAATGCCGGTCAGAAAAAAAGAAAGAAAAGGAAATTTGTAAGGTATGGAAACGAAAGAGAGTCAAAAACAGGCGTGGGATGACGAGGATGTAATTGATGTCGGAGAGATTTTGTATGCATTGCTCCGGAAACTCTGGATTATCATCGGAGCGCTTGTGATTGGAGGAGCAATTGGAGGGGCATATAGTTACTTTTTGCTCACACCGCAGTACACTTCAACCGCAAAAATCTATGTACTGACAAAAGAAACAACGCTGACATCGTTGGCCGACCTGCAGATTGGCACGCAGCTGACGCAGGATTACAAGACGATCATTACCGGCCGCTCGGTCATGGAAGAGGTAGTCGATAAACTTCATCTGGACATGGACTATAAAAAGCTGGTTAAGAAGATTGAAGTGGAGAATCCGAAAGATACACGTATTCTGAGCATTTCAGCGCAGGATCCGGATGCGGAAATGGCAAAAAAGATCGTTGATACGACGGCAGAAGTGGCATCGGACTATGTAGGAGAAATCATGGAGATGACACCGCCGAAACTCATCGAGAGCGGTGAGGTAGCTGTTAAAAAGACCAGTCCGAGCAATACCAAAAATGCTGCGATTGGCGCTTTGATAGCAGCCTTTTTGGTGTGTGCATACATCAGCCTGACTGTTATTTTGAATGATACGATTCAGTCAGAGGAAGATGTGGAGAAATATCTGGAACTGCCGGTACTGGCTGTGATTCCGGAGAGCAAGATTCACGGAAGAGGCGAGAAAAAAGTAAAACGTACCTCCGGCATCTGGGATATCATCAATCCATTTGCCGGAAAAGAGAAAAACGAAAGAAGGTAGGAGAGCATGGCAAACCAGAATCTGTTCATCCCGGTTACACAGGATGAAAAAAAAGACTATCAATATGAGGAAGCAATGAAAACACTCCGTACCAACATTCAGTTTTCGGGCAGTGGATTGAAAGTGATCATGCTGACCAGCACGATGCCGGATGAGGGAAAAAGTGAGACATCTTCCCAGCTGGCGATTTCAATGGCACAGACAGAGGGACGAGTTTTATTTATTGATGCCGATATCCGTAAATCCGTGCTGGTATCCCGCTTCGGATTCGGGCAGCAGATTTACGGTCTGACGCAGTACCTGACAGGACAGAAACTGCTGGGGGATATTCTGTATCATACCAATCTGCCAAATCTTGACATCATTTTCTCTGGCCCGATGGCGCCGAATCCGGCGGAATTGCTGGGAGAGGACGCATTTGCGCGGCTGGTTGAATGGGCAAGAAATGAATATGATACGATCATCATTGATACGCCGCCTCTTGGAAGTGTCATTGACGCAGCTATTATTTCCCAGCGCTGTGACGGAGCTATCCTCGTAGTTGAAAGCGGGGCGCTCAGTTATCGCCTGGTGCAGAAAGCAAAAAACCAGCTTGAGCGGACAGGCTGCCGGATTTTAGGAGCCGTACTGAATCGTGTCGATATGGCAGGCAGCGGATACTATCATAGATATTATGGAAAATATTCCAAATATAGTAAATATTACGAAAACGAGTCGGATAAATGAAAAAGCAGAATATGATTCGATGGATTGCCGGAGCGGCGGTGGGAATCGCCTGCGTGGGATTCGGTATCCATGCGTATTACAGATATGAAGAGAGAGAAGCAGCCGTGCAGGAGATGGAAGCACGTGGGCAGCAGGAAAACGAGGATGCAGAAGACCAGAAAAATGGGATTTTGACCTGGAATGGAAAGAAATATCGCCGGAATACAGCGATGAGAGCCATTCTTTGTATGGGTATTGATACGAAGGGCGAGATGGCATCACAGGCAGTTTCGGGAAAAGGCGGCGATGCCGATGCCATCTTTCTGATCGCCGAGGACGCGTCCAGAGATCAGGCTCAGATTGTACTGATTCCAAGAAATACAATGACGGAGATAGAGGTATTTGACTATTTTGGGGAACCTCTGGGGACCGAGACACAGCAGCTGACGCTGGCGTATGCGTTTGGAGATGGGCGGGAAGAAAGCTGTGAACTGACAGCAGAAGCCCTTTCTAAACTTTTATTTGGTCTTAAGATCGACGGATACTTTGCAGTCAATATGGATTCGATTTCCTATTTTAATGATGCAGTCGGTGGTGTGCCGGTTACCGTGGATGATGAGATGGTCGCAAACCAGTATCCAGAAGATTTCAAGATGGGAGAAACAGTCAACCTGACCGGAGATCTGACAGAAAAATATGTCCGCTTCCGGGATGTGGACGAAGAGGGGTCCGCAAGTATTCGTCTTCACCGGCAGAAAGGATATCTGAAAGCGTTTATTCAGAAGGCAAAGGAAAGTCAGGCGGCAGACAAAACCACCATAACCCGGCTGGTGGATGGAATACAGAAATTGGCGATCACCAACATGGCGAAGGACCAGTACATGGACATGGGACTGGCGCTTTTGAACAGTCCGGATGCCATGGAAGACGGTGATTTTATTGAACTGTCGGGAAAAATATATCAGGGAAAATTCGAAGAGTTTTACCCAGATATGGATGAGCTAAAAGAGATTGTCATCAATCTTTTTTATAAAGAAAAAGCTTAAAAAGCAAAGGCTTAGAAAGCCGGAAAGGAAGGTTCAAATGAAAAAGAAGTACGCAGCACTCATGATGGCAGCAGCAATCATGGCAGTGCCGGGCACACTGGCAATGGCAGCGAGCCCGAACACAAATGTGACAGTCAGTCACGGAGGAAGCAGTTCAGGTTCTGCCTCTTCCAAGAGCGCAGGTCTCAATGTAAATGCGGGAACCATTACCAACAAGACATCTACGGGTATCAAGAATAGTGGTCAGAATGGTTCCAACGGTATTACTGTTTCGCAGGGAAATACTGCAAATGGCAGTTCGGTTGGGTTCGCATCCGATCAGCAGATCAAAGACGGCAATAGCTGGGCTGTTGCAGAAAAAGTGTTTGAGATCAATGCAGGTATTCCGCTGTATCGTGTAACGGGTGATCCGGCACTGGTTGGATATTCTCCGCTTATGCCGGCACAGCAGCTCATGACAACCGATGCAAATGGCGTTGTAGTGAGTGATCCGGTCACGGTAAATATTGCAGTAGCAGCTCTGGGCGATGTTCAGAATGTAGAAATCTACTACTACAGTGAAACCGATCATAAGTGGGAATTAGCTCCGGTCAACGGGATTGATCATGCAACAAACTCTGTTAATGTAACAATTCCGGGCAATGCAGTCTTTACATTGGTTCATAAGAACTAATTGATAAGACCGCGGAAGCCGGCAGGTACCTGGTAAGAGAGGTACCTGCCGGTACCTTGAGAGGCTGATTTACAAAGTCGATTGCAATAGGCATTGACGGGGGGAGCGGTAGATATGTACAGAAGAAATTCAGGCGGATGGATGAAGCATATCGATTTCATCATCCTGGATGTGATTTCTCTGCAGGCGGCATTAATACTTGCCTATGCGTGCAGTGGATATGGATGTGATATATATACACCGATTTTGTATCGGAATATGGCGATTTTCTTAGGACTGATGGATCTGATTTTGCTGGTTTGCAGGGAGACAATGCGGGGAGTCATAAGAAGAGACCAGTTTGTGGAATTTATAGTAGCTGTCAAGCAGGCCGTTTTTATAGAAGGCAGTGCTCTTTTATATCTGTTCCTTCTGCAGGAAGGGCAGAGGTATTCCAGGCTGGCACTGATGCTGACGGCTGTCTTCTATATCGGAACCGCGTATAGTGTGCGTGAATGCTGGAAATGGCATCTGCAGCGGAAAAAAACAGTCGATGGAAACAAGCGCGTTCTGCTGATTGTGACAAATGAGGACATAGCTGGACGGACGGTCAAAACGATCAAGGAAAACAATTATGCACAATACATGATTGCGGGGGTCTGCCTGATCGGAGGTCACGAATCGCATGTAGGAGAGAAAATCGAAGAAATCCCTGTGATAGTGGAGGAGGAAGAACTTCCCCATTATGTCTGCCAGGGATGGATTGATGAGGTTATTGTTGTAACCTCAGAGATGGTGCCATATCCGGATAAGCTGCTGAACCAGCTGACAGAAACCGGCGTAACGGTGCATCTGAACCTGGCAAAAGTGACAAGTGTGCCGGGAAAGAGACAGTTTGTGGAGAAAATAGGACCGTATACCGTGCTGACAACGAGCATCAATTATGCGTCGTCTTTCCAGCTTTTTCTCAAACGGATGATGGATGTCATAGGCGGACTGATCGGCTGTGCATTGACGGCGGTACTCTTTTTATTTCTTGCACCTGCGATTTATCTGTCATCACCGGGACCGATCTTTTTTACCCAGGAAAGAGTCGGAAAAAACGGAAAACGGTTCAAAATGTACAAATTCAGAAGTATGTACATGGACGCCGAAACACGCCGTGATGAGCTGATGAAAGAAAATAAGCTGGGCGATGGAAAGATGTTCAAGCTTGATTTTGACCCGCGCGTGATCGGAAATCAAATCATGCCGGATGGAAGCCATAAGACCGGAATCGGTGAATTTATCCGCCGGACAAGTCTGGATGAATTTCCTCAGTTTTTCAATGTGCTGAAAGGAGATATGTCGCTTGTAGGCACCCGCCCGCCGCTGATTTCAGAGACCAACCTCTATGAATTGCACCATAAAGCCAGACTGGCGATCAAGCCGGGTATTACCGGTATGTGGCAGGTCAGCGGACGAAGTGAAATCACGGACTTCGAAGAAGTTGTCCGCCTCGACCGGGAGTATATCACTAATTGGAATATCGGAATGGATATAAAGATTCTGATGAAGACGGTGATGGTGGTTTTGAGGAAAGATGGGGCGGTGTAAGGGAATACAAGTTATCCATAAGTGGAAGGCTTTGATTGAGAGCAGAGAAAAGCCTGATTTCATGCGGGTTTGCGCGGCTTGACCTTTTCACCTCAACTTGTTTCTGCCTGTCATGGTGCGTTACGGCCAGCGTGCTTTCAGGGGTTAATGGCTTCTGGCTGCGCTCTATACTTAACCCACCACAGCGAAAGCTGATAGAGCAGAAAACAGAATAAGGAGGTACGAGGACAAGCCTGCGTATAGATTGTTGTTGCAATCTGTATACAGGCTTGTTGTTGTGCTGTGAAGTAAGTTGAGGGGGTAAAAGTATACGATTGGCAAGAAATACGTGTACATAGATAAAAACACCTTTTGAGGTAATTAGGTCCAAAGAAGACCGGAGGAGTAAATATTATGAAGAATTTCAAAATCGCTGTTGCTGGCACTGGGGATGGAGATATAATAGGGTCAACCAAGAAAAACCACGATAAATAAAGGGTTTTGGCGGCTCGACTCGTTCGACAAAAGTGTTTATTTGCTGACAGGCTGCGGAGAAGCTGAAATCCAGAGGTTATAGGTGGGAGGTTTTGGTGCAGCTCTGTTTTGACCCACAAAATGAGCAGCAAGTAAAAAATTAAGGAGAACGAATCGAGCCTACGGTGGATTGCCATTGAGCAATCCGCCGTGGGCTTGTTTGCTGTTTTATCAAATAAAAAATTGGTGAGGGAGAACAGAACTATGAGAAATTATAAAATCGCTGTGGTCGGCACGGGATACGTAGGGCTTTCGCTGGGAGTGCTTCTGAGCCAGTATCATCAGGTGGTTGCAGTCGATATTGTGCAGGCTAAGGTCGATATGATCAACAACAAGAAATCTCCGATTCAGGATGATTATATTGAAAAATACTTGGCAGAAAAGGACTTGAATTTGACCGCAACGCTGGATGCAAAGGCAGCATATAGCGATGCGGATTTTGTTGTGATTGCGGCACCTACTAACTATGACAGCAAGACCCAGCACTTTGATACGTCTGCGGTTGAAGCTGTAATCAAGTTGGTCATGGAGTATAACCCTAATGCCATTATGGTTATCAAGTCTACGATTCCTGTGGGTTATACGGCAAGTGTAAGAGAAAAGTTCAACAACAAGAACATCATTTTTAGCCCGGAGTTCCTGCGTGAATCTAAAGCCCTTTACGATAACCTGTATCCTTCTCGTATCATTGTGGGTACTGACCCGAACGATGAACGTCTGGTGGAAGCCGCACATGAGTTTGCTGGTCTGCTCCAGGAAGGTGCAATCAAGGAGAACATTGACACGCTGTTCATGGGCTTCACTGAGGCCGAGGCGGTCAAGCTGTTCGCTAACACCTATTTGGCTCTGCGCGTGGCTTACTTCAATGAGCTGGATACCTACGCAGAAAGCAAGGGACTGAACACCCAGCAGATCATTGATGGTGTCTGCCTTGATCCGCGTATCGGTAGTCACTACAACAATCCAAGCTTTGGCTATGGTGGATATTGTCTGCCGAAAGACACCAAGCAGCTTTTGGCTAACTATGCCGATGTGCCGGAAAATCTGATTGAAGCAATCGTGGAATCTAATCGTACTCGTAAGGAATTTATTGCAGACCGCGTTCTGAAGCTGGCTGGCTACTATGGATATGATGCAGAGAATGAGTTCGATGAGGACAAGGAGAAATCCGTCACGATTGGCGTTTACCGCTTGACGATGAAATCTAACTCCGACAACTTCCGTCAGAGTTCTATTCAGGGGGTTATGAAGCGTGTGAAGGCAAAGGGCGCAACAGTCATTATCTATGAGCCGACTCTGAAGGACGGAGAGACATTCTTTGGCTCTGTGGTGGTCAACAATCTGGCAAAGTTCAAGGAAATGAGCCACGCCATCATTGCGAACCGCTATGACAAGTGCCTGGATGATGTAAAAGAGAAAGTTTACACGAGAGATATTTTCCAGAGAGATTGAGGAAAAAGTCATGATAAAAACACGAGATGATTTACAAGATTGTTTGGATAAAGATAAACGAGCTTTGGGGATGAAGAAAAGCAGACCGTCCATTATTGGAGATGAAGTATGGAAATTTGAAATCGCTTTGAGGATGGATGAATTTTATAGAAATACTCAAAAGAACAAATTGGCTGGACTTTTTTGGAAATGGCGACATAAGCAGCTAGGATTAAAATTGGGGTTTTCAATTCCATGCAACTGTTTCGGGGGGGGCTGAAAATAAATCACTATGGTCTGATTGTAGTGCATCCGTTGGCAAGGATTGGAGAATGGTGTGATATTCACCAAGGTGTGAACATTGGACAAAATATCGAAAAAGGCTCTGTTCCGGTAATTGGAGATAATGTTTGGATTGGACCAGGTGTCAAAATGTTTGGCAAGATAACTCTTGGCGCTAATATGATGATTGGTGCTGGTGCAATCGTAAATAAATCGTTTGAAGAGGGTAACTGTACAATAGCGGGAAATCCTGCAATACGAGTAAGTGACCACGGAAATGTGTGGTTTAGAGAATAATATAGAAATTTGGAAGATGAAGTATGAAAGATAAAAAAATATGTTTTGCGGCTTCATCGGGTGGACATTATGAGCAGCTAATGATGTTAAAACCTTTGATGGAAAAATATGACAGTTTTGTTATAACCGAAAAAACAGATTATAGCGCAAAGGCAAAAGGCGAAAAAACATACTACATGAATCAAGTGAACCGCCGGGAAAAAGATTTTGTCTGGCAAATGATTGTAAATACATGGAAGTCCATTGGTATTTATAGGAAAGAAAAGCCAGATGTGGTTATCTGTACGGGCGTTCTGGCGATGATTCCAATTTGCCTTATTGCAAAACTTATGGGGAAAAAGCTTATTTATATAGAATCATTTGCAAAGGTGACTTCGCCCACTGAAACAGGAAAGCTACTTTACAAGTTTGCCGATCAATTTTATGTGCAGTGGAAACCGATGCTGAAGTTCTATCCTAAAGCGATATATTTAGGAGGAATCTATTAAATGGCAGAGAAAATTTTTATAACATTGGGGTCCCAGAAATTTCAATTCAATAGATTGCTTATAGCTGTGGATAAGCTGTGTGAAAAAGAAATCATTTGCGGAAAAGATGTATTTGCGCAGATTGGTTACAGCGATTATGTTCCCCAAAATTATCGCTATAATAATTTCATGGACAGAGAAGAATTTAGCGTGGAAATGGGTAAAGCGGATATAGTGATTACTCATGGTGGAACGGGTGCGATTATTGGTGCAGTAAAAAAAGGAAAGAAAGTCATTGCTGTTCCACGTCTTGCAAAATATGGAGAACACGTTGATGACCACCAGCTTCAGTTGGTTAAACAGTTTGATGATCTGAATCTGATTTGTCCGTGCGGAGACACAAATGAATTAGCAGAGGCAATAGAAACAGTGAAACATACAGAGTATTCGGAATACGAATCGAATACTAATACTATCGTAAAAAGCATTGAAAATTATATAGAAACATTGAGGAGATAATTATGGGATTTGCGAAAAATTTATATAGAAATATTCTGCGTGTTTTGCCGGATAAGCCGGCTCTTTACCTGATTTACTTTAGAGGATATCAAAAAATACTGAATTTGAAAAATCCGCAGTATTTTGGCGAAAAAATTCAGTGGTTGAAATTATACGGGCATCTTGATGAGCTAAGTCGGTATGTTGATAAATATGAAGTCAGAGATTTTGTAGAGAAAACTGTTGGGAATAAGTACTTGAATAAATTGTATGGCGTTTATAACGGATCGGATGAAATCAACTATGATAGGTTGCCTAATAAATTTGTACTTAAGTGCACAAATGGAAGTGGTGCGGTTCTTATTTGCAAAGATAAAAATTCTCTTAATAAAAAGAATGCCGCTACTACGATGAATAAGTGGTTGAAAGATGATTTTTACAAGATGAAAAAAGAACCACAATATAAAGGCGTGAAGAATAGAATAATTGCAGAAGAATATTTGGAAGATGAATCGGGAGCGTTAAGAGATTATAAGTTTTACTGCTATGATGGAGAACCTCTCTATTATGGCGTTTTTACAGACCGTTATACAGATGAAACTGTTGATATGTACGATATGGACGGAAATAAATTAGAGGGTATTATTAACGGTGGAGTAAAAAATAGTGATTATGTTCTGCCACAAGGGAAAAATTTTCCTGAAATGATAGATGTGGTACGAAAGCTGGCAAAACCATTCCAGTTTGTAAGGGTGGATTTGTACATGGCAAACGACCACATTTATTTTGGTGAGTTGACATTTACAGATGGAGCAGGATCTGATCCGTTTACCCCACGCTCGTTTGATCTTGAAATGGCTAAAAGAATTAAATTGGACCGTGTGTTACAGGAAAAATAAAATTTAAGAGAGGTTTATTGTGGAAACACTTATTAAGATTAATGATTTTGTGAATGGAATTGTATGGGGCGTTCCCATTATGCTTCTGATTCTTGGAACTGGTGTCTATTATACAGTCCGATTCGGATTTATGCAGTTTCGCCATCCAGCATGGCTTGTGAAGCAAACAATTATAAAGGCTTTTAAGAAAAAGGATGAAGGGCCGACCGCACAAGGCGAACTTACGAGTTTTCAAGCGGCGATGACATCGGTATCTGCGATAGTTGGTTCCGGAAATATTGCAGGTGCAGCAACGGCAATTGTTATGGGCGGACCGGGAGCACTTGTATGGATGATTTTAGCGGCTTTTGTCGGTATGGCAACTAAATTTGCTGAGATTGCACTGGGTATTAAATATCGTAAAATACATAAGGATGGGACGGTCAGCGGCGGTGCAATGTATTATTTGGCAGACGGCTTGCACCAAAAATGGCTTGGTATTCTGTTTTCGATTTTGGTTATTCCGTTTGCATTTGTTATATCTGGTGTGGTTGATACCAATACAATTGCATTGACATTAAATGAACGATATAGTATCCCGACAGTAGTAACTGGAGTGATTTTAGCAGTATTGGTCGGGATTATTGTATTTGGTGGAATTGGAAGAATTGGTCATGTCTGTGAGGTTGTTGCACCTTTTATGGGCGGAGCGTATATTCTTGCTGGGCTGCTAATCATGATTGTTCATATTACTCAGGTTCCGGGAGCAATCGTAGAAATTATTACAGCAGCATTTAATCCGAAAGCGGCAACTGGCGGAATTGTGGGTTCGGTATTTGTATGCATGAGATATGGTATTGCGAGAGGTATTTATTCTAATGAGGCTGGGTTGGGAACTGCGGCAATGGTGCATTGTGGTGCAAAAGTAAACGATCCCATTGAACAAGCTGTATGGGGACCAGTTGAAGTATTTCTTGATACTGTATTTATTTGTAGTGTAACCGGAATTGCAATTGTACTTTCGGGATTATGGAGTAGTGGTCTTGATGGTGCGGTGCTGACGATGAGAGCTTTTGATTCACTTTTACCTGGCGGAATTGGTGGATTTATTTGTCTGGCTTCGGTTGTTCTTTTTGGATTTTCATGTTTGATTAGTTATTACACCTATGCAGAAAGAGCTGGAGAATATATTTTTGGACAGAAGATAAAGCCGATTATCAAGGCGTTATGGGTTGTTATTATTCTAATTGGATCACAAAGTACACTCGGCTTTGCATGGGATTTGGCCGATACATTTAACGGATTGATGATAATTCCTAATCTTATTGGTATTATTTTGTTGAGTAATGAAGCCGTTAAAATGAAAAATGATTATTTTAAGAGAGACAATGTGGAGAAAATAAAAAAATGAGAATTTTGGTAGTTGGGCCAAGTCCGACAAGATCAAAGGGTGGAATGGCAACGGTTATAGAAGAAATTGAAAAAGATAAGACATTAAATTCTAAATTTAATATAGATATTTATGAATCCTATATTGACGGAAATAAATTAAAGGTTTTATTCTTTTCGCTATTTTCATTTATTAGGTTTTATTTCACAAAAAGAAATTATGATATTTACCATATACATGCAGCTTCATACGGAAGTACATTCAGAAAAGGTTTGTATGTTCATGCCGCGAAAAAGTGGGGCAAAAAAGTAATTTTACATATTCACGGTGCTGAATATATGCTCTTTTATGAAAAAAGCAATCAAAAGGATAAGATTGTTTCAATATTGAAAGAAGCAGATGAGGTTATTGCGTTGTCTGCCGAATGGAAAAAGAAGTTTGATGAAACATTTGGATTAAAAAATTGTGTTGTTCTTGAAAATGGTATAGACACTGAGAGATTGAAACCCGCTATAACGAGTGTCAAAGATCATCCACATACTTTTGTATCTCTTGGGCGACTTGGAGAAAGAAAAGGAACGTATGACCTCATCAAAGCAATAGAACGAGTTAAGGGTCAAATACCGGACATTAAATGTTATTTGGCTGGCGATGGGGATATTGACAGATGCAAGCAGATCGTTGAGGAAAAAAATCTCAAGAGCAATATCTTTATTGTGGGATGGGCTGATTTTGATAAAAAATTAGAACTGCTAAAAAAATCTAGTGTATTAGTGCTTCCATCTTATAATGAGGGACTTCCGATGGCGATTTTGGAAGGTATGGCTTGTGGAAAGGCTATTATAAGCACAACGGTTGGCGCAATTCCAGAAGTAGTGAAAGAAGAAAATGGAATATTAATAGAGCCAGGAGACACTGAAAAGCTCTCAGAAGCTTTAATAACATATTGTATGAATCAAGAGACAGTAGAAAAAATAGGAAAAAATAATATTGCGCTTATTCATACAAAGTACAGCATGGACGCGATGCATCAAGAAATAGCTCAATATTATATTGATGTGATGCAGGAGAAAAGAGTATGAAAAAAATCGGATTAGCAGTATGCTATGACACAAAAAATTTCGGAAGTCAATTACAGGTGCTTGCCACAGTAAAAAAAGTTGAGGAGCTTGGTTATAAGTCGGAAATAATTCGTTATAAAAAAAAAATAACGCCAACTTTTATTGTTCAAACAATTCCTAGATTATTTAATATCTCGTTTTTGAAATCGAAACTTTCTGGGAACCAAAAAGATAATGCACTAAAAAGCAAACCTTTTTATCAGGCACAAGTGCAACAACGAAATCAACGTTTTGATGCTTTTGTAGACAAGTATTTTGCTCCATTGTTTTCGGAATCTTATGGTGGTTGGGAAACACTTGTGGCAAAATGCAAGAAAAACTATGATGCATTTCTTTGTGGAAGTGACCAGCTTTGGCTGCCGAATAATCTGGGAAGCCATTTCTACACGCTTGAGTTTGCACCCGATAATAAGCCCAAGATTGCATATGCAACGAGCTTTGGAGTGAGCCAAATTCCAAATTCTCAAAAAAAGGCTACCGCAAAATATTTGAACCGTTTTCAGCATTTGAGTACCAGAGAACTTGCTGGACAAAAAATCATTAAAGAATTAACAGGGAAAACAGCGCAGGTAGTATGCGATCCCACTCTGTTGTTTGACGCAGAGGGATGGAAACAAATGCTTCCGGAAAAAGAAGTTGTAGAAGAACCGTATGTGTTCTGCTATTTTTTGGGAACAAATGAAGAGCATAGAAAGTTTGCTAATGAGTTCAAAAACAAGACAGGGCTGAAACTGATTACTTGTCCGTTCTTGGATAATTATGTGGAATGTGATTTGAGTTTTGGCGATATTCAGCTCTTCGATATGGATGCAGCAGACTTTGTGAATTTGATTCGTCATGCTGAGTATATTTTGACAGATTCTTTCCACGGCTCTGTTTTCAGCATTCTGAATCACAAAAAATTTGTGACGTTTAACCGCTTTAATGCAGGAGCAAATTCAAGAAATAGTAGAATTGATAGCCTTTGTACCTTATTGGGGCTTAGTGAGAGAAGATACAGCGGAGACGTTATGAATGTCGAAAAGGACATCAATTACAACGCTGTTGAAGAAAAACTGGAAAAATTAAGAGCAGACTCAATTAAATACTTGGAGACAGCTCTGAAGTAGGAGAGATAGAAGATGATACAGATATCTGATAAAACAAAATGTTGCGGCTGTACCGCGTGTGCGAGTGTTTGTCCGAAAAATTGCATATCAATGCAATGTGATGGAGAAGGATTTCTGTATCCGGTAGTTGATGCTGATTCATGTGTGAATTGTGGTCTGTGTGAGAGAGTATGCTCACAGTTATCAGAACATGAGGAAGAACGAACAGATCGTGTTAAATATATCGCTTGTCAGAACATAAATGAGAATGTTCGCAAAGTTAGTACAAGTGGCGGTATGTTTGGTTTGTTGGCAGAACAGGTGATTTCTTCAGGTGGCACAATTTGGGCGGCAGGATTTGATGATACAGCCATTGTTGTGCATAAGGAAGCAAGGGAGTTTGATGAGCTGAATGATTTGTATGGCTCGAAATATGTTCAGTCAGATTTGAAAGACACATTCAAAAAAATCAGACAAGAACTAATTACAAGCGATAAAACAGTTTTGTTTGTAGGTACTCCATGCCAGGTAGAAGGTTTACTATATTATCTTGGCAAAAAAGAAAAAGAACACTTGCTTACGGTTGATCTGGTTTGCTATGGTGTTCCGTCACCAGGGCTTTACAAAGAATGGATTCAGGATATTGCTCAAAAACATGGCAGTAAAGTTTCAAGAGTATATTTCCGCGATAAAAAATATGGATATGCAGGTGTCAATATTAAGGTAATGCTGCAAAATGGACAGGCATTGGAAGATATTGTTGATGTTAAAACATATACAAAGACAATGTTCTCCAAACTAGGATTGAGACCGTCCTGTTATAAGTGTGTTTATCGTGGAAGAAATAAGATGTCAGATTTTACGATTGGAGATTTCTGGCAGATTGGTGACTACTCTAAGCAAATGGATGATGATAGAGGAACATCCATTGTACAGATCAATACAAGAAAAGGTGAAGATTTTCTGAATGATATTGGTTCGGAAAAGATTAAAAAGATTCATGTTGAGACATTAGAAAACGATGATTTGAAAAGCAAAATCTATAAAGAAGATTATACTTTTGAAATACCGAAAAATAGATCGCAATTTTTTGAAGATTCTGGGCGAATGTCTTATGATGATTTGATTCAAAAATATTTGCCTGCATCGAGAAAAGACAAAATGGCGACTGCTTTGAAGCCGATTATCCATAAGATGCCATTTTCGCATTTCTTCTTTAGAACAATGAAAAAGGTAAGAATGAACAGGAGAAAAAGAAAATGAATGATAATCAAAAGACCGTAAAAGTTATACATATGGCACCTCTGGGAAGCGGAGGTATCTCAAAACTTACAGTTACGATCAATGAGCTGATAGCAGATAATATTCAATTTGATTATCTGGTTTTTAGAAATAAAAAAGAATTTTTAGAGGATAAAGCAATTTCTCTTGGTGGAAAAAAACAGGTAATTGATGTTGCGAACATAAAGAATGATTTTTTGAAATTTTTTATCAAAATGAGAGCCATGGTCAACCTGTTCAAACGGGAGCAATATGATGTTGTTCATGTGGATGCTTCAACACCATATGATGTCATGGTAGCGATTGCAGCTAAAATCGCTGGCGTTCCAACGATTGTCATGCACTCGCATAATGATAATTTCCAAAGTCAAAAGCCGTTGAGAGATGCTTTTATCCCAATTTATAAATTGCTGATGAAGGTAGTTGTAACGGATTATTTCACAATTTCAGAAAAGTCAGCAAAATTCATGTTTCCTAAATCTGTGTACGAAAGTGGAAACTATACCTTAGTAAAGAATGGTATTGATGTTGAGCAGTATGCTTACAATAAAGATGCCAGAAAAAGAATCAGGGAAGAACTTGGTATACAGGATAAGGTTGTAGTAGGTCATGTAGGTCGTTTTGTATATCAGAAGAACCATGATTTTATTCTGGAAGCATTTGCGGAATTTCACAAACACTGTCTGAATAGCGTATTGTTGCTTGTTGGAGAGGGTGAACTTCTTCAAAGCATTCAAGATAAGGCAAAAAATATGAGAATTGCAGATTCTGTGATTTTCTATGGTGTGACGTATGATATTCCGGGCATATTACAGGCTATGGATATGTTCATATTCCCATCAAGATTTGAAGGTCTTGGAATTGTTGCAATAGAAGCACAAGCTGCTGGATTGCCTACGATTTGTGCAGACACTATTGTTGATGAAGTTGATATTACACCGAAGTTTATTCGTGTACATGGATGGAATCCAAATGATTGGGCAGATCAAATGCTGAAAGTTGTGCCAGATTGTGATAAACGCTCGGATTGCAGAGCAGAAGTAATAGATGCAGGATACGACATTAAAAATACAGCTCAACAACTAGAGAATTTTTATGTTCATTCTGCGCGAATATAAACAGTAGAGGAAAGTAATTTATGGAAATTAAGGTGGGAACAAAATCATTAAACTCATATTTTATAATCTTTGTCTTTGTGTTGATGGAACATTGCTTTTATCTAATCAATACAGATACATTTAGGATCATATTTCTTAATTATGCGATGACTTGGTTTCTGCTTTTTATGGCAGGAATTGTTCTTTTGTATATTCGATATAGGTTAAATAGAAAATCTGTTCGGATGTATTTTTCATCCGATGTTAGTGCATTGATTGTTTTGGCGATTATATCAATCGTTCAATGTAATTTTCTTATTGGTCAACCGTTATCAATGGGATTTGCTCCACAACGAAATTATATCTTTATACTAGTAAGTTATTTTACTATCCGAAAGCTAATTGCTTTAGATAAAATCGATATCAATACAGTGGTTAACGGTCTGCTGTTTTGTGGAGTTCTTTCTGTCATAATCTATTGGCTTCAAGTGAATTTAATTGATTATGTTCAGTTTGTGCATGTATATAAGGCAGCAAGAGTGACACGCTTATATGTAGACAGTTTTATGTGTGTTATTATCGGATTCTTGGGCCTTAGCAAATATCTGGAAGAGAACAACAAAAAATATCTGTTTTTTGTGGCGATAGAACTTGTATACGAATTGATTATTGGACAATCAAGATTGGAATTAGCTTCAGTAGTTCTTGGATATGCAGTAATGATATTACTGATGAAAAGGCTTTCATTTAGAAAAATATGTATGATTTTGATTGGTGTTATTGCAGTTGTGGTATTTATTAATAGTGCATTTTTTGAACGTTTTAATGAAGCTTTGCAGATGCAATTTTATAATACTACAACAGGTATTGACACGATGGCAATCCGAAAAGTAGCTAGAGATGAATTTGTGAGACAGCTTAAACAAAGTCCTGCAACCTTAATTTTTGGATGCGGATATCCTAATATTGGATATTCTGGCACTGCATCAACAGCATATATTGCGGTGGGAAACGAAAGAATCGGATTGGTGGACAATGGGATTTTCGCTTTTGTATATGTTTATGGATTGCTAGGAGCAAGTGTTGTTATCAAGTGGTTTTATAAATTATATAAAAGTGCTTGGAAATTATATAAGATAAAAAATATATATTGGCCTCTTGGCTTTGTTATTTCATTGACAATCTTGCTATACAATATTACATTTTGGTGGAATAAGCCAAGTTGGACATGGGGTATGGTCTTTCTTATGTGCTATATGGAACACAAATTGAATGATGAGTTGGACGAGGAGAAATAGACAATGAAAATAAAACATACGGTGGAAAGAATCACGGATTTTTTCTTTTCAATTGTAACAAAAAAAGATAGACATTATGCAGATATTTTAATGCGGGATTGCTGTATGTCTTATGAAAAAGAAACAGGAGATTACTGTTCTTATAGAAAAAGATCAGGTTCGGCAGAAAATTTGATTGTGCATTCAGGGATGCTCTCAAACATGAGCGATGTCGCAATCGTGATACAGGGACCGCTAATTTTAGATAATCATTTTACCTTAAATACGGTTAAACTTTACAAACGTTACTATCCCGGATGTAAGGTCATTGTTTCTACATGGAATGATTCTAATAAGAGTGAAATTGATAGTCTAAAGACAGCTGGAGCGGATATAGTGTTAAATGCAGCACCGGGCATCTTTGGACTGGGAAATATGAATTTCCAAATTGTTTCCACAAAAGGCGGCATTCAATGTGCAGATGATGCAGGTGCTAAGTATATTTTAAAGACACGCTCAGATCAGCGGATTTACAAACCGCACATGCTGGAATATTTTAAAACATTAATAGATCAGTTTCCAATAAAGCAAGAAGTTGACAGTGCAAAACAGAAGGAACGAATTATAGCAGTCCAAACAACAGTTGGTGGAGGAATGTTTATTCCGTATTTCATTGCGGATTTCTTGTATTTTGGAACGGTACAAGATATCAGAAATCTTTTTGACATAGAGTTGGATGTAAGCCCAAATAGAACAAAAGACGAGCGAAGAATATGGTTGAGAGATTTATTAAGTAGTAATCCAAGAATTGGAGATTATTATAATATTACTGCACCAGAAATTAAAATTGTAAAAAATTATATCAAAAAACATATTACAGAGAATTTGGAAGATACAGTGAGGGGGTACTGGGATTTTGTTAGCAATTATCTAATTACAGTTTCTTGGGATGATATAGGATTGTTTTGGCCGAAATACGATAGATATAATGAAAGTAAACTTTTTCGAACATATAGTAAAAATGACAATACAGATTTATATCTGCAATATAATTGGACTTTTCAGAACTGGCTGTTGCTCAATCAGGGATTTTTTAAATACAAGCCAGAATTTGAAAAATATTATATGCAGACCTGTGACAAACTTAATTTGAAGATATAAGGGAGGAAAAATCTGATGAGGCTAATAATACCATCTGCTAAAGTGGTTCCAGAAGAGCTCCAAAAATTAGGAAAACTTCCGGCAATCATTTACCCAATAAATCAGAGAATTACCTTTGATTATTTGTATGAACAGTATAAAGAAAAGACGAATTCTATTGATATTATATGTTATGAAAATGCAGATAAAGTACAAAGAAGGTTGAAGAATTATCTTGGAAAAAAAGTGAATATTAAGATTCTTCCAGAATTAAGTGATTTAGGGCATACTATTTACTTTGGATTAAAAGATGCTGTAGGTACAGTTATTATTAATTTTGCAGATACAATTGTCTTAGATAGCGTTACAGGAATCAAGGGAAATGCTTTTTTTTGCCAGGAAGACTATATGTCTGATACTTGGACATATTTTGATGAAAAAGACGGTACCATTGTACAGATTTATGATAAAGAACCTGTAAAGGAAGAAATAAAGAAGAAGCTATTTGTTGGTGTATTTCAATTTACTGATGCTGTCTATTTTAGAAGATGCCTAGAAATGGCCTTTGAACAAGAATCATTACAGATGAGTACCTTTTATTATGCTTTACAGGAGTATAGTAAAAAGTATCCCATGAAAGCAGTACTGGCGAATAACTGGTTCGATATTGGCCATGAGGATAAGTACTATAATTCAAAACTAGAGGTACGTGCTAGAGAATTCAACCATATTACAATTGATAAAAACCGTGGCATTCTGAAAAAGACAAGCGATGATAAGGATAAGTTTATTGGGGAGATTAAATGGTATTTAAAATTGCCAGCAGACGTTGAGTATGTCAGACCCAGAATTTTTGATTATTCGACATCGTATGTTAATCCATATGTTTCTATGGAATACTATGCATATCATACTGTCCACGAGCTGTTCCTCTATGGCGATTTGACATTACAGCAGTGGATTGATATTTTTAATCGAATTCGTTTTGTGTGTGATGATTTTAAACGCTATACAGTGCAAGATGCCGGTATTCGCCCAGCATTGGAAGAAATGTACCTTACAAAAACTCTGCAGCGTTTTGAAAAGATGAAAAAAGATGAACGATTTGTAACGTTCTTTGAGTCACCAATCGTAGTAAATGGGAAAAGATATCTTCCATTGAATGAAATTATTATAGTATTGGAAAAGGCAATACCAGAGATGCTGTATGATGTAGATACTTTTAATATCATTCATGGAGATTTGTGCTTTGCAAATATTATGGTGGATTCAAACTTTTCATTTATTAAAGTAATTGATCCGCGTGGCAAGTTTGGTATCTATGATATTTATGGTGATTTTCGGTACGAACTTGCAAAACTGTTCCATAGTGTAGATGGAAAATACGATTTTATTATAAAGGATCTTTTTGACCTCGATTACAATTCGGAGGAGGCATATATTAATTACCGTATTCAAGATCGAAAAAGAGAATTTGATTTGTATAAGGTATTTTTGAGTACATTTGCTACAGAAATTGATAGTGACTTGAAAAAAATTGAATTAATTGAGGCCTTACTTTTCTTGAGTATGATTCCGCTTCATGGCGAGAGTATTAGGCACCAAATGGTTATGCTGGGAACTGGATTGGAAATTCTAAACAGAGTGATCGATATACAGATAGGAGAAAAAAAGAATGTTTGATGAATATTCATTTGTTTTTGATATAGATGGTACGTTATGTCCGATAAAAAAAAAGGACGAAAAGTATGAAGACCTAGTTCCTTATAAGGAAATGGTTGAAAAATTACGATTTTACCATGATCAGGGAGCTAAAATTATTCTCTTTACGTCTAGAAACATGAATTCCTACAATGGAAATATGGGATTGATAAATAAAAACACATCTAAAGTGTTGCTGGCATGGCTGGATAAGTGGGAAATTCCATACGATGAAATTCTATATGGGAAACCGTGGCCAGGACATAAGGGATTTTATGTTGACGATCGAACTGTAAGGCCAGATGAATTTCTTAATTGCTCTGTAGATGAATTGAATGAAATTTGTAATAAATCGAGAGAACGGAGCAACTAAGCAGTTTCAATGGATAATATTACTGATGGAGGGATAAAACATGGGCATGACTATAATTATCACGATGGCCGGTTTGGGCAGTCGATTCCGCAAGGCAGGCTATAACTGTCCTAAATATATGATTGAAGCAAAAGGGAGAACCCTTTTTGATTGGTCAATGGATAGTCTGATTGGATATAACAAAAATGTAAGCAGATATGTGTTTGTGGTAAGAAAAGAAGATGATGCAGAGGCGTTTATAAAAGAACATTGCGCAAGATATGGAATACATGATGTGAAAATCGTGGAAATTAATCATATGACAGATGGGCAGGCTACTACATGTATGCTGGCAATTCCTTATTGTGATCCAAATGATGCAATTATGGTTTACAATATTGACACTTATGTCGAGCCTGGTGAAATGAAATATGAGGATATTTCGGGAGATGGACACATCCCATGTTTCCATGCGGAAGGTGACCACTGGAGTTTTGCAAAACTTGACAATGCTGGAAAAGTCATAGAAGTGCGGGAAAAAGTGAGAATTTCCGACAACTGCACCTTAGGAGCATATTATTTTTCTTCGGCCAAACTTTATAAAGATTTATATCAGGAATACTATGTGGACGACAGTCACATGGAAAAAAACGAAAAATATATCGCACCTCTTTATAATTATATGATTGAGAAAGGCATGGATGTTACTATCAGCATTGTAGATGCTGATAAAGTTCATGTTCTTGGGACACCGGAGGAACTACAAATTTTCTTGAAGGAAAAGATGTAAAGAAGGTAGCCCACATGACCGTGAATAGAGTAAGTAATATATGGACAATATTTCAGAAGAAATATAAAAATATGTCATTGCCGGTAAAGGCTGGCTTTTGGTTTACCATTTGTAATTTCATGCAACGTGGTATCACCATGATAACGACACCAATATTTACCAGAGTATTATCGGAAGAACAGTACGGTCTGGTGTCAACTTTTACATCGTGGCAGAATGTCTTGATTTTAATCACCACATTGTCTTTATATAAGGCAATGATGAATCTCTATGTCAAATATGACAATAAAGAACAAGTTTTATCAGCAGTAAGCGGACTTAGTTTAATTCTTACACTAGTATGGTTTATTGCGTCTCTAGCTTTTGTAGATCAAATATCCAGATGGATGCAAATGTCAAAAAACTTGGTTATATGCCTATTTGTGACTTTTATTGCCCAAGCAGGCATTCACTGTTGGCAAGTTTATAAAAGGTACACATATGAATATCGAAGCCTGATTATAATTACGGTTTTTCTCACCGCGGTTTCGTCTTTACTGGGAGTATTGTGTGTACTTTTCGTATCTGATACTGCTGAAGGTCGGCTAGTTCCACAAAGCATAGTAACTGCGATTATTGGATTAGGAATCTATATATCTATATTTAAACATGACCATACAGTTTATAATAAAAAAATGTGGTCATTTGCATTGGTTTTTTGCGTTAGTTTACTGCCGCATTACTTGTCAGAGTTTGTATTACAAAGTTCCGATAAATTGATGATAAATTATATGTGTGGTTCACGTGATGTAGCGATATATAGTGTTTCTTACTCAGTTGGATCACTGATTAATTTAATAACAGGAGCTTTGAATTCATCATTTGCTCCATATCAATATCAACAAATTAAAGCAAAAAATTTTGAGCGTTTATCAAATGTAGCTAATCAAGTCTTATTGTTTGTGGCAATAATGTTAGGATGTTTGATGCTGTTTAGCAAAGAAGTGGTTCTGATTTTTGGAGGAAAAAAATACATTGAAAGTGCTACTGTTATTGTGCCGATTTGTATAGGTGTATTTTTTAATTACCTGTTTCAGCTATTTGCAAGACTTCAAGAATATTATGAGAGAAAGCTTACAGTTGTTATTCCATCTATCTTTTGCGCAGTTTTAAATTTGATACTGAACTATATTTTTATTAATATTTTCGGATATCAAGCAGCGGCATATACAACATTTTTTTGCTACTTATTTTTTTGCTTTGTTCACTATTTGTTTTATAAGAAAGTGTGCAAGGAACTACTTGACGGAATTCAGATTTATGATATTAAATTTATTTTAATATTGTCCATAGGGGTTATAATCGGTGGATTCGCAATAATGGCTGTAAATAGTATCCTGTGGTTAAAATATATGTTGATTGGTATTGCTATAGTGATGGCTGTTGTTAAGCGTGATACTATTATGAACTACCTAAAAAAAGTTTTGCAAGAAAATAGATAAGGAGCATATGAGGATGAAGGGAATAATTAAGGATTTTATTTTGAATTCAATTGCGGCCGGAGTATTATGTCATAGACGGTTAAGAATGAAAATTTATCGTTTATATGGTGCGGAAATTCCAGCGGATTGTGAAATAAAGCCAAGATGTTATTTGGGACTGGGAAAAGGCCATTTGAAAATGGGGGGGTACATTTGTTAATTATGAATGCTGGTTTGATTTAGGTGCAGATATTGTTATTGGAAATAAATGCAACATCGCAATGAATGTAACATTTATGAATAGTGATCATGATGTGGCCGATTCTGAGCGCAGGGCAGGTATGTATCATCCAAAGCCTATAATTGTTGGCGACGGTTGTTGGATTGGCGCAAATTCATTGATTATGCCAGGGGTTACTATTGGTAATGGCGTTGTTATTGCAGCAGGTTCTGTTGTGACAAAAGATTGCGAAAGTGATTGTCTTTACGGTGGAGTTCCTGCTAAAAAAATTAAAGAATTATAAGTGGGACACATTAATAACAAAATTATTTTTTTCCACCTAAACTCAAAACCTGATTGGATGTTGATATTCAATAGCGCTAGGAGAACAAAAACATAGATAACACGATATATCGCATAAAGCTAGTACGGCGTTAAACATAAACAGTATGAGGGGAAAGTGAATGATAAAAACAACATTACTTATCATGGCAGCTGGTATCGGCAGCCGCTTCGGAACAGGAATTAAACAGTTAGAGCCGGTGGATGATGCGAACCATATCATCATGGACTACTCAATTCATGATGCGATTGAGGCTGGCTTCAACCATGTAGTATTTATCATCCGTAAGGATATCAAGAAGGAGTTCAAAGAGGTCATTGGTGACCGTATTGCATCTATCTGCTCATCTCATAATGTAACTGTAGATTACGCTTTCCAGGATATTAACGATATTCCAGGAGAACTTCCGGAAGGTCGTACAAAACCTTGGGGAACCGGTCAGGCGGTACTGGCAGCTAACGAATTGCTGAAGACTCCGTTTATAGTTATCAATGCAGATGACTACTATGGTAAAGAAGGATTCAAGGCTGTTCATGAGTATCTGGTGAATGGCGGCGAGTCCTGCATGGCGGGATTTGTTCTGAAGAATACTCTGTCCGATTATGGCGGTGTAACCCGTGGTGTCTGCAAGATGGATGAGGAGCATAACCTGACAGAGGTTATGGAGACCAAGAACATCGTAAAAACTGCTGTTGGAGCAGAGGCAGATGGTGTGGTGATCGACGCTAATTCACTTGTTTCTATGAATATGTGGGGATTAACTCCTGATTTCCTGGGTGTGCTGGAAGAAGGCTTCAAAGAGTTCTTTGGGAAAGAAGTACCCGGCAATCCTATGAAGGCAGAATATCTAATCCCTATCTTCATCGGTGAGCTATTAGAGCAAGGCAGGATGTCCGTAAAGGTTCTGAAAACCAATGATAAATGGTATGGCATGACCTATCATGAGGATGTCGCAGCTGTAAAGGACAGCTTCAAGGAGATGCTGGAGAATGGTGTGTACAAGGTTGACTTGTTCAGTGATCTGTAAATGACGATGAAAGAAACGATTGATTTACTCGGAAAGATCCTCACAAACATCCTGATTGCTTTGTATGAGCTGTTTGGATTCTCACTCTTGCTTTCTTTTCTTGCTATGTTTTTCTACCTGTATGCGTATGAGCCTACCGCAGCAGGCAAAGGTTGGAAGAGTGCCATAGTGACGTGGTATCAGAAATTCAAGGAGAGTGTGTTCTTTCGAAAGTTGTTTTTCTTATTTTTTGTGACCTCACTTATTCTGTTCCGAACCCTGTTAAACCGTCAGCTGTGGATGAATCCTTTATCCGATGTCATGGGCGGCTGGGGCATCTGGGAGACAGTGAACGGCGAACAGAAGCTGACAACGGAGTGTATTGAGAACGTAATCATGATGGTGCCGTTTTCTGCCGTAGTGATGTGGACATTCGAAGAAAAGATAGGAAACGGCTGGAAGAAGATCCTGTGGCAAAGCGGAAAGATAGCGTTCATCTTCTCAATAAGCATTGAGATGCTGCAGTTATTGCTTCGCTTGGGAACATTCCAGGTATCAGATATCTTCTATAATACAGTAGGTGGAATGATTGGCGGATTGATGTACTATGTGGTGATGAGGGCAAGAAAGCGTCTGTAAAACTGGATGAAATTGTGATATACTGGGAGCGGAAGCTCCCTACGCTGCTCTGATAAGCACACACCTCTCCGTGGTGGGCAGCAGGCAACGATCTAAGAATCAGGAATTCGATAATCGGCTGAGATGTGAAGAATGAGCGATTGACCTCATAGGAGCTACGATATGGATACTTTAGAAGAACTGAAATATTACTGTGATGAACCACAACCTGTGGGAGCACTGATGCTCACTGGTGAGTGGGGATGTGGAAAAACATATTTATTAAATAATAGTTTATCAAATGTGCTAAAGGATAAATGTGTGTTTTTGCGTGTGAGTCTATTTGGCATGGCGTCGATAGAAGAGGTAAAGAAAGAAGTAAAGCAATGTTGGCTTAGAACCGTAGCTGAATTAAATACTCCAGCGTCTGGATGGGTTGAAAAGGCTCAAAAGTATACTGGAGTTTTTAAGACAGTTGCGGATAAAGGTGCTGAACACCTTCCAGAGCCTTGGAAAAGCATTGTGAGTGGAGTATTATCTTTTAATGCTATTGATTTCGTAAAAGTCGAACCTAAAATGGGAGATAAAAGAGTAATCTTGATATTTGATGATTTGGAGCGTACTGATATTCCAACGTCTGATTTGTTAGGCTGTATCAACGATTATTGTGAAAATCTTCATATTAATACAATCGTAGTGGCAAATGAGGAAAAAATACAGTCAAGTGAAAAAGATAAAATTAAGTATAGTGAAATAAAGGAAAAAATTATCCAAAGAACGATACATTATGTACCGGATTACTCTTCAGTGGTTTCTAATGTAATTGATAGTATAGAGTGTAAGGATGATGATGTGGTTTCTCAAGAATACAAAGCACTCCTTGTAAAATATAAGGAAATTATTAGTTCTATTTTTTCAGGTGCATCAGTAGAAGGAATACCACTAGAACAGTTGATCTCAAAGAAATATTCTGGAAATTCAAGGGCAGAACTCGAAAGTGAAAAAGACAAAATTCAGGAGTTGCTTAAACATAGACCGCATAACATCCGAAGCCTTAAATGCGCAATTCAAGATTTTAAAAGAATATATATATTACTTAATGAAAAGCATATTGATAATAGAGAAAAATGGCTTTTTACATATCTTTCATATGTATTGTGTTTCCGGGCGGGATTGATTCCAGAAAGTGCACGATATGGAACGCTTTTTTCTGATGAAAAGGTGTCTATACTTTACCCTGGATTTTATGATGATAAATTCATTACGGGTGGAATTAAGCAATGGATTTGGCATGGAGAGTGGGCGAAAGATACTCTTGATGCAGAATTTGATTATGTCATAAATAGAGACAAAGCTATTACCCCGGAAGAAAAAGTGCGAATGAATAGACTTTTAGATTTAGATGAAGTTGATATAAGAGACGGATACCCGATACTTTTGGAAGAAGCATATACTGGCACATTGGAGTTAAATGATTATGTGAATTTGCTGTACAATAGTTGTTGGGCTAGAAAGTATAATATTCAGCTTCCAGACATTAAGTGGGAAAAAATTTGCGATGGGATTCATAAGCAGATTGAGAAAATGATTCATACCGGAGAAGAGCAACCACGCCACCGTATGATTATTGGTGATGACAATAAGGATTTATTTTTGCCGGAAGAATGGAATGCATATAAAATAATTAATGAATTTTTGAGTTCCAACACATTGATGTTTGAAAAGAACAAAGCTCTTTATGTGAGCTTGATGAAGAAAAAACCCTTGAATGCCCTGGCTCAAACGCAGAATAAGCGGTTTGATATGTTTGATGTCGAGATGGCCGAGGCCACAGCGGATGGGTTCGAAAAGGTGACAAATGCAGAAAAAAGTAGCTTTGTAGATTACTTTAAGAGAATGTGGCAGGTTAATATATGCACACAGGACTATAAGATTAAGTTGCCAGAAGAGGGATTCCAAACCTTAAAACGGCGTGTATTGCAGATTTTGGATAAATGCCGAGTTGAATCTTTACCAATATCTGAGGCACATGCAAATAGTTTTCTTGAAGTAATCGATAATTTGATTGTTGAACAGAAGCAAAAGCTACAAGAAATTCAAAATAAAGAGGAAGAAGATAGAATAAAAGCTGAGGAAAAGGCATTAGCAGAGAAACAAGAAGCGGAACAAGCAAAGAAATCTGAGATAGACGATGTGATTGAAAAGATGCTGTCAGATGGTGTAAGTGCTGATGATATTCTCGCTAAGTTGAAATAATATTTCTGCAGTGCTATACTTAAAACATTAAAAAAAGAAAGAGGTTATCACCTATGCCCAGAACCAAAGGTAGCAAAAACCGTTCCAAAATCAATATCACCAAAGACTACGCATCCCAGATCGCAGAGAAGCAGGAGACTGTTGCATCTCTAAATACTGAGATCGCTTCCATCACCGCCAACATTGACACTTTGAAGGCTGATTTGAAGGAGAAGAAGACTGCTTTGAAGAAGGCCGAAAAAGAAGTGGCATCCCTGGAAGCGAAGAAGGCAAAGGCAGATGCTAAGGCTGCTGAAGAAGCTAAGAAGGCTGAAGCCGAGAGTGTGGTTAAGAGATTATTAGCCAGCGGTATGAGCGCTGATGAGATTCTGGAAAAACTGAAATAAAACAAGAATCCAAGAGAAAATAAATGCCGTGTGAGGAACACAGGCTCCTCCGGGAGCTGGAAAGCGCACACGGTTTTTTTGAAGGTCGCTATATAGTTTATAACGGAAATAAAAGAAATGGAGCGTGACATAAAATGAATTTATCAAAAATACATCACATTGCAATCATCGTATCTGACTACGAAGCAGCTAAGAATTTCTATGTGAACAGGCTGGGATTCTCTGTCATCAGGGAAAACTACCGCCCGGAGCGCAGGGACTGGAAGCTGGATCTGCGTGTCAATGAACACACAGAGCTGGAGATTTTCGCTGAGGAAAACCCGCCGAAGCGTGTGAACCGCCCGGAGGCCTGTGGGCTGCGTCACTTTGCATTTTGTGTGGAGAGCGTGGAGCAGACAGTGAATGAGTTGGCAGAGGTAGGAATTGAATGTGAGCCAATTCGTGTGGATGATTACACCGGCAAGAAGATGACTTTCTTCCATGACCCGGACGGACTGCCGTTGGAGCTGCATGAGTAAAATGAAGAAAACAAGAAAACCAGGCGGTGGCCGGAAGAAGTTGAAGCCAGAGTACGATGCTGGGAAAAATCTGAAAGAGCAGATGGAAAGTGCTGTGGCACTTTATGATTCTGAGATGTCCTTGCAGGCCATCGGCGAAGAACTGGGATTAAATCCAATCAAAGTAAGAAAGCTGCTCATCACGGCCGGTGTGTATGAATCTGAAGTGGCGGAGAAGGTGCAAGCTACCTTTCAAGAATACCGTGAAACACAAGACTACAAAACCTCCATACTCTCAACTGCAAACACTCTGAAACTTTCCAAAGCCTCCGCCACCTCGTACCTGCCATATCGGAAAGGTGTGTACTTCCCAAGCACAGCAGAAAAAGGGAAGATCAGTGTCGGAGCAGAGCGGCAGCGGAGATACAGAGCAATGAAGCGGTGGAGGGGTGATCCGACAGAAGAAAACTTCTGGGGCATGGTTGTGTCCTATGCCGGGGTAGGATTTAAAACATACTCTGGATTGCCATTCTCTTACGAAATTAAAAAAGGCAGGAACGGTGAGTACACAAAAGAGCTGTGGATCGACCGCCAGGAGAAGAGTAAAAGTCTAGCGTGGAGTTCAGTGCTGCTGGCGCTGAAGAATATTAAAGGAGAAGTGGTAGACCGCCCGAAAGCTTTGGGCGATATCGGGGGCGTGACTTACATTTATGGGATATTCTATCGGTTCGGGCTGATCGATGTGCCGGATGAAGTAAAGGAGAAGATGGGGCATCCGAAAAACCGCAAAAAATAGGTTGCTATGTACAGGAGTCTACGGTAATATGTGCCATAACTGAGGATGTGAATCTCAGTTGGGAAGGATGGTAGCATTATAGAAAAATTGAAGAAAATGCTGGAGGAGTATTTGAGGAAAACGGAACCAGAGTATTATCCGCCAGTGGAGAATCTGCTTGATCTGATCTACGAACATTACACGGAGAATAATCCAGTAGAGAAAAACACAGTTGCCGGGAAAACCGCAAAGGTCAAGGAAAAGGAACTGGAAGAGTGGCTGCGTGGCTTGGAAGGTATGAATAGGCTCGTAGATGACTATGTCGGAGATAAAGATTCCCCTCTGGGAGAAGATTATGGACCGGCAGGGAACAGTGTGCTGTGCATGGGAGAAGACTGCTTTTGAGGAAGGTCTGAAAGTCGGGATACGGCTTATGATGGAAGTATATAGTTTGTAACGGAAATAAAATGAACTTCTGGAGTTCAAAAAAGCCCTCGCTGTGTGTGATACACATTGGGGCGCTGGTCAGTTATTATCTTCTGCCCGTATTCTGAGCAATTCCTCTATTTCATTTTTATTCGTCAAGTGCACCGATGCCGGTACAAAGCAATGTTGACGGAGCAAAGTTCGCGGCGTTCATTGATGTGGCCGTGGCAGACGAGTTGGGGAAGAGAGAAGATGACCTGTCAAAAGCGGGTGTGACCATGTTGGGGAATGTGGATGGAAAGAGCATGTTGGAGCAGATGAGTCCCCAGTTTTTGGAGTTCGTGCTGGATGCGTATCGGAGTTTGAAATACAGAAAATAAAAACGAGAAATGCGTTGATAATTTCTGGGAAATAGAGTATAATGAACTTGATGAAAAATAAAAACGTGAAATCCGTTTTTGAAAGGGAGAGTGGTACATGAAAATACTTCGTATTACAGCACAAGGGCTTCCGTTGTTTAAGGAAGACATGGATATTTGCTTTTACACTCAGCAGCGTGTGAGTGAAGATGACAGGAATAATCTGTATAATCTGATTGACAACTATTACCTTCATTCTGCATGTGCGTTTATTGGAATCAATGCTTCTGGCAAAACCTCTGTGCTGAAAGTCATAAATTTAGCACTGAACATTATAAAGAATGAGCCAATCAATCATGTGGAGGCAAAAACCATTCTTGGAGGGTCAGAGAAAGCTGCGATTCGCACATACTTTTATGATAAGCGCAAATATATCTGCTGTCTTGAAACCGTGATTACAGCGAAAAAGGCAAAGACAGGCGAGTATGTGTATTCAATCTTGTCTGAAAGACTATGGGAAAAGCCGATTGCAGGCGTTAAGTCGAAAAAATATTTGACGGATTTCGATGGAATAGAGCCTGTTGACACACGTAATAGTAATGAAGCTTACCTTTCAGATGATGTCAGCTTTATTATCGCTCATAATAAAAAGGTAAATGACACCGTTGAGGTGTTTAGCCTTCTTTCATATACGAATGTGAATGTTTTGCCTTTTACAGAAGATATTCCGCTGGAAGTAATTACTTTTCTTGACCCGACTATCGAGAAGCTATGTTTTGAGCAGGCGGAAGGAAAAACATTTATTCATCTGAAATTTAGAGATGAAGATGAGATTATCTTGAATAATGCGGTAGATCTTGAGCAGTATTTGTCTTCTGGTACAATTAAGGGCATTATTACATTTTCGATGGTGAAAGAGGTTCTTCAATCTGGAGGATACCTTCTGGTAGATGAAATTGAAAATCATTTTAATAAAGAAATTGTAACGACTCTGATGCGTTTCTTCATGGATAGCCGACTTAACAAGAGAGGCGGAACGCTGATTTTTACAACGCATTATCCGGAACTGCTGGATGAATATGACCGAAATGATGGAATTTGTATCGTAAGAAATCGAAATGGCATTACAGTGGAAAACTTGAGCTATATTCTAAAGCGCAATGACATTAAGAAGAGCGATGCATATCAAAGCGGATTTCTGGAAGGAACAACTCCAGCGTATGAAGCATATATGCGTTTGAAGAAAAATCTGGCCGCTTCAATTAAATAAGGGGGCGGTAGGATGAAGTTAGCACCATATATAGCGTGTGTATGTGAAGGATCAGCAGAAGCTGCAATTATTGATGTTCTAGTGGATAATAATCTTTTGATTTTTACAAGAGAAGATATGCTTGAAGAAAATGTTATTCGCTGCAGGAGTGCTAAGACATTTGAGGAACGCTTCTTACGTAAAGGATTTAAAGATCAGATTTCTGTTATAAGGATTCTTGACTCTCGGAGAGAAGAGTTTAGGCTTAGCAAAGCCTATGAGAAGAAGGTTGATGTGATCAATGTTATTACTGCTCCGGAGATAGAGATGCTGATTATTCATAGCGAAGGAGCTTATGAGCGATTTAAGCGTTCAGGAAAGAAACCGAGTGAATTCTGTAAACCAGATCTTCGTATGCATAATGTGAAATCGTATGATTTTGTAAAAGATTATTTTAGTAATCCACTGACATTAGTTAATGCAATAAAAGAGTACCGTAGAACCGCAAATATTCCTAAAGGTGAATATAGTTTATCAGATCTGTTAAAATAAAGATTTGCCCACTGGCGTACCGTGTAAATCCTACATAGTACGCTGGTGGGCTTCTTTTTTTGCCTCATCCCGCATGAACCACAGACAGCACCCCGGCATGCTCCGAAGTGCAGTTGTGGCTTATGCGGGTTTTGGTGTTATGTGGTCAACGGGTTACAAAATCATACTCCCAATCCGTATAAAATCGCTTTCAGTTCCTTTACCATTCGGGTGAGAATCTCCTGCTCAAGTGTGTTGCAGTCCAAAAGCAGACGGTGAATCTCGGAATCGGCAGTGGAAGCCGAGTGTGTCAGACTGTCTACGAGAAGGTCGTCTGCTGATATGCCGAGAAGGTTGGCAACTCTGATTTATTTCGTACCAAAAATCCGATCCCCTGCATCCCCCAGACCTGGGCAGATGTAAGCGTTTTCATTCAGGCAGCGATCGACATGACCGACATAGATCTGGACATCCGGATGTGCCTCATGCAGTCTCTTTAATCCTTCCGGAGCAGCGATGATTGCCATGAATTTGATGTTCTTTCCGCCGCGTGCTTTGATAAAGTCGATTGCCTCCACTGCGGAACCGCCGGTTGCCAGCATCGGGTCGGTGACAACGATGGTACGCAGTTCGATCGGGGTTGGCAGCTTGCAGTAGTATTCGTGCGGCTCATGGGTTGTCTCGTCGCGGTAGAGTCCGATGTGACCAACCTTTGCGGACGGAACGAGTGCCAGAATACCATTTACCATACCGAGACCGGCACGTAAAATCGGGACAACGGCAAGTTTTTTACCAGCCAGCATCGGAGTGCTGCAGGTTTCGATCGGAGTTTCTACTTCCTGATCTTCCAGCGGAAGATCGCGAAGCGCTTCATAGCCCATCAGCATCGCAATCTCATCGGTCAGGGAACGGAATTCGTTGGTTCCGGTGTTCTTGTTGCGGAGGAGCGAGATCTTGTGCTGAATCAACGGGTGATCGAGAATTGTTACATTTTTCATATTCATAACCTGCCTTTTCTTGAATTTTGATGATGAACGTTTTTTCGTAACGGTGCATAGCGCAGACCGCTTGCTAATTTTGTGCTATCTTCATGCCGTCATTTCCCAAAATCTATATACATATGTGAAATGTATCGCCCTGATGGCATATTTTCTTTAATTATACACCGAATTGTACAGATTGAACAGTCTGTTTTATGATGTATTTTGTTAAAAAGCATCGGTAAAGTTACTGTTCCGGGGTAGGCACTTTTGGAACTGAAAGTGCCGTAAGAAAACGTGGTGGCAGCAGGAATTTGCCGTATTTAAATGCGAAGCCACGGCAAATTCCGTTACTGGGCACGTATGCGTGAACAGTAACTCGGTAAAAGAGCGGTTTGTCATGAAGTAGTGCAGAGCATTTGTAAAAGAATGCAGGTGCTTTTATATGTTTATTAGAATAAAAAATAATACCAGTATTATATATAAGTAATACTTCTGAAAACAAATCAATAAATCTAACTGGAAATGAGAATAGAATGTGGTAAAATATAAAGTAGTGAATTATTGCACAACAATGAAGGAGGAAGCTTTGCCATTATGAAGACTGTATCGATAGCAGAGGAACTGAAAAACAATTCTTATCCGGGACGCGGAATTATCATTGGACGGACGCCGGACGGAAAGAAGGCGGTTACGGCATACTTTATCATGGGAAGAAGCGAGAACAGCCGCAACCGTGTGTTTGTAGAAGAAGGTGAGGGCATCCGCACACAGGCATTTGATCCGGCGAAGCTGGAAGATCCGAGTCTGATTATCTATGCACCGGTCCGTGTGCTGGGAAATAAAACGATCGTGACCAACGGCGATCAGACTGATACGATTTATGAGGGAATGGATCGCCAGATGACCTTTGAGCAGTCCCTCAGAAGCCGCGAGTTTGAGCCGGATGCGCCGAACTACACACCTCGTATTTCCGGTATCCTGCATATCGAGGATGGCGGTTACAACTATGCGCTGTCGATTCTGAAATCCAACGACGGCAATCCGGATTCCTGCCATCGTTATACATATGCGTATGAGAAGCCGGTTGCAGGCGAGGGACATTTCATCCACACCTATATGCACGACGGCAATCCGCTTCCGAGCTTCGAGGGCGAGCCGAAAAAGATCGAGATTCCGGACAGCCTGGATGAGTTTGCAGCGACACTCTGGGAGAATCTGAACCCGGATAATAAGGTATCTCTGTTTGTGCGCTATATTGATATTGCGACCAGAGAGACACAGACGAAGATCATTAATAAAAATAAGTAGGAACAGACTGGAAAATAGTTAAAAAAAGTCAAAAACCGTCTGAAAATGAAAACAGGTCAGAGATAAACGCTCTGCGAGGATGCGCAGTGATTCTGTAAAGAATATGTCAGCTTCGCTGACCAGAATCACGCGCTAAGTCTCACGGACGTTCGACTTGAAACAGCATTTGAATCATGCGTTTAAATGGGTATACAGGAGGAATGAAGATGAACGAACTTGAGTTAAAATATGGATGCAACCCGAACCAGAAACCGTCCCGCATTTTTATGGCGGACGGCAGTGAGCTTCCAATCAAGGTACTTTGCGGCAAACCGGGATATATCAATTTCCTGGATGCGTTCAATGGCTGGCAGCTGGTAAGAGAACTGAAAGAGGCAACCGGGCTTCCGGCGGCAACTTCTTTTAAACATGTTTCCCCGGCAGGTGCAGCGGTAGGACTTCCGTTAGACGAGACGATGCGTAAGATTTACTGGGTCGATGATATGGGAGACTTATCTCCGCTTGCGTGTGCATATGCCAGAGCACGAGGTGCAGACCGCATGTCTTCCTTCGGCGATTTTATTTCTTTGTCGGATGTCTGCGATGCAGATACGGCGCGCATCATCAAGAGAGAAGTATCGGATGGCGTAATTGCTCCGGGATATACCAAGGAGGCGCTGGAGATTCTGGAATCAAAGAAAAATGGCAAGTACAATGTCATTGAAATCGATCCGGATTATGTACCGGCTCCGGTGGAGCGCAAACAGGTATTTGGCGTGACCTTTGAGCAGGGTAGAAATAATCTGACAATCAACCGTGAGCTGCTGGAGAATATCGTGACTGAGAATAAAGAGCTGCCGGATAACGCGAAGATCGACATGATCGTATCTTTGATTACCCTGAAATATACACAGTCCAACTCTGTCTGCTACGTGAAGGATGGACAGGCGATCGGTATCGGCGCAGGTCAGCAGTCCCGTGTACATTGTACCCGTCTGGCAGGTCAGAAAGCCGACAACTGGTATCTGCGCCAATCTCCGCAGGTGTTAAATCTTCAGTTTGTGGATGGAATCAAGCGTGCAGACCGCGACAATGCGATCGATGTTTATATCGGAGAAGAATATATGGATGTGCTGGAAGAGGGCGCATGGCAGAAAATTTTCAAGGTAAAACCGCCGGTATTTACCCGTGAGGAAAAACGCGCATGGCTGGACGGCATGAAGGGTGTAACCATTGGTTCTGATGCATTCTTCCCGTTTGGCGACAACATTGAGCGCGCGCACAAGAGCGGAGTTCAGTACATCGCACAGCCGGGCGGATCGGTTCGTGATGACAATGTAATCGAGGTTTGCAATAAATATGGCATTGTAATGGCATTTACGGGAATTCGTCTGTTCCATCATTAATGAAAAAGGGCGTGTGAAAAAACTCTCGTTTTTTTCACACGCCCTTTTTATTTCGAAATAAAGTGGCTATGATTTCTTATATTTTGCCTCATAATCCCGCAGGCTTACAAGCGCTTCTTTCGACATCGGAATCAGCGCGATCAGGTTGAAGACGGTCATCAGACCGACACCGACATCACCGAGATCCCAGACAAAGGTGTAGGCGGTCAGTCCGCCGACAAACATCATGATCAGGGCGAGAATCTTGTACGCCGTCTGGGCGGCCCAGGTGTCTCCGAAGAGGTAGCTCACATTGGAGCGGGCGTAGAAGAGGATGCCGATGAAGGTCGTGAAGCTGAACAGCCACAGGATTACGGCTATGAAAATGACGCCTAATTCCCCGAAATGCCAGCTCATCGCCGCCTGCAGCAGATCCATGCCCTCCAGACCGGAGATTTTATCAGCCGGGACCAGCAGCATGATCATGGCTGTACAGGTGCAGAGAAGCGTGTCGATGAAAACGCCCATCGCCTGCATCAGTCCGACCTTGGCAGGATGGGAGGTCTCTGCCGTCGCTGCCGCACACGGGGCGGAACCGCTTCCTGCTTCATTGGAGAAAAGTCCCCGTTTGACACCGTTCATCAATACGGCGCCGAAGCCGCCTGCGATTGCCTGGCGCAGACCGAGCGCTTCCTCAAAAACGCGGGCAAAAACGCCTGGAAGCTGGCGGAAGTTCACGATAATTAAAAACAGGGTCAGGATAATGTAAATGCCTGCCATGATTGGAACCAGCAGATCCAGAACCCTGACGGAGGCATTTTTCCGAAGAACGATGACTGCCGCAAGGAGAACTAAAAACAGGCATGAGTAGATCGGCGGGATGCCGAAAGCATTCTTAAAAGAAGAGGTCACGGAATTACTGATGACCTGGCTGATACCGCACCAGCAGATCAGACCGGAGAGCGCAAACAGTACGGAGAGAAGATTTTTCTTCGAAACCGGCGTTCCCTGTTTCTGGCGTTTGCTGTTGCTCCAGTCGTGAATGTAGTAAGCAGGACCGCCGCGGTAACCGCCGTAGAGCGGATCCGGCTGTTTGTGAAGCTGGGCTAAGGTCGCCTCGATGAAAGCGGTTGCCGAACCGAGCAGCGCGGTTACCCACATCCAGAACAACGCACCGGCGCCTCCGGCGGAGAGAGCGGCAACGATACCGACAAGATTTCCCATACCGACGCGGGTCGCAGTTGACACGATCAGTGCCTGGAGTGCGGAGAGAGAGCCGCCTTTGTGTCCGGTTTCGGCCTTTTCCAGCAGCGCGCGCAGCATATCCGGAAGCATTCGGATCTGCAGGAACCGCGTCCGGATAGTACAGAAGATACCGGTCGGGACGAGCAGAAGAACCAGAAGCGGCAGGTTGATGGTTGTTCCGCCAGGAAGCGGCAGATGAATCCAGTCACCCCAGAGGAAATAGTAGGTTTTTTCGATTAAATTGATAATTGTATTCATGTTTTCACCCCAAAATTTTATATAGTAAAGGTGCGCCCGCAGGTGCTTGACGATTGATTGAAAGATAGTTATAATGAGTGGCAGGGAGTTTTCAGACTCTCAGTATCATAAGGAAAAGGAGAATTCATATGCAGTACGCAATTGCACATTTAGATCCGAATGAGGACAATCCTTCCATGGAAGAGAATCCATGCATTAATGTTGATTTTGAAAACGAAGAGGAATCATGTCTGGAAGCTGCAACCATGATGATGGATGAAGGCTACAAGATGGTAACTCCATTTTTCATTGAGGATGGCGGCAAAGCGGGCACATACTCCTGGGAGTATGTCAATGCCCATCTGGTTGTCCGTACCAAATAATGTTTCACGTTGTTGTTTAAAACTGTATTGTTTTAAAGTGTGTGAGACTTAAAATGCCGGAAAGAGAAGATCTTTCCGGTTTTTTATATTTACATGTTAGCTGTCCTTGCACGTTTATAATAACTATTTCTTGAATATGTAATTAAATCTACTTATTTATATTCCGTATTGTACCGCACAGTTGAGGAAAGTGCAAGGGGAAAATGAGGGATTGTTACTGGAATTTTAAATAAAGATAAATAGTAATAAGTTGAAAGTCGGGTGTAAATCTCCTATAATGGACAGAAGAATCTTCAGGCAGAAAATGGCATACAGGGAGGCAGATGGAGACGGAAAAGAAACAGACAGATGAAAAAAAGGAACTTCGAACCGGATTTACGACCGGAACCTGCGCGGCGGCGTGTACGCGGGCGGCGGTGTTGTTTCTCTGCACAGGGGAAGCACCTGCGGCGGCAGAGACAGTGACACCTTCCGGCGTCCGGGCGATTCTGCCGATTGTCCGGGCAGAGCGGGAGGAAGATAGCGCAGTATGCGGTGTACAGAAGGACTCCGGTGACGATCCGGATGTGACGAATGGGACATTGGTTTGTGCACGGGCCGTTCTGGCTTGTCATGATAGCATAACTGAAAGCGGTTACACAGACCCGGCGTATCCGGGAATTGAGGTAACCGGCGGCGAGGGCATCGGCATGGTGATGCGGGACGGTCTTTCGTGTCCAGTGGGGCATTACGCGATCAACCCGGTACCGCGGACGGCTATTTTCCGGGAGGCGGCTCTGGCACGCCGGGAGGCGGGCATGCCGGAGTTACCTTTGCGGATTGAGATTTCTATCCCTTCCGGGCGGGAGCTGGCGGAGAAAACGTTTAACCCGCATCTGGGGATCATCGGTGGTATCTCGGTGCTTGGAACAACTGGGATTGTGAACCCGATGAGTGAGGCGGCATTGGTTGAGACGATCCGGCTGGATATCCGGGTGCACGCCCAGGAGGATGTTTCGCTGCTGGCAGTGGCGCCAGGCAATTATGGAGAACGATTTTTAAAAGAAGAAACCGGGCTTTCGATGGAAAATTTCATCAAGTGCAGTAATTTTATCGGGACCAGCTTTAAAATGCTTTCACAGGAAGGAATTCACCAGGCGCTTTTGGCAGGGCATGTTGGAAAACTGGTCAAAGTGGCAGGTGGTGTGATGAATACACATTCCCGGTATGGTGACAGACGGATGGAGATTTTGTCTGCATGCGCGCGGACCGTTGGATTTCCGGAGGCAGATGCCCTGCTGCCGATGAATACGACTGAGGAAGCGGCAGATTTCCTATATGAACATGGATATCTGAAACAGGTCATGGAGCAGGTAGCGAATCAGGTCAAAGCGGTATTGGAAGAAGAGAGCGGCGTTCAGACGGAGGTAATGCTATTTTCGAGCAATTATGGACTGATGGCGCGGACAGCTGGGGCGGATGCGTATGTGCGGGAGCTGCTGGAGATGGAGAGAGGCATGGAAGTAATGATAGATAGAATAATCGTAAATTACGAAAAGTTGAGATTCGAATATTAAATAAAAAAGGAGAAATCACATATATGGTATATTTCGTCGGAGCTGGTTCGGGAGCGCCAGATTTAATCACAGTGCGGGGAGCACGCCTTTTGAATCAGGCAGACCAGATTATTTACGCAGGTTCTCTGGTCAATCCAGAGCTTTTGGATTATAAAAAAGAATCAGCCGTTGTCTATGACAGTGCGAAAATGACGCTGGAAGAAGTGGTCGAAAAGATCCAAGAAGCGGAATCGACGGGTAAGATGACGGTGCGGCTTCACACGGGCGACCCCTGCGTGTATGGTGCGATCCGGGAACAGATGGACGAGCTGGACAAGTTAAATATCTCTTATAAGGTATGTCCGGGCGTCAGCTCTTTCTGCGGCGCGGCATCTGCATTGAATCTGGAATATACCTTGCCGGGCGTTTCGCAGAGCGTGATTATCACCCGGATGGCGGGGCGGACGCCGGTGCCGGAGCGGGAGAGCATCGCGTCGTTTGCAGCGCATCATGCGACTATGGTTATATTTTTAAGCACGGGAATGCTGAAGAAGCTTTCGGAAGAGCTGATAAAAGGCGGATATGAGGCGAACACGCCAGCGGCGATCGTGTACAAAGCGACCTGGCCGGATGAAAAGCGGGTTGTCTGCACGGTTGCCACGCTTGCAGAGGCGGCAGAGCAGGAAAATATCAAAAAAACAGCTCTGATTATCGTCGGGGATGTGACTGCCCAGGCAGGATACGAGCGCTCACGTTTATATGCGCCAGAATTCACAACTGAATTCCGTCAGGGGACGGATGGTTTTGTATATGAGTAATAGAAAGGGATTGTTATAAATGGAGCAGTTGAAACTTCGGGTCAGGAACGGTATCTGCATTTGCTTTACTGCACAGGGAAAAGAGACGGCGACGCGCCTGCTGGAGAAATTAAGCCAGCAGATGGAAGAGGCGTTTGACTTTTTAGATTATACAGGATCCGAACATTCGAAACCGCTGAAACAGGTGGTCAAGGAAGCATTTCAGGAGAAGGAAGCAATTTTGTTTGTCGGGGCGGCGGGGATTGCAGTCCGTTTGATTGCGCCGTGGGTGCAGGATAAGCTGAAAGATCCGGCGGTGCTGGTGATCGATGAGCAGGGGCGTTATGCGATCCCGATTTTGTCTGGACATGTGGGCGGATGCAATGAACTGGCAGAGGCAGCGGCGCAGATTCTGGGGGCAGAACCGGTAATTACGACGGCAACGGATCTGCGGCAGGCATTTGCAGTTGATGTATTTGCAGCGGAAAATGAGCTGGTAATCAGTGACCGGGAACTGGCGAAACAAATCTCTGCGGCGGAGCTGCGAGGTGAAAAAATTGGCTTTTTCAGTGATTATCCAGTAGATGGAATCGTTCCGGCAGAGATTACTCCGGGCGTATGGCAGAAGGAAAACATCTATGTGACGCTGAAACAGGGCGGATGCCCGAAAAATGCCCCAGCGTCTCTGGTGCGCCGGGATATGGTGATTGGGCTGCAGGAGAAGAAGGAACAGCGGGATGCAGCCAAAGCAGCGGCGGTAGTGGCAGTGGAAACCGGCGATTCGGCGAAGGCGGCTGAGATAGATATGTCTGTCGGAAAATCCGATATAGGATCGCTTGGGCAGAAAAGTGAGCAGAAGAAAGAGCAAAGTTATGAGCCGGAAAATGAATCAGGTACGCCGGAACTTCTGCGCCTGTATCCGCGAACGGTTGTTCTTGGAATGGGATGCCGCCGGGATTCGTCCCTGAATGCTGTCCGGGAGATGGCAAGAGTGGCACTTTCTCGGGCGATGATTGATAAAAGTGCGGTGCGGGCGATTGCAACGGTGGATCGGAAGAAAAATGAGATGGCATTTCTGGCGCTTGCGAAGGAGTGGGATGTGGAACTGTGGAGTTTTACCCCGGAAGAGCTGGAGAGTGCCGGTACGAAGTTTGCAGAATCGCCGTTTGTGCGGAAGACAGTAGGGGTAGGAAATGTTTGTGAGCGTGCAGCCGTCATGGGGGTGCGCCGGATTTACCGGGAACGGGAGATGGATGAGAAAAATCTGCCTGCGATCGATCTGAGAGTGCAGAAAATGGCGTTTAACGGTGTGACGGCAGCAGTAGCGGTTCCGGCATCGGAGCAAGTAAGGAGGCAGCAGTGGAAGAAAAAAAATTATACGTGATCGGAATTGGACCGGGGGCGAGAGAACAGATGACGGTCCGGGCAGACCGCATTTTGCGGGAAAGCCAGGTGATCATCGGTTATACGGTATACGTGGACCTGGTAAAAGAATTTTATCCACAGGCGGAATTTCTGACAACGCCGATGCGCCAGGAAAAGGAACGCTGTGAGATGGCATTAAAAGCGGCACAGGATGGTCGGAGAACAGCAATGATCTGCAGTGGGGACAGCGGCGTCTATGGCATGGCGGGGCTGGTGCTGCAGATGGCAGAGGCATACCCGGATGTGAACGTGGAAGTAATTCCAGGAGTGACGGCAGCGCTGGGAGGTGGAGCCATTCTTGGTGCACCGTTGGGACATGATTTTGCGGTGATCAGCCTGAGTGACCTTCTGACGCCGATGGAAGTGATCGAAAAAAGGCTGCGTGCAGCGGCGGAAGCGGATTTTATTATCTGCCTCTACAATCCATCCAGCCGGAAACGCCACGATTATCTGGAGCGTGCCTGCCGGATTCTTTTAGAGTATAAAAGTGGTGAGACTGCCTGCGGATATGTACAGAATATTGGCCGCGAGGGCGAGGCGGTGCACCTTCTGACACTGGCAGAACTGGAAAAGACGCAGGTGGATATGTTTACGACCGTATTTATTGGAAATAAGGAAACGCAGATGTTAAATGGATGTCTGGTGACACCGAGGGGATACCGCGATGTGTAAAATATGGATATTTGGAGGAACGACAGAAGGGCGCCTGCTGGCGGAATATTGCAGCCGGGAAAAGATTGAGGCGTGGGTCAGCGTGGCTTCGGAGTATGGAGAGGAGCTTTTGCAGGAGGAACTGATGGAGTCTGGGAATGCAGGGAATCCAGATTTGAACCATAATACTTGCCTTGCAAAGAAAAACTTGAAAACGGTTCAGGCATCCTCAGTGATAAAAGTCTTACGTGGACGGATGGATCGTTACCAGATGGAAGAATTTATCCGAAACCAGGGGATTCATCTTGTGATCGATGCAACACATCCGTATGCCAGACTTGTTTCAGAAGAAATCCAGGAAGCGTGCGGACGGATCGGTGTCCGCCTGGAACGGTGCCTGCGCGCAGAGGGCGAACAAAACAAAGCACGTGATTGGGTCGAGGTTGATTCCATTCAGGAGGCAGTGTCATTTCTTTCTTCTGTTTCCGGCGTGATTTTTGCCACAACCGGCAGTAAAGAACTGGAAGTCCTGTGCCAGATACCAGATTATCAAAAACGGGTGTATGCGAGAGTGCTTCCAACTTCGAATGTTTTGAAGAAATGTGAAAAATTGGGGATAACTGGCAGCCATCTGATTGCGATGCAGGGACCTTTTTCCACCGAAATGAATACGCTATTTCTCCGACAGACAAAAGCGGAGTGGCTATTGACGAAAGATTCCGGGCGTGCGGGCGGATTTCAGGAAAAGGTGGAAGCGGCGCGTGAAAATGGAACCAGAGTGGTTGTGATCCGCAGACCGGAGGAGGATGGCATTTCGCTGGAAGAGGCGATGGAGGTGCTGAAGAAGGCGGATGAGGGGAAGGTTGGAGAGTTAAAAACACATTTGATTCTGGCGGGAATTGGCATGGGACAGCCGTCCCAGATGACAGGGGAAGTCCTTCGGGCAATTCGAGAGAGTGACGCCTTGATTGGCGCGGGGCGTATGCTGGAATCCGCGGAGAGAGCGCTGCAGAATGATTTGCTGATTAGCAAGGAAGGAAAAGCTGAAAACAGACAGGAATCAGCGGCTGCGGTGGAAAAAGAAACGAAGTGCTATAAAGCATATCTTCCTGACGATGTGATACAGATTGTATCGAAGCACCCGGAATGGAAGCAGGCGGTCATCCTGTATTCGGGTGATACCGGCTTTTTCAGCGGGGCATCCAGGATGGCAGAGCGGCTGCGGGAAGCTGGTTATCCATTTACCGTCTATCCGGGTACATCCTGTGTCAGTTATCTGGCGGCACGCCTGGGGACGCACTGGGAAGATGCGGCGATTTATTCCGCACATGGAAGAGAATTGTCTGTCGATCGGGTGATGAAACGTCTGTGTGATCCAGAAGAACCGGCTAAGCGTGCGTTTATTCTCATGGGCGGCAAAAATGGAGCTGGACAGTTTTGTGAACGTCTGACACAGGCGGGATATGGAAATGTACAGGTGACGGTTGGTGAAAACTTATCGTACCCGGAAGAGCAGATCCGGAGCGGAACCGCGGAAGAAATGAAAAAATTGGAATTTGCGGATTTGAGCTTGATACTGCTGGAAGTCACGGATGAAATAAAGAATGTAAAGCAGCTGAAAAGGTTTGAACAAGAAGATAAACGTTTGCTTTCTGCAGATTCTGTCGGAGTATTTCCACGTATCATGCTTGCCGCCCCCAAAAGCGGCAGTGGAAAAACTCTTTTGACCTGCGGACTGCTTGAAATCCTTCGCCGCCGCGGTCTGAATCCGATCGCGTGCAAATGTGGACCGGACTATATCGATCCAATGTTTCACCGCTATGTGCTCGGCATTCCCGGGCGAAATCTCGATAGCTTTTTTCTGCCGGCGGAAAGCGTGCGGAAGGTTTTGGTGGATGCAGTGCGGGAAGAACAGGCGGGAATTGCAGTTTTAGAGGGTGTCATGGGCTATTATGACGGCTTGGGCGGAACAGAAACGTCCGCCAGCAGCTGGGAGATTGCAGAGATCACAGACACGCCGGCGATTCTGGTGCTGGACTGTAAGGGCGCATCCTTGTCGGCGGCAGCAATGGCATCTGGATTTTTACATTTCCGGAAAAAAAGCCATATTGCCGGAGTGATTTTGAACCGGGTTTCTTCGATGTATTATGAGCGGCTGGCAGCAGCCGTGGAAGAGGCGTCGGGGCTTCCGGTGCTTGGTTATCTGCCGGAATCCGAGGAATACCGCATGGAAAGCCGCCATCTGGGACTTTTTCTGCCGGGCGAGATCGATCGGCTGCGCGAGCGGATCGGGCGATTGGCAGATCAGATGGAAAAGTCGATCGCGGTGGAGCGGGTGCTGGAAGTGGCAGGGATGCTTCCATTGAGGATAGAAAACAAAGAGAAAGAAAAAGCAGAAAACGAATCAATGGAGGCGGAAAGTATAGCGAAATTCCCAGCATGTCAAGAGCAAAAAGTCACCTCGCGCGTCCGCATCGGTGTTGCCCGTGACGAGGCATTCTGCTTCTACTATCAGGAAAATTTCCGCCTTCTGGAACAGATGGGGGCGGAGCTGGTTTATTTCAGTCCACTGAGGGATAAAAAAATCCCGGACAGAGTGGATGGGCTTTTATTTGGCGGCGGTTATCCGGAGAATTATGCACGGGAGCTGGCAAAGAACGCGGCGATGCGTGAGAGTATCCGGCGGTCGATTGCGGCGGGAATGCCGTTTCTGGCGGAATGCGGTGGATTTTTATATTTACACCGTACTCTTGAAGGAAGCGATGGAAAACACTGGGAAATGGCTGGCGTTTATCCATTTGACGCTTACCGGACGAACCGCCTGCGCCGGTTTGGCTATGTGCGTCTGCTGACCTCATCCGGTCAGGAAATTCACGGGCATGAGTTCCATTACTGGGAGAGCGAAGATCCGGGCACCGACTGGGAAGCAGTCAAACCGACCGGAAACCGAAGCTGGCGCTGCATCCATGAAAAGGGAGGACAGATTGGCGGATTTCCGCATCTCTATTATGCATCCTGTCCAGATTTTTTGCGAAAATGGCTGGATGTATGTGCCAAAGGGAGTCAGAAAAAATATATCAATTGAGTGAATTTATATGAGAATCTAGAAAATGGGGAGTACCAAATGCGAGATGAATGGTTTATCCGGGGCAAGGTCCCGATGACGAAGAGTGAGGTGCGGACCGTGTCATTGTCCAAGCTGGAATTGTATGAGGACTGTGAGTTCTGGGACATTGGCGCGGGAACGGGTTCTGTCAGTGTGGAAGCGGCGGTAAGCTGTCCGGGGATTCATGTGTGTGCGTTTGAATATAAGGAAGAGGCGGTTGAACTGATCCGGGCAAATTGTGAGAAAGCCAGAACAGAGGCGGTCACGATCGTGCCGGGAAAGGCGCCGGAGACATTTGCACAGGTAAGTGTTCACCGACCGGATCGGGCATTTATCGGGGGAACAACCGGACAGATGCGCGAGATTCTGGATGAATTGTTCCGCTTGAACCCAGATATCCGGATTGTGATCAATCTGATTGCGCTGGAGTCCCTGACAGTGCTTATGAGTTACCTGAAAGAGCGCGGGATAGAGGCGGAGATTCTGTCCATGCAGATTGCAAAAGCGGAGAAGATTGGTTCCAGTCATTTGATGAAAGGGCAGAATCCGATCTATATCATATCACTGGGAGGAAATGAAGCGTGAAGAAAATGATTCAGCCAGAGGCATTAAAAGTGGGCGCGAATCGTATAAGCGCGAACGATGCAAGGAGTGTAAAATTAGATTTTGCACCAATGGAGGGAATCACGGGATACGTATTCCGGCAGGCGCATGCAGTCATTTATGGGGGCGTTGACCGGTATTACAGTCCGTTCATTGCACCAGGTTCCAGCCATAAGCTGACATCCAGGGAGAGGAACGATATTCTTCCAGAGCATAATCAGGGATTATGCCTGATCCCGCAGATTCTGACACATTCGGCGGAAGATTTTCTGTGGGTTTGCGAGGAACTGGCGGAGTATGGATATAGGACGGTTAATCTGAACCTGGGCTGTCCGTCGGGGACGGTGGTTACGAAGAAAAAGGGCGCGGGATTTTTAGCCGAGCCGGAAGATTTGAGCTTGTTTCTGGAGGAAGTTTGCAACGGATTGGAAAAAATCCACGCGTCGGATGGAAAGCCGGTGCGTTTGTCGATCAAAACCCGGATCGGCATGAAAGAAGCGTCTGAATTTCCACGCCTGCTTGCTATCTATAATCACTATCCGCTGGAAGAACTGATTGTACACCCGAGAGTGCGCGAGGACTATTATAAGGGGAAAATACGGATGGAGTCATTTGCGTATGCGCTGGAGCAGAGCCGCTGCCCGGTCAGCTATAATGGAAATCTTTTTTCGGCGGCGGATGCGTCTGCACTTATGAAAGAAATTGTAGGACAAGATGAAGCATCTGATAGCGGTAAAACGCAGAAAAAAATGAAATTAGCCGCACTGATGTTTGGGCGCGGTGCGGTTGCGAGCCCGTGGATTTTTGGAGAGGTGCGGAATCTGCCATCCTCGAATCATCTCCAATCTTTCCAGCAGTTCCACGATCGCCTCCTGACCGGTTATGCAGAAATCATGTCCGGCGACCGGAATACTTTGTTTAAAATGAAGGAACTCTGGTACTATTTCCAGTGCCATTTTCCGGGATGTGAAAAAGAATTGAAGAGGATTAAGAAGGCACAGAAGCTGTCTGACTACCGGGCTTCTGTTCAGGCGATGTTTGCGAGCGGGCGGTTTGTGGAAGATGGTTTTCGCAACCCGGCACCATAGGAGTGATACCGGGCTGTCCTGTAACCATCCTCTCATTCAGGCAGTACAGTGTTGCGAATATCAAATTTTACACAGATTTTACATTTCCTGCTGGTTATTTTTACATTTATTTGATATAGTGAAGACATACTATGTGTAAAGATCAAAAGATGATGGGAGAATATGTATGTCTATTAGTACTTTGGGAACACTCTTTCAGTTCATTGGAGGACTGGGAATGTTCCTGTATGGAATGGAGTCGATGGCGGATGGTCTGCAGAAGTTTGCGGGCAACCGTTTACAACGTGTGCTTGAGATCCTGACTTCGAACCGCTTGCTGGGCGTGCTGGTGGGCGCGGGTGTTACCGCGATCATTCAGAGTAGTTCCGCGACGACGGTTATGGTCGTTGGTTTCGTAAATGCCGGAATTATCAATCTTCTGCAGGCGACCGGCATCATCATGGGTGCCAACATTGGTACGACTGTGACGAGCTGGATTGTGTCGATGAGTGAGTGGGGCGAGGTGTTAAAGCCAGAGTTCTTTGCACCGGTTCTCTTCGGTATCGGCGCATTCATCACGATGTTTGCGAAGAGCCACAAGAAAAAAGAGGGTGCCGAAGTCCTGATCGGTTTTGCACTCCTGTTTATCGGTCTTTCTTTCATGTCCGGTTCGATTGAGCCGTACCGGGATGCGCCGATCTTCTCCGAGTCCTTCCGGGTACTGGGACAGAATCCACTTTTAGGTATTTTAGTCGGTCTGGCAGTTACCGCAATCATCCAGAGTAGTTCCGCGTCCGTCGGTATTTTACAGATGCTGGCGATCAACGGCATGGTAAACTGGCAGTCAGCAGTCTTTATTACATTGGGACAGAACATCGGTACCTGTGCGACCGCGCTGTTATCTTGTATCGGTACGACCCGTACGGCAAAGCGTGCGGCGGTCATTCACCTTCTGTTCAATGTGACGGGTGCAGTTGTATTTGGCGTCGCTTTATACATCGTGTTTATGATGAATCCGGAGCTTGCGATGACGCGTGCGGACAGTGTGGGAATTTCGATTTTCCATACGATATTTAACGTTGTCAACACCTGCATTATGTTCCCGTTTGCTGGTTTCCTGGTAAAGGCATCGGATGTGATTGTTCCGAAGCCGAAGGAGACAGAGAAAGAGTGGTCGGCAAACAGTGTCGAGACCGAGATGATCCGTCACTTAGACGACCGTATCCTCGAAACTCCGTCCTTTGCGATTGAGACGGCGTGCAACGAGGTTGTCAACATGGGCAAGGTAGCGGTTGCCAACTTAAAAATAGCGACAGCAGCCTTAGTAGATGCAGATGATAATTTTTGTGAACAGGTATTTGAAAATGAAGAGACGATCGACCGCATGGAGAAAATGCTGACCGAATATCTCTTAAAGATCAACAACCTCTCCTTGAATGATGAACAGCATCTTCTCGTTAAGAATATGTATTATACAATCGGTGATCTTGAACGTGTCGGTGACCACTGTGAAAACTTAGCAGAGCTTGCCAAGAAACGGATTGAGAATGTGAATATTGATTTCTCGGATCTGGCGCTGAAAGAGCTGCGGACGATTGCAGATGCAACGCTTAAATCGGTCGAGGCGTCCGTGGAGGCGCGTCAGGCGCATGACATGCAGAAGGTGCGTCAGACTGCCCGCTGGGAGGAAGAGGTTGACAGTATGGAAGAGGAGATGCGCGAGAACCATATGAACCGTCTTTCCAATGGAGACTGCAAGATTGAGGGCGGTGTTATCTTCCTGGATGCACTGGCAAATTATGAGAGAATCGCGGATCATGCCAAGAATGTAGCTGGCTACGTAAAGGAAGAGATGCAGTAATGAAATATCGGATATATGTGATTGAGGATGATGAAAATATCCGGAATCTGATCTGCGTGGCACTGGAAAACTTCGGTTACTGCGCCAGCGGATTTGAGACGGCAGAGGAAGCGCTTGACAGCCTCTCGGAGCTGCTCCGGAGAGGCAGGGAGGCGCAGCGGGAGTATCCGGCGATGTTTGTATTCGACTGGATGCTGCCGGGGATGGACGGCATGGCGGCGATCCGCAAAATCCGGGAGATGCCGGACTTTTCCGCAGCCCCGGTCCTGATGCTGACGGCAAAGGATCGTGAGATGGATATTGTACAGGGACTTGACAACGGTGCTGACGACTACATGACGAAACCGTTCGGTATTCTGGAGCTTTCGGCGCGCGTCAGAAACCTTTTAAAGCGGGTGGAACCTGCAAAAGAGGAGGTTTCCAGCCTGACGATCGGTGAAGTCAGCATCAACCGGGAGACGCGTGAGGTGATTGCCTGCGGCGACCGGACGGAGCTTACACTCAAGGAATTTGAACTTTTAACATATCTCATGGAACATATCAACCGGGTGGTGACGCGCGACGAGCTTCTCGATCATATCTGGGGCTATGACTATGATGGGGAGACGAGAACGCTGGACATGCACATCAAGACACTCCGGCAGAAGCTGCATGATGCCGGAGCTCAGATCAAGACAGTGCGCGGCGTGGGCTATCGGTTTTTAAAGGAAAAAGAAGCGGGAAAGTGATGAAACGATGCGAAAAGCGATTTTGACGAAATTTATTCATCTGTTATTCCTGGCGCTGGTTCTGAATACATTTATCGCTCTGGTGGTTACCAGCAGTGTATTGCTCAAACGGTCAAGGGAGGACATGCATTTTGCATTGGAATCCGTTGACCGTATGTTGGATTATACGGGAAATGTGGAAGAACAGCTGATGGATTTGAGCGACCTTACGGACGACAATAATAGCCGTTATACGCTGATCCGGATGGATGGCACGGTGGTGGCTGATACGGAAGTAGCGCAGGTGAATCAGATGGAAAATCATCTGGAGCGCAAGGAAGTGAAGGATGCGCTGGCGACGGGCTATGGATATTCGGTGCGGCGCTCCGGAACGTTAGGAATGCAGATGGCGTACGCGGCGATCCGTTCATCGGACGGCAAATACATACTGCGCCTTTCTGCCTGTTCAACCGGTTTGGGTGAATATATCCTGATGTTGATTCCGGCCGCTTTTTTGAGCTTTGGAATAGCTTTTTTTGCATCGGCAATGGAGGCGGAACGGTTTTCCCAGTCCATCACGCGTCCTTTGCAGGAAATTTCCAGTGAAATGGTGCGGATGGATGACGACTACACGCGTTTTCAGTTTGAAAAATGCCCGTATGAGGAGATCAATGTCATCGCGGACACGACGACGCGGATGTCCCGAAATATGAAGAAATATCTGGAGCGCATTGAGAAAGAAAAACAGATCCGGCAGGAGTTTTTCAGCAATGCATCGCATGAGCTGAAAACACCGATCACTTCGATCCGCGGTTACGTCGAGCTTTTGGAAAGCGGCATGGCACAGGATCCGGGCACGGCACGTGATTTTCTGGGACGCATAAAAAAAGAGGCAATGCGGATGACGAACCTGGTGGATGATATTTTGATGATCTCCCGTCTGGAATCGCGCGGTGCGAAAGCAGATATTGTGACGATCCGCACGGTGGAACTGCTGGAGGACAGCCTGTCTTCGATTGCCGCGCAGGCGGCGTCGCGCGGCATCACAGTCCATAAAGAGTGCGAGAATTTCACGATTCGTGCCGATCTGCGCCAGATGCAGGAGCTGTTTAACAATCTGTTGACAAACGCGGTCAAGTATAACAACGAGGGCGGCGAAATCTGGGTGCAGGTCAAGCACTGGGGCGCGGATATGATACTGACGGTCCGCGACACCGGCGTCGGCATCCCGGCGGAGAGCCAGAGCCGTATTTTTGAGCGGTTTTACCGGGTGGATAAAGGGCGCAGCCGCAAACAGGGCGGCACCGGGCTTGGTCTTTCGATCGTCAAGCATATCGTGAATTTTTATCATGGAAGCGTGAAGGTAGAGTCGGAAGTCGGAAAAGGTTCAACGTTTACGGTGAAACTGCAGATCGCGGAAGCAAAATAAAAAAGAGTCAACCTAAATTCCCTATAAAATAGCGGAATTTTAGGTTGACTCTTTTTGGAGTTTGTAGTATGATTGCTTTAAAGCGTAACAGTTCAGCTCTTTAAAGCGAAAAATAAATCATGGTTTGAAGCATAAGAGGAAAATCTGTTACATACGTTGAAAAGGTTCAGGAGGATGATATTATGAGAAAGACAAAGAAATTAGCAGCCCTGATGCTGGCTGGCGCAATGGCGGCATCCCTGGCAGCCTGCGGAGGACAGACAGCAAGTACGGACACGACAGCAGCGGAGTCCGCAGACGGAGAAGAAAGCAAAGAGGCAGAGCAGACAGCAGACGGCGAGACCTATAAGATTGGCGTATTACAGCTGACCCAGCATGTGGCACTGGATAAGACCAATGAGGGCTTCGTGGCAGCGCTGGACGATGCAGGCATCAAATATGAGATCGACCAGCAGAATGCAGCTGGCGAGCAGTCTGCATGCCAGACGATCGCAGAGAAACTGGTCAACGATAAAGATGATTTGATTTTTGCAATCGCAACCCCGGCAGCACAGGCAGTTGCAGGTGTGACGGATTCGATTCCGATTCTTGTAAGCGCCGTTACCGATCCGGCGGCTTCCGGTCTGGTAGAGAGCAACGAGGTTCCGGGCGGCAACGTATCGGGTACTTCTGATCTGACTCCGGTTAAAGAGCAGATTGATCTGATGCAGCAGATTATTCCAGATGTAAAAAAGGTCGGGCTTCTGTATTGCAGCGCGGAGGCAAACTCCGTTCTTCAGATTGACATGGCGAAAGAAGCACTTGATACAGCTGGTATTGAGTATGAAGATTACACCGTTTCCAATTCCAATGAGATTCCTACCGTTGTAGAATCTATGGTTGGCAATGTAGACTGTGTATACACACCAACCGACAACATGATCGCAGCTGGTATGGCAACCGTAACGATGGTAACAAATGAGAATAAACTTCCGGTTATCTGCGGCGAGAAAGGCATGGTAGATGCAGGCGGTCTTGCTACTTACGGTATTGATTACTACCAGTTAGGCTACATGACCGGTGAGCAGGCCGTTAAAATCCTGACTGAGGGCGCCGATATTTCTAAGATGCCGATCGGTTATCTGGACGCTTCCAAGTGCGAGCTGAGTGTCAATGAAGAGACAGCGCAGACGCTGGGAATCGATGTATCTGGACTTGAGAAATAAAGAGTACCAGAAAGACCTAAACTTCAAATGAGATGGACTGTCAGATCAGAAGCATAAAATAAATATGCCGATCTGGCAGTCTTTACAGTTAATCAGATGAAGAAAATACGAAACACGGGGAGGTAAAAGTTTGAGCGGTTTATTAGTATCCCTGCAGGGCGCGGTCGCACAGGGCGTTCTTTGGGGAATCATGGTATTGGGAGTTTACATTACATTCCGCCTGATGAATATCGCGGATATGACGGTAGACGGAAGTTTCGCGCTGGGTGCCTGCGTTTGTGCAGTCCTGGTAGTCAACAAAGGAGTAAATCCGGTGCTGGCACTTTTAGTTGCAGTGGCAGCCGGTGTCGTGGCTGGTGCGGTAACGGGTATTCTTCATACTGTATTTGAGATACCAGCGATTCTGGCAGGAATTCTGACCCAGATTTCCCTCTGGTCGATCAACCTCCGGATCATGGGAGGAAAGAGCAATCTGCCGCTTCTGAAAGTCAAGACACTTATCAGTGGTCTGGCTACTTCCTTCGGGATGACTCAGGCACAGGCATCGATGATCGTTGGAATTGTGCTGGCGGTGGCGGCTATTCTGTTTCTTTATTGGTTCTTCGGAACCGAGATCGGAAGTGCGATGCGTGCAACCGGTAACAACGAGGATATGGTGCGTGCGCTGGGCGTGGACACTCGTATGGCGAAGCTTTTATCCCTGATGGTTAGCAACGGCCTGGTCGCTCTCTCCGGCGCACTCGTCTGCCAGAGCCAGAAATATGGTGATGTTGGAAGTGGTACGGGTGCGATCGTCATTGGTCTGGCGGCGATCGTCATCGGCGAAGTCCTGATGGGACGATTGACCTCTTTTTATTGGAAACTGACCTCCGTGGTTGTCGGTTCGGTCATTTACTTTGTGATCCGTGCGGTTGTACTCCGCATGGGTATGGATGCAAACGACATGAAGCTGCTCTCTGCTGTCATTGTAGCACTGGCACTCTGTATTCCGGTAGCACTCGCTAAATATCGGCTGAGAAAAGATTATTCAGAAGGGGGCGAGGAGTAATGCTGACGATAACAAATGTAAAGAAAACTTTTAATAAAGGAACTGTTAATGAGAAAAAAGCCTTAAACGGTATCAACTTACACCTGGCACCGGGCGATTTCGTGACGATCATCGGCGGAAACGGTGCTGGAAAATCCACCATGTTAAATATGATCGCAGGCGTATATCCGATCGATTCTGGTAAAATCGAGATCGACGGTGTAAACATATCTAGGGAGCCAGAATACAAACGCGCTAAATATATCGGCAGAGTCTTCCAGGATCCGATGCGCGGCACCGCCGCCAATATGGAGATACAGGAAAACCTTGCCATGGCACTGCGCCGCGGCAAATCCAGAGGACTCGGCTGGGGCATCAAAAAGAATGAAAAGGACTTCTACCGTGAGGCATTGGCACAGCTCGATCTGGGGCTTCAGACCCGTATGACCAGCAAAGTGGGTTTACTCTCCGGCGGACAGCGCCAGGCGCTCACCCTTCTGATGGCAACTCTCCAGAAGCCAAAGCTCCTTCTCTTAGACGAACACACCGCCGCCCTCGATCCTAAAACAGCCCGCAAAGTCCTCGATCTTACCGAAAAGATCGTAGACGAACAAAATCTGACCGCGCTTATGGTTACCCATAACATGAAAGATGCGATTCAGATCGGCAACCGTCTGATTATGATGCACGAAGGTCGGATTATCTACGATGTAGCAGGGGAAGAGAAGAAGAATCTGCAGGTAGAAGACCTGTTAGAGAGATTTGAAAAGGTAAGCGGAGAAGAATTTGCGAATGACCGTATGATGCTTGCCAAATAAGCAGAGAGTATAAGATTTGAAGGTTTTTATCAAAATCATTAACCGATAACAGACAAAAAGTATACGGAATGAAAAGTGGGTCAACAAATTAAAAACCACGACTATAAGTGAGAAAGAATGCCCTCCGGCGGCGCGAGCGGTCGGAGGGCATTCTTTCTCACTTATAGTCGTGCATTCTCCTCTCCCATATTTCCAACTAATTCCACCTTTCACGACTTAACCATTTATCTACAACTTAACACTTCTGTAATAATTCATTTATAGAAAATTCATTTTTTCCTCCATATCCTTCCTTGGCAATTCCCTACGAATATGATAAAATAAAAATTACGTTTAAGATATTAAGTCATAATTTCAAGAAAAATCAGGAGCGATCCATATGTTAGAAGAAGAAAACAAAAAAGAAACGCAGGAGTCAGAACAGGTGCCAGCGGCGGAGCGGATTCAAGAGCCGGAAGCAGTTCAGAGTCAGGAATCAGAGCCAGCTCAGGATCAGACACCAAATCCGGTCCGGGAATCCGCGGGACATTCGCGCAGGCGCCAGGGCGAAGATAAGAGTCAGAATCTGCGCTTCGGAGTGATAGCAGCAGGGGTGGTGATTGCTCTTGCAGTTGCAGCATTTGCAGGCAAGTCCCTGCTCAGCCGTCAGGCGGGAGCCGGAACTGCAAAGAATGGGGCGGCGACAGCATCAGAGCTTTCGAAGGACGAGGCATCCGAAGAGTCCAGAGCGGAGGAGATCAAAGAGAAAGAAGCAGTGGTAGCTTCCTATAAAAATTTGGGTATCGTGCAGGTGTCCGGTTATCTGAATATGCGTGAGACGGCGAGCACGGACGGCAACATCATCGGCAAACTGATGGGCGACAGTGCGTGTGAGATCGTGGATGATTCAACCGAAGGCTGGTATCAGGTCGAATCTGGCGGTATTTCTGGTTATATCAGCTCAGAGTTTGTTCTGACCGGGGATGAGGCGAAGAAAAAAGCGTTGGAACTGGTTGAAAAGCGGGCGCTCATCACGGCAGATTCCCTGAACATCCGAAAAGAGCCGAACACGGAGTCTGAGGTTGTCGGTCAGGCATTGAAAAATGAGCGCTATGTGGTCGAGGGTGAGCCGGAGAATGGCTGGATTCAGATTTCGAGCGGTTATATTTCTACGGATTATGCGGAGATCAAATACGCACTCAATGAAGCGCGGAAGCTGGATATGCGTGCGATGGTGCTGAATTTATACAAAAATCTGGGTATTTCCAGTGTGGATAATTACTTGAATGTGCGCGATCAGCCAAGTGAGGATGGCAATATCATCGGTAAGATGACGAGCAAGTCTGCCGGAGAGATTCTGGAGACGAGCGAGGACGGCGGCTGGTATAAGATCCAGTCGGGTCCCGTCACTGGATATGTGAAGGCGGAGTATATCCTGACAGGAGATGCGGCGAAGCAGGAGGCGATGGAGGTTGCAGAACTGATGGCGATCGTTTCAACCGACCGCCTGAATGCCCGCACGGAGCCGAGCACGGATGCGCCGATCTGGACGCAGATCTCTAACAATGAGCGTTACGATGTTATAAGCCAGCAGGATGGCTGGGTCGAGATTGCGCTCGATACGACGAGTGCGTATGTGGCGACTGATTTCGTAGATGTGCGTTATGCATTGCCGGAGGCGATCCCATTTACCCCATTAAAAGAAAAGGAATCCTTGCGGACCCAGATTGTCAACTATGCGCTTCAGTTTGTCGGAAACCGTTATGTCTGGGGCGGTAATGACCCGCATTCGGGTGTGGACTGTTCTGGTTTTACAAAGTATGTATACAGCCATGTGGCGGGCGTGTCCCTGCCGCGGGTGTCCCGGGAACAGGCGCGGACGGGTACGAAGATTGATTCTTCGAAGATGCGTCCGGGCGATCTGATTTTCTATACGAATCGCAAGGGAACGGTCAACCATGTGGCGATGTACATTGGCAATGGTCAGATCGTCCATGCGGCGAGCCGGAGAAGCGGCATCAAGATTTCTACCTGGAATTACCGGAATCCGTACCGGATTGTCAATATGCTGGGAGACTGATAGGGAGAGGATAAGATGGAAGAGCAAAAGACAGAAGATTATAAAGAACGCCTGCATAAAGCACGTCAGAAACGAAACGGCAAGGATCCGATGCACTGGTTCATGGTCGGAGGATGTGCGGTCATCGTGGTGCTGATTGTGGTCATCATCGTGAAGCTGGCACAGGGCGGTACGTTCGGAGGTTCTGGAAACGCCCGGGTGGCATCGGCATCCGAGGCAGAGGTGCAGGAAACCGTGATCGGAGAGACGCTGCCGGAGGATGAGGAACAGGCAAAAGAGGACGAAGAAAAGAAAAATGTAGTCGAGTCCTACCAGAATCTGGGTATTGTGGATGTATCTGGTTATCTTAATATGCGTGAGAGCGCCAGTACAACCTCCGATGTCATCGGCAAACTGATGGGCGGCAGTGCGTGCGAGATTCTGGACGATTCCCAGGAAGGCTGGTATCAGATATCTTCCGGCGGTCTGGAGGGCTACATCAGTTCAGAATTTGTACAGACCGGCGAGGCGGCAAAAACAGAGGCATTTGAGCTGGTCAAGAAGATGGCGGTCATCACGACTGACAAGCTGAATATCCGGAGTGAGCCGAGTGAGGACGCGCAGGTGCTGGAACAGGCGCTGAAAAATGAGCGTTATTCCATTGTCAGCGAGCAGGACGGCTGGATTCAGATCAGCGGGGGCTATATTTCAGCGGATTATGTGGATGTGCGCTATGCGTTAAATGAAGCGCGTAAGCTGGATCTGCGGACGATGGTTCTCAATATGTATGACAATCTGGGTATTTCCAATGTCAATAACTACTTAAATATCCGCGTGGAGCCGAAGGAGGATGCGAAGATCATCGGTAAGATGACGAGCAAGTCCGGTGGTGAGATTCTGGAAACGACCGAGGATGGCGGCTGGTATAAGATCAAGTCCGGTCCGGTTACTGGCTATGTTAAATCCGAATTTATTCTGACTGGAGATGCGGCGAAGCAGGAGGCACTGCAGGTTGCACAGCTGATGGCGATCGTATCAACTGACCGTCTGAATGCCCGTACGGAGCCGAACACGGACGCGCCGATCTGGACGCAGATTTCCAACAGCGAGCGGTATTCGGTTATGAGCCAGCAGGATGGCTGGGTGCAGATTGCACTGGATGAGACGAGTGCCTATGTAGCGACTGAATTTGTCGATGTCCGGTATGCGTTAAATGAGGCGATCGAGTTTACACCGGTTGAGGAGACCCCGGAGCCTGAGACCAAGGCGGCGAGCAGCAAGGGAGGCTCTGGAAGCAAGAGTAGCAGTAACGGTGGTTCTGGCAGCCAGAAAGCATCTTCAAGCGGCTCCTCCAAGCGTGCGCAGATCGCAAACTACGCGACTCAGTTCCTTGGGAATCCGTATGTATGGGGCGGTACCAGCTTGACAAATGGTACGGATTGTTCTGGATTTACGATGTCGGTTATGGCACACTTCGGCGTCGGCCTGCCGCATCATTCGGGTTCCCAGGCGGGAGCAGGAAGAAGTATCAGTTCTTCCCAGATGCGTCCGGGTGATCTGATCTTCTACACAAACAGCGGTGGAACGATCAACCATGTAGCACTCTATATCGGCGGCGGGCGCGTGTGCCATGCATCGAATGCAAGGGATGGTATCAAGATTTCCACCTGGAATTACCGTACCCCGGCGAAGATCGTCAATGTACTGGGCGATTAATTCCATGGAAAGTCAATAAAAATTATTTGAAAGAGAGCAGGGAGAAAAGGCAGCTTTTCCCAGCTCTCTTTTTTCTGTTTCATAGGAAATTGTGTCCTATGAAATAAAAAACGCATCGCGGGGATGCGCACTCGCGCGAAGCAGAAACATGTCGCAAGTGACCGCGCGAGACGCCCGAATGTGCCAAGGTACATCCTTGTTTGTATAAAAAGCGGTTTCAGTGAATAAAGATAATAGGAAGACAGAATACTAAGAATGAATTAGGCAGTTGAGAAAAAACATTGAATCCGCGTGTAAGATGGAAAGAGCGCAGAAAAGAGGAAAATATGATTCGGGCAAATCGTGAAAACAGGGAATGGGAAAATGAAGCGTGGGACAAGCAGGCAGATAAGGTGGGAGAAAGTCGGGAACAGGCGCAGGAGGATCCGATTCAGAAGCGTGAAAATGGACAGACGGATATTACGGGAAAGAATGGCAATCACATTGAATTAATCTCGATCATCGGAGAGATAGAGGGACATGAAAATTTGTCCGGCAATACGAAAACGACGAAATATGAGCATATTCTGCCTAAGCTGGCGGAGATCGAGGAGAGCGGTGAGACGGAGGGAGTTTTAGTCCTGATTAACACGGTGGGCGGCGATGTAAGCTGTGGACTGGCACTGGCGGAGATGATTGCTTCGCTCAGCAAACCGACCGTTTCACTGGTCATCGGAGACAGCCATTCGATCGGTGTGCCGCTCGCAGTGGCGGTCGATCACTCTTTTATTGTCCCGACCGGGACGATGATGGTACATCCGGTACGGATGACGGGGATGGTGATCGGTGCCGTGCAGACGTATGATTATTTTGAAATGATTCAGGATCGTATTTTAAGCTTTGTGTCCGGACACAGTCAGATCTCCTATGAGCGCCTCCGGAGCCTGATGCTCAATACGGAGATGATGACAAAAGATCTGGGAACGGTCCTGGTTGGCGGGGAGGCGGTCCAGGAGGGACTGATCGATGAATGCGGCGGGATCCGGGAAGCGCTTGCATGGCTGAACCGGGCGATCGATGGGAAGAAACAAGAAATAGATGCACACGACCGGATGACGAAGACGGATTTTAGTGAAAATCTGAAAAGAAAGTAGAACATACGTGCGAAAATTTTAGGAAAGCGTTGCTTTTTTCCCTGAATTTGGGTATACTGAATGAGATAATAAGAATGTAAAATGAGAAAAGCAGTCTGCGGGAGGCTGTATTTTGTGAAACAGGAGGAACCGCAGATACATGGGAAATATTGGAGGCATGAGACAGGTGGCAGATACAAGCAGGAAAAGACAGAGTACAGAGCGTGCCGGGGAGACAGCTGGGACAGAGAAAAAAGCCGGGCGATCCAGAAAGTCCCCTGCGGCGAAGAAAGCGGAGGAGACGCTGAACGAGAAAAAGAGTAGGGGGAAGAAGAAAGCTTCGTCTGGAAAAGGCACCGCGAAAGGAACAGGAAGCCGAAGCCGCGCCAGCCAGGCGCCGGAGCTGGTGGAGAAAAGTGGTACAGGGGCATTTATGGGAACGGAAGTGGCGATTATTGTATCATTTGCAATATCGGTACTTTTGTTTTTGAGCAATTTCGGGCTTTGCGGCTTTGTCGGAAGTTTTCTGCGATCGACTCTGCTTGGCGTATTCGGCGTGATGGGGTATCTGGTGCCATTCCTTTTATTTATGGGGACTTGTTTTTATCTTTCAAACCGAGGCAACCAGAAAGCCGTAGCCAAGTTGGTGGCGGTTGGCGAGGTGCTTCTGGCATTTTGCGGACTTTCCCAGCTTCTCATGGGAGGCGGTCAGCATCTGGACTGGAATCTGGGCGATTATTACGCGCAGGCAGGCGGAGGCGGCTTTATCGGTGGCATTCTGATGCTGCTGTTGTGCGGAACAGTGGGAACGATCGGAGCAGTTCTGATTCTGCTGGTGCTTTTGGCACTCGGTGCTGTGTGCATTACGGAGCGTTCCCTGGTAAACTTCGTTAAACAGGGCAGCGGAAGGGCATATGAGTATGCGAAAGAAGATATGAGCCGCCGCCGTGAGATACATGAGGAGAAAAACGCCGTCTGCGGGAGGAGCAGCGGGTCCGTGGCGTTGATCTCGAGGGCGCCAAGCTGACCGAGCTGCCAGTGATGCGGAATTTCTTGGAAGGAGTCCCGGAGGGAACCGTGCTGGGACCGGAGGACGCACCGGAGGAATTCCGTGAGATGCATGGAAGGCAGGAAAACTTGCAGGATGAGGCCGCGGCTTATGATGATTGGACCGATGTTCCGGCAGAGGGAAAAAATCTGGCACAGGATTCCGGACAGGGAGTAGAGAAGGAGAATCCGGCAGATGTATTTCGCGGGCAGATATTCCACGGTGGCGGAGCGGTAGAACCAGAACCGATGGAGTATGAAGAAGAGCCGGTGGAATCGGAGCAGGATACATATGCATACGCTGGTTCAGAATCCCAGTTTCAGGAAGAATCGGGGCGCGAGACGGCGCGGGCAGTAAGGGAGACAGAATTTGCAAAGGAGCCCGCAGAGACAGAGGACAGTGCGAGCGACCAGCTGTTGAAACGCCTGTATGTACGCCGTGATACCCGGACGATAGAAGAATTTGCCGGCGGCGAGAGTCAGAAAGGTCCAGGCTATTATCCGGTAGAGACACGGGAGAGACCGGCTGCGGAGGCGGCCCCCGGTTTGACCGCGGAAGAGACCTCTGGTTTGACCGCGGAGGAGGTTCATACAGATTTAGGACATCAGGATGTCTTTGAACCATCGGAAGACGAGTGGGAAACCGTTTCGATGGAAAATGAGAATGAAGGGAACGAGCCTATATCTGGGGAAACAGATTCCGAGCCAATCGATGGCTATTATAAGACGCTGGAATCGGAGCGGGGCGAGGCAAAGGGCAGTTTCTTTGTCCCGGAGGACTCCAAAACGGTCGTGACCGCATCCGGAAAGGTGATCGAGACGGATACAGAGGCGATACAGAAAAAACTGGAGCAGAGACGGGAAGAACGAAAAGCACTTCCAGTTGAGGAACTGACGGTTCCAGAGCAGATCGAGCGCAAGGAAGAGGAAGAAAAGAAGATCCAGAAAGAATACATATTCCCGCCATTGACACTTTTAAAACGCGGCACAGGACAGACCGATTTCTCGGATCAGGAGTACCGGGAGACAGCGATCAAGCTGCAGCAGACGCTCCAGAACTTCGGCGTGGGCGTGACGGTTACAAACATCAGCTGTGGACCGACGGTTACCCGCTATGAGCTTCACCCGGAGCAGGGTGTCAAGGTCAGCAAGATTGTAGCGCTGGCGGATGATATCAAGTTAAATCTGGCAGCGGCGGACATCCGTATCGAGGCACCGATTCCTGGCAAGGCGGCGGTCGGTATCGAGGTTCCGAACAAGGAGAACCATGTGGTTCTGCTGCGCGATCTGCTGGAGTCAGAGGCATTTAAGAAATATCCGTCCCGGCTGGCATTCGCGGTCGGAAAAGATATCGCAGGTCAGACGGTTGTCAGCGACATTGCGAAGATGCCGCATCTTCTGATCGCGGGTGCGACCGGATCGGGTAAATCAGTCTGCATCAATACGCTGATCATGAGTGTGATTTATAAAGCGAAGCCGAGCGAGGTCAAGCTCATCATGATCGACCCCAAGGTGGTTGAGTTAAGTGTATACAACGGTATTCCGCATCTTCTGATTCCGGTTGTGACCGACCCGAAAAAGGCGTCCGGCGCCCTCAACTGGGCGGTGGCAGAGATGACCGACCGTTACCAGAAGTTTGCAAAATACGGCGTGCGCGATCTTAAGGGTTTCAATGCCAAGGTTGAGTCGATTGCGGATATCGACGATCCGAAGAAACCGGAGAAACTGCCACAGATCATCATTATCGTGGATGAGCTTGCCGATCTGATGATGGTAGCGCCGGGCGAAGTAGAAGATTCGATCTGTCGTCTGGCACAGCTGGCGCGTGCAGCGGGCATTCATCTGGTGATTGCGACGCAGCGACCATCGGTCAATGTCATCACCGGTGTGATCAAGGCAAATATTCCGTCGAGAATTGCTTTTTCCGTCTCTTCCGGAGTGGATTCCCGTACCATTATTGATATGAACGGCGCGGAGAAACTGCTCGGAAAGGGCGATATGCTGTTCTATCCGTCGGGCTATCAGAAACCGCAGCGTGTACAGGGCGCGTTTGTGTCCGACAATGAGGTTTCGGATGTGGTCGGATTTTTGAAACAGGAGGGGCTGACCGCAGAGTACAGCGCTGAGGTTGAGTCCAAGATCCGTTCGACGGCGATGGATGCGGGCTTTGGCGGCGGTGAGCGCGATGCCTATTTTGTACAGGCAGGTAAATTTATTATTGAGAAAGACAAAGCATCCATCGGCATGCTGCAGCGTATGTTTAAGATTGGCTTCAACCGTGCCGCGCGTATCATGGATCAGCTTGCAGATGCAGGCGTGGTCGGTGAGGAAGAAGGCACGAAGCCGCGTAAGGTGCTGATGAGCATGGAGCAGTTTGAAAACATGATGGAAGAAGGATATTAAAAAGCGGAATCATTATAAAATATCAAAATCAGGAGGTATCCTATGAAGCTTAAAAGCTGGCTGAAAGAATTGCCGTATACATTATTGCAGGGCAGCCTGGAGACGGAGGTTGACGAGGTGGTCTACGATTCAAGAAAGGCGGCGCCGGGGACGGTGTTTGTGTGTATGCGCGGGGCAAACGTCGATTCGCATACCTTTATCCCGGATGTGGTTGAAAAGGGCGCGCCGGTTCTGGTGGTCGAGCATCCGGTTGAAGCGCCTGAGAACGTGACGGTCATTCAAGTGGAGAATGGACGGAACGCGCTATCGCTTCTTTCGGCGGCACGTTTTGATTATCCGGCGCGGAAGATGACGGCGATCGGTGTGACCGGCACGAAGGGAAAGACGACTACCACTTATATGATCAAGGCGATTCTGGAGGCAGCCGGACAGAAGACGGGTCTCATCGGAACGAACGGCGCTGTGATCGGTGAGAATCATTATCCGACCAAAAATACGACGCCGGAATCCTACATTTTACAAGAATATTTTGCAAAAATGGTGGAAGCGGGCTGCCGTTACATCGTGATGGAGGTTTCTTCCCAAAGCTACCTGATGCACCGGGTAGACGGACTTTTCTTTGATTATGGAATTTTCCTGAATATTTCCAATGATCATATTGGCCCGAATGAACATGCAAGTTTTGAAGAATATCTTTACTACAAAAAGCAGCTTTTGAAAAACTGCCGGACAGCGCTCGTCAACCGCGATGATCCGCACTTTGATGCGATCGTAGAAGGGGCGACAGCAGAGATCCTGACCTTTTCATTGGAACAGGCGGCTGATTTTACAGCGGATGACATTCACTATGTACGCGAACATGATTTCGTGGGCGTCGAATTTCAGACGCATGGACGATATGAGCACGATCTGCGCGTCGGCATTCCGGGCAAATTTAACGTGGACAATGCGCTGGCGGCAGCGGGCGTGTGCAGCTTCTTTGATCTGCCGAAGGAGAAAGTCTGCCATGCGCTGGAACATATCCAGGTCGATGGACGGATGGAGATTGTATATAAATCAGCAAAGTGCACCGTGATCGTTGACTACGCCCACAATGCGGTCAGCATGGAAAGTCTTCTTCTGACGCTGCGCGACTACAAGCCGAAGCGTCTCGTCTGCGTCTTCGGATGCGGCGGCAACCGGGCGCGGGATCGCCGGTACTCGATGGGAGAGATTGGCGGAAAGCTGGCAGATCTGTCGATCATCACGGCGGATAATTCCCGCTTTGAGAAAGTGGAAGATATTCTGGCAGATATCAAGGTCGGACTTGCAAAAACCGATGGCAAATACGTTGAAATCCCGGATCGCCGCGAAGCGATTGAGTACAGCTTGTCCCATGCGGAAGATGGCGATATCATCGCGATCATCGGAAAAGGGCATGAGGATTATCAGGAGATCGAGGGCGTGCGCTATCATTTCCTTGACCGGGAAGTAGTGCAGGAGACGGTGAAGAAGCTGCATATGTAATCAATTTGGAGGCAAAATATGGACCATATTACAGTCAGACATATCGTGGAAGCAGTGTCGGGAACACTGCTCTGCGGAGATGCAGATACGGAGTTAAAACACATCAGCATTGATTCCCGGAGTATGCGCGGGGCGGATCTGTTTGTTCCGCTGATCGGGGAGAAATCAGACGCGCATCGTTTCCTGGTTCAGGCGATGGACAATGGGGCGGCAGCCGCACTGACTTCGGAGCATGAGGCGGCACCGGAGGGCTTTCACGGCGCGCTGATCCAGGTGAAAGATACGAAACTGGCATTGCAGACGATCGGACGCTGCCTGCGGGCACGCCTTTCTATCCCGTTAGTTGGTATCACCGGCAGCGTGGGAAAGACGACGACGCGCGAAATGGTGGCGGCGGCGCTTTCAGCGAAATATAAGACATTCAAGACACCGGCAAACCACAACAGCCAGATCGGTGTGCCGCTCACGATCTCGGAGATTTCTGATAATGATGAGATCGGCGTGCTGGAACTGGGAATGAGTGAGCCGGGCGAGATGGCGGTGATCGCGGAGATTGCGGCGGTGGATTCGGCAGTCATGACGAATATCGGTGTGACGCATATTGAGAATCTGGGCTCTCGCGAGAATATCTTAAAAGAAAAGCTGCATATCCAGGACGGTATGAAGGCAGGCGGAATCCTGTTTGTAAATGGAGATAATGATATGCTTTCCACCGTGCATGCAAAAGCAGGCTGCCATACCGTCCGTTATGGACTTGGAGCAGATAACGACTACCGCGCCGAGGATCTTTCATATCCGGATGGATTTCCGTCCTTTACGATGGTACACGGCGAGGTGCGCGTCCCGGTGAAGCTGACTGTTATGGGCGAGCACAATGTCATGAATGCGCTGGCTGCCCTGGCGGTTGCGGATGCCTACGGTGTGCCGCTTGCCGATGCAGCGGAAAAGCTGCTTGAATTTGGCGGGTTCAAGAACCGTCAGCAGATTTATCATAAAAATGGTTATACGATCGTGGACGATACCTACAATGCAAGCCCGGATTCGATGAAAGCGGCGATAGGTGTGCTTTCTTCCCTGCCGGCAGGACGCAGAATTGCGGTTCTGGCAGATATGAAGGAACTGGGAGAGAATACGATTCAGTTCCACCGTGAAGTTGGTGCGTTTCTGGCGGAAAAACCGGTCGATATCCTGGTTGTATATGGCGAACTGGCGCAGGCGATCGCCGAGGGAGCAAAGAAAGTCAAACCGGATCTGCATGTCGTTTCGTTTGAAGAGGACGAAAAAGAAGATATGCTTGACTGGCTGGATGCACAGATCGGTGAGGGAGATGCAGTCCTGTTCAAGGGTTCCAACAGTATGAAGCTGGGGGAGACGGCAGCGAGGTTTATCTCAGTCGAGAAGACTCCCACCTCTTCAGGTGGTAAGTAATAGCAAGTTTGTCTCAGTGGGAGTCCATTCTCCGACTGAGATAAACGCTCCGCGAGGATGCATAGTGATTCTGTAGAGAATATGTCA
>ERZ791808.137-NODE-137-length-98236-cov-23.311292_pt1 | contig 98236 bp, 94 predicted proteins | sample MGYA00510305_ERZ791808 | MGnify/ENA primary metagenome ERZ791808 (study PRJEB30046, sample SAMN00792024) | human gut metagenome | study: EMG produced TPA metagenomics assembly of the A metagenome-wide association study of gut microbiota in type 2... | reverse complement strand
GCAACTTGATGGTCTTAAAGTAACTGTAGAAGAAGCTAATATTACTATTACAGCTGAGAAGAATTATCAAGGTTGGAATCTTATTGCTGGTGATGATTTGGTTGGTACTGAAGTTACTATTACTGCTGCTGTTGCTCCAACGCTTGATGCAGCTTATGTAAAGAACCTTGCTTCTTTCTGTTCTCAGAACCGTGGCTTCTCTAATGTATATCGTGATGGTGCTTCTATTTATCCTGGTTATCCTATGGAAGTAGAAGATAAGGATTACAAGATGTATTCAATCCAATTCAAGTATCCAAGAAAGTATGGTCGTACCCGTGATGAAGCTCCTATTCAAGAGCTAGCTATTGTCGTTCCTACAGACAATACTACACTTACTGGTCTGCTTGATACTATTCTTGCATTTTAATAGGTATTAGTTTTCAAGGAGAACCTAACCATCTTCTACGGGGCGGTTCTCCTTTTTATTTTTCTTATGGAAGAGTTTAATCAAATCAATGATATAATAGCTGAATCTATAAAAGATACTTCTTATATTACAGTGCTTATTAGTAGTGGAGTTTATCTTGCTTATACTCTTATTATTAAACTTGTTGATTTGTTTAAAGCTAAAGACCGAAATAGACCTATCGTTGAAATGGCTGCTGCTGTAAAGCAAGTAAGCGAAAACGTAGTTAAACTTAATGGTGTCCTAGACAAAGCTTTTCAAGATGCTGAGACTAAAGAACGAAATAAAGTAAAGAATGCTATTTGTACTGCCTTTGATAGTTTTAAATGGGCTGTTGCTAATACTTGTCATGAAATTATTATTCATAACAATATTGAACAGAATAAGGTATTGATAAAACAAAACTTATTCAAAGTGACTAGTACAGAATATTACAAACTTTATAATGTTTTCTCTGCTTATGAATTGGATGGAATTTGTGTAGCTACTAAACTAAAAGAAGAGTGGATTGATGCTGTAACTAATGAATGTCTTGATATTATTTATGATGGTCAAGATTCTATAAATAGAATTAGTCAAATAAGTAATAAACTGCTTATTCTTACTAATGAATATTCTATATATATAAATAACAAAGTGTTTAATTCTTAATAAGATGTTCTTATGATAGACAACAATAACACTATAGATAACCTTGAGAAGCTAGAGGAAGGAGTTGTTAAAACTCTTGAGTATCTAGCTACTCAAGGTTTTATAGTTAACAGAGATAAAGTACTTAAACTTACTACTATTAGTATGTATAAAGCAGTACTTAATAACTCTGATAAAATTAAAGGATTTGATATTGCTAAGTTTAATAATAAAGTTAGATTGTTATGACCGATGAAGAAATGATTATTCTTTCTATTCCTAAAGAATGGGAAGATACATATATAAAATTACTTACTGTCATTAGTCAATCTGGTGAAGCAATTCTTAATGATTGTTCTTATGGTTGTAAAGGTGATGGTAGTATAATATTTAACTGTTGGAATATATTCCAAGCTGCTTGTGCTGCTCATGCTTTAGGTAATACTAAGAGAGCTAATCTTTATATTGACTATGTAAATAAACAAATAGTTAATAAATTTGGAGAAGTAACTTTTAAAACTAAAGAAGATGGAGAATAAGCAGTTAAATACTAAAGACTTGCTTATGAACAAGAAAGAAGAATTAATTTGGAAAGTAATAGACAATGTTATTAATTGTTGTGCTGTTACTAGAATTGATGGAGCAAAATCTATTACAAGAGAAGATGTAGTAGGAAAATCCAGAGAAGAAAATGTTGTATTAACTAGATGTCTTGTTGTTGAACAAATGGTTCATGCTGGATTTACAATTAGTACTATAGCCTTTATTCTAAATAGAACTGTTCAAGCTACTAGACATTTGCTTAAAATGAGTAACGACTATTATGAAAGTTCTAGAGCTTTTAGACTTGCTACTTCTGAAGCTACTCTCCTTAATAAGGATGTTGAGCCTATTTTCGTTTAAATAGAAAATAAAAAGAAAATAAGTATCGTAGTAGTGATACAATTAATTAAGATGATAATTGGAATAAAATCCGATTATCATCTTTTTGCATATAATAGAGTTTATGCTTATCTTTGCAATGTACAAAATACTAGTTAATGTACTGTTTATTATTTTATTAATCTTAATAATCATCTTAAAGTTATGGACGATTCTAAAGTATTTATGTTCCCTGATGGTGGAACTCGACAAACATCTAATGATGTTAACAGTTTGCTTCCTCTTCTTATGTGTAATGGAGGTTTTGGTGGTGGTAATTGGATTTGGATTATTTTTCTCTTTTTCCTTTATCCTCTTATGCGTAATGGTGGTTTGTTTGGTAATACTGGTACGAATGGCAATTGCTTAGGTCCTCTTGCTAATATGGTAAATAATAATGATGGTAGAGACCTTATCATGCAAGCTATTAATGGTAATGGTGCTGCTGTTCAGAGATTAGCTACCATGTTTGGTACTAAAGTTGATATGATTCAGTCAGCTATTTGCCAAGTTAATAATAGTGTTGCTCAAGTTGGTTGTAAAATTGATTCTTCTACTGGCGCTCTTCTTAATGCTGGTACTCAGAATACTATGACACTTGCTAATCAATTAGCTACTTGCTGCTGCGATTTAAAGAATGCTATTACTGAGGGAAATTATCAGAATCAGATTTCTACTATTCAGCAGACTGATACTATTAAGCAAAGTGTTGGTGATGTAAGTAATGCTGTAACTCGTGGATTTTCTGATGTGGGTTATGCTCTTCGTGATCAGACTTGTAATTTGGATAAGTCTATTGGTGTTGTTGGTGATAGAATTATTGCTAGACTTGATGCTTCTGAGAAGTCTGCAATGCAGGACAAGATTAATGCTCTGCAAACTCAGTTAACTACTGAACATCAAAGTGGAGTAATTGCTCAGCAAATCGCTGCTGCTGTAAATCCTATTGCTCAAGCTGTAAATGAGATTAAGTGTGCTCAGCCACAAACTGTAACAGTTCCTTATCAACCATTTCAGGCAGTACCAAATTGTGTAGCTTATCAATATGGTATGTATAACGGTTGTAATAATCTTAATGGTTTTTGGCTTTAAAATATAGGAGGTAATATTATGGCTTTTAATGAATTCATTGGTAATCGTGGCGGTATACCTTTAGTAGCTGCTACTCAAACGACTGCTGGCAGTGCTACTGCTAATGCTGTTTTTAGTATGCCTAATCATACGTTCAGAGCTATGGGAGTTGCTGGTATCATGGTAATCAATTTTAATGCAGCTACAACTACTGCAACTGGTTTTGAAATTATGGTTAATAATAACACTCTTCCTCTATTGGCAAGTAATGGAGAAGCTCTTACTGCTCTTACAGCAGGTCTTCACATTATAGTATTTGATAAACAAAATAATAAACTTCAACTCATAGTATAATGTTTTCAGGTCTTAATCAAGGTAGTCGAGTTTATATTTTAAACAAGACTAATGGTATAGAATTTAAGATTGGTGAAATTGTTGGAACTACTACACCTGTATTTGCTACTGATGGTACTAACATGATGGTTGTAAATTTAAAGGTTAAAGTAGATGGTAGTAATGTTGATTATAATAACATTCCAGCTAATAACACTTCTGTTAGTTATAATAATGGTAATCTTATTATTGCTGAAAGTAAACAAACTATCCAATCTGAAGTAGAAGCTACTCTGCAACATGCTAATTATGTCGTAGAACATATTGAAGATTATAAAAATCAAATAACTAAGTGTGAAGAAGTTCTTAAAGAACTTAATCCGCAATTTGCTAAAGATAAAGCACGTGACGAAAGAATAGCAGGTATCGAAACTGAAGTTGCTGGAATAAAAGGTGATATTGCTAAAATTCTAGCCGCTGTAACTAAAAATTAAAATTATGATAATCATGGTACAACGTAATATGAATAAGTCTGAACTTAAAGAAAAGATTAGACGTATGAAGATGGAAATTCAAGAACTAGAAGAATGTCTTGATAAATATGAAGAAAGAGATAATCGTTATGATGATGACCCTCAGTATAGAAATCGTAATCCTTATGACGATGAAGAACGTTATCACGAAAGAGAAGAATATGGGCATCGTGAGCGTGGTCGTTATGGACGTTATTAATATGAAATCCGCCCCGTAGAAGAGTATAATGGTAAGTCTTCTCTAACCACGCCTTCTACGGGGCGTTTATAATAACTAAGCTTATGTATAAAGAAGGTTTTGATGTTTATGATGAACTTCCTGAAGATATGGTTGTTTATCTTCGTTATAACGGTAGACATTTTAATCGTAAACTAGTTGAGTTTGCAACTAGTAAAATGACTACTAGAGATAGTAACGGAACAGAAGTAGCTCTTGAACCTATAACAAGAGAACAGTTAGATAACATGATGAAACAATCAAATGTTCATTTAACTAATAATGATAATCCTTATGATGCAGTATTTGTAGCTAATATGTGTAAAGCTGATTACTTAGGTAGTAGTGTTCCTGATGGATTACATTTGTGTCTATATGTAAAAGATGTAATAGATGATGTTGATGGTTATGATGGAATAGCTTTTAATCGTTGGTATGCAGATATGTGTCGTAAAGGTATTCAAGTTGATTGGTATAATTGTCGATAACATTAATAATTTGAAGCAGCTAGTATTAATATAAATATTGGCTGCTTTAATTGTGTTAATTAATATATAGTTACTGCTGATATTGCTAATAAAAAAACTATATTTGCAGCAATTAAATATAATGATAATGGAGATAATAAATCAAATAATACAACAAATAATAAATAGTTTTGATTTTACTTATTGCATAATAGTTAATGTTTTAACTTATTTGCTAGTTACTATACTTATTTATCTTTGTCGTGGTAATGTAACTAGAACAATTAAGAAACTTACATTACTTTTTAGTATAGTAATTGTTAGTGTAATATATTATGCTATTGGTGTCGATATAAAACTTATTGTAAATACTTCTATACTTGCTCCTGTAAGTTGGACTTGGATTATTAAACCAATCTTATCTAAGTTTGGTTATGATTATAAGAATATTGATAATAAAATAAATTGATATGGATAAGGTAAAAATAAATAAAGCTATTGATGCTTTAGGTCTTTCTGTTGATAATAAGAATACTCTTAAAGAAGCTCTTAATCAAGAAGGTGGAGCTGATATAACTGAAATAGAAACTAAAGTTGATAATATCAATAGTGAGCTTAATACTGCAAAATCTGATATTAGTAATTTAGGAGTTAAAGTTAATGACTTTATTAATTCTAATGAAATTATTGAACTCGTTATAGGTAGTGATGAGGAAACTAAAGCTGCTAATATTGCTAAACTTGGTGACACTCAACATACATTTTTTACCAATATTAATCATGCTTATGGTACAGCAAGTTGGCTTCCTGCTGATGGAGGTAATGCTTTTATTATAACAGATGAAGGTCATGCAGTTAAATATACTATAAGTAAAGATGGAGAGGTTACTAAGGGAGAAGAATTTACTTTAAAGGATTTTACCAGTGAATTAAATAATAAAGTAGACAAAGTTGAAGGTAAACAATTATCTAGTAATGATTATACTACAGCAGAAAAGAATAAATTAGCTAATCTGCAAAATTACACATTACCAACTGCTACTAAGACAACTCTTGGTGGAGTTAAAGCTATTACAAACATAGTAAATGTTGATACTGAAACTGCAACTGTTGCAAGTCTTGCTGGTGTTGTCAACACTCTACTTAATCAACTTAGAGCTGCTGGTATTATTCAATTATAAAATACCCTTGCTTCTTGCGATGCTAGATGTGTGTCCGTGACCCTCAAGGCTAGAGATTAGTCTTGGGGGTTTTACGTATAGTGCAGACGTTAAAATTTTATTTAAGATTTTTATTTCTTTGAAATTTACGTTCTAAGCGACTTTTAGTTAGTTTATGATTAACTAATAACAGACGTATATCAAGTATGCTCAGAAGCTAAATAAAGTGGGTATATGACAATGTTTATATCAAAGTTTGATAAGCTAAAATACAAATAAAGGAGGAGGCATATATAACTAAATTATTAATCTGATTGATGTTTAAGTTACTAAAGTATTTTGACGTGAAAGTCCTCCTCCTTTTACTAATATAATTAATAATAATATGAGTAAAATTCCTGCTATTAATGAGATAGACGCAAATAGTCCTTCTCAAGAGTCTACAGAAGTTGTAGTTAAAGCTACTACAGTAACTCCTGATATTAATGAAATCCAGGAAACTATTAGTGCTTCTGCAACTATTCAAGAGATTGATGGTACTCGTAAACCTACAATTAGTGAGATTTATAAGATTGTTAACGATGGACTATTTGAATCTACAACTAATTGGTGGGATTACGCATATAAACTTTCTCAAGCTCAAATTAATCAAGATATTATTTCTCGTCTTGATAATGGTGTTATTGGTGGTGGTTATAGTAAAGGTGTTGATATTATAACTACTACTAGTAATAAAGTTCCTAGTAACACTAATGTTTATTCTGCATTAAAGAGTGATGCTCTTTATCCTAAGAAATTAAACGATGAAGTTATTAATGGAATATATGATTTTCTTAATGGGATAACTATTGGTAAACCTACTGCTTACACAGGAGGTACTTGGTCTGTAGACCAAATAGGTAAAACACATCTTACTACAGATTATCTTTATGTTCGTCTTAAAGCTATATTTGAAACTCTTCAAATACTTAATGTTGATACTATTGGTGGTAAGTTAGTTATTTCTCCTGCTGGTAGTATTAGAATTGCTTATGTAGATAGAATTAAGATAGATGCTCCAGTATTTAATCATGATGAAACAACTGATGTTTGGAGTATTTCTCAAATAGAAGATGCTGAAGGTAATCTTATAAATGAAACTCTTAATCAAGAAGTTTATCGTTGTTATTTTCTTGGTGAACAAGATGGTGAAGAAATAGATAATAAATGGAAAGTTGGTGACCAAGCTCAAGCTAAAACTTTCAATGTTAAGAAAGGTACTTATCATAAAGTAGAAAATAGTTATCTTTGGAGACTTGTAGTTAATGTTAGTTCTGATACTGTAGATATTGATGGTAAGAAATATCATTATGTTGATTTAAGTCAAATAGATTTTGACTCTGGTTCTGATGCTCCTGCTCCAGGAGATATTCTTAATCAATTAGGACATAGATTAAATGACACTCAACGTCAAACAGCTTTAGTTCTTAATGCTGTTGATAATTATGCTCCTAGTATTACTCTTTATGCTGGAATAAATTATTATACTTTACTTAATAAAGAGTATGTAGAATTTGGTGTTTATAATGGTAAAGCTTTCTTCAATGTATATGGTGATATGTATATTGGAGATAAAGGTACTAATCCTAAAACTTATATTAAATATAAGAATGGTAAGATTAATATTAAAGCTAATCTTGAAATAGGTTCTAGCATTGGAGATAAAGACCTTGACCAATACATTAAAGAAAATGGTGGTGTTGATGAAGAAACTGTAAATAATCTTATTAATAATTCTCAAGTAATTAAAGACCTTCAAAAACAAACTGATGGAGCTATTGAAACTTGGTTTTATGAAGGAGAACCTACTCTTGATAATCTTCCTGCTATAGATTGGACTACTAACGAGATTAAGAAAATTCATATAGGCGATTTGTATTATGACCAAACTACTGGTTATGCTTATCGTTTTACTAAATACAATGATGATGTTAATCCTTATCGTTGGAATCGTATTAAAGATAACGATATTGTTGCTGCACTTGAAGCTGCTAATCATGCTCAAGCTACAGCCGACGGTAAGATGAAAGTCTTTTATGGTGATACCAAACCTACTAATTATCGAGTTGGTGATATGTGGGTTAATGCTACTCTTGAAGGTAAGTTTAATAACGATATAGCTAGAGCTGTTGCAACGAGTGAAGTATTTAATGCTGATGATTGGGTTTTAGCTTCTCGTTATTCTGAAGCTATTGCTACTATTCAAAAGTGGACTAACGAATATGAAACTAAGTTTGGTAATCTTGTTGATGAAGTCAAACAACAAAAAGATCAAAGTGTTGTTGTTTGGTATTATGGTTATGAACCTACTGTAGATAATATTCCTGCTAATACTTGGAATACTGATGACCTTCGTTCAGAACACATCGGTGATATATTTTATGATATTGAAAATAATCATTCTTATCGTTGGACTGGTACTGCTTGGGTACAAATAAAAGATGCAGACTTTGATAAAGCTATGAAAGCTGCTAAAGATGCAGATGATAAAGCTGGAGCCGCTGGAGATTTAGCTGATAGCAAACGTCGTATATTCTATTCTGCTATTACTCCAACTGAACCTTTTGATAAAGGTGATTTATGGATTAAACAAGTTGATGATAAAACTGAAACTTGGGTTTACAATGGAACTGATTGGGTTAAATCTGACGATAAAGATTTAGCTGATTTTAGTAATACTATAAATGAAGAACTTTCTGGTATTAAAGGTCAGCTTGATGGTAAAGCTGAAACTTGGTATCAAGTATATGACCCTAGTACTAATTGGACAGATAAAGCTTCTCATGAAGGTGACATTTGGTATAATACTAACAATGGTACTACTAATTATTGGAATGGTAGTGCTTGGGAACAAATGGATATTCCTAAAGATGTATTTAATACTATAAATGGTAAGTCTTCTATATTTGTAGACTCTTATGCTGATGCTAAAGCTGGAACTGGTATTATATGTAATGGTTATAAAGAACGTGACCTTTGGATTCTTCCTGAAAATGCTACCGTTAATGGTGTTAATTATTATAAAGGAGATATACTTACTGCGGTTTCTAATAATACAAACTTTGATGAAACTAATTGGAAAAAGAAAGTTCGTTACGTTGGTCCAACTGAATTAAATAATGCTATTGATGTAGTAAATGATAAGATTAATACTATTAATAATACAACAATTCCTGGTATTAATAAAAACTTTAATGACTTTGTTAAAGATGGAGTACTTAATACTTCTGAAAAAGCTAGACTTACTGATTTATTAAATCAAGCTAATAATGAAGTTGCTGCTGTTGTAGACCAAGTTAATAATATTATTAAATCTAAATATCTTACTAATGATAATGCTAATAAAGGTAAGTTGGAAGAAGCCAATACTGTTATGGATACAGCTTGGACTGAATATAAGAATCTTATTAATACACTTATAAATGCTAATACTGAAATAACTAAAGTTAATATAGGAGAAGCTAATACTAGATATAATACTCTTCAAGAGAAAATTAAAGCAGTTAAGCAATATCTTGCTATTTGTCAAGCTGATATACTTAGTGGTATGGGCACTGACATTACTTCATACAAATATCTTAAAGATGCTCTTAATCAAACAACAGAAATTAATGGAGGTTTGATTCTTACTAGCGCAATTCAATTTAAAGATGTTGATAAAAAAGTTACAGCTGGTATGAATGGTATTGTAAAAGGAGATAAAACTTCTATAGCTGCTTGGTATGGTGGTCCTATGGTAGACCGTGATACTTTTACTAGTGAAGAACTTGAAACTAAAGTTCCTGGTACTGATTATGCTATGAGTATTCTTCGACATGATGGTACTGGTTATTTAGCTGGAGGAAATATTCATTGGGATGCTGATGGTGTACTTAGTGGAAACTTTAATAGTTTTATTCTTCAAGGTACTAGTATGGTAACAATGTTCTACTATATTAGATTATTCTATTTACATTATGCTAATCAAAATGCTACAGATTTTAATAATATAGATTATGTTACTCCAATGAAAACCTTTAGTAGACTTAGTGTTCTACCTTTAGGTGGTACTGAAGGAGGTAATAATCTTCCTACTGGTTTATTTATTGGAGATAGTAATACTGGTGGTTCTTTTCAAATTGGTAATATAATTCTTAGAACAAAAAGTGGAGACCCTAATATACTTGAAATAGTTAGTGCTAGTAGTAATAAAACAGCTCATCTCGGAGTACAAGGTGGTGTTAGTGCTTATGGAACATACACACCTTCTACGGGGGGTGGAGGTGGACTAAGTGGAACTATAGTTCCTTATGCTACTGCTATTGTTTCTGACCCAGCGAATGAAGGAACTAAAATAGCTAGCGCTAGTTCTATTTATAAACTTCATAGTAGAATATCTAGTATTGAAACTAATGGTGCTACAAACATATCTGTTAGCGGTTCAGGTAACGCTATAACTAGTGTCAGTAAGAATGGTAATTCTATAGCTTTTACTAAAGGTGCAACGTTCTTAACTAGTCATCAAAGTTTAGCTAACTATGTTACTACTAATGATAGTAGACTTAGTGATAGTCGTTATCCTAAATTTGCTAATAATACTTGGTATTCAGTAGGAGACGATGCTTATATTGGTGACCATAATTTTAGTGGTTATTTTTGTGTTAAAAGTGCTAATGATAGTACTAGAGTTGGTATTTCGTTATGTAATAGGGCTGAAAACAATAATGCTAATATATGGTTTGATAATACAAACATAAACCTTGATAAACAACTTGTTATGAATAACAATCGTATTTGGATTCAAGGTGTTGGTACTGCTGGAGGTAATAATAATAGACTTACTCTTGTAGCAGGTATACCTAGCGGATTAGCATATAATACTTCATGCCGTGGAACAATTCTTTATTCTAACGGTATAGCATTTGCTGACCCATATAATGGTAATTCAAATAATGATAGTGGATGGATTAGACATTTAGAAACTTCTGGTAACAGTGGAACTTTAGAAATAGCAGTAGGTGATGATAACTCAAATGAAGAAATTCATTTTAGATGGTATGATACTACTTCAACTTCAGAACATATAGGAAATGATATAACTGTTCCTAGAGCTACAGGTACTCTAGCTTTAACTAGTCAGATACCTACTACTCTTCCTGCTAATGGAGGTAATTCTGACACTATAGATGGTTATCATGCTAATGGACTTCTTACTGCTATATCTAATTCTAATAAGGGAATTAGTATAACAGTTGGTGGAACAACTAAAAGTGTTTCAAATATTAGTGTTAATTATGCTAGTAGTGCTGGAAATGCAGATACTGTAGATGGTTATCATGGTTCTTCCATTTTAACCAAACATACTAGAGAAGGTGCATATAATATAGACCATCTCACTGATTTTGTAACAAGAGATTTACAGCCTAAGTCAGAAATAAATATAGAAGGTACTAAACCTTATGATGGATGGGGTATAGTAACTGTATTAAAAACTGACAATGGTACTGTACAATTAGTGTTTGATGGAGGTAATAATATGTATTTTAGGTCCTCTTATGGTACTGAACATAGATATGTTACTTCTGCTTGGGATAAGGTTGCAAAAATAAATAGTAATGTAGCTTCTGCAACTAAACTCAGAACTCCTAGAACTATTTGGGGTCAAAGTTTTGATGGAACTAATAATATTGGTGGTACTATACTTCCATCTGCTACTCATACATATAATCTTGGTAGTACTACATACGTGTTTGAGAAAACATATACTAGATATATTGATACAGATAACCCATATGACCTTCGCCTTTCTTGCACAGGTATAGAAATTTTAAGATTAGCATCTGCTGACAAATCTGCCAATATTAATTATAATGCAAATATTTCTGGTAATTTATCAGTTAACGGTTTAATAAATAATAAAGGTATAGTACCTACAAATTATGAAGTTAACAATAAAGGAGCTAATTGCTATGTTTCAGCTGATGCTTTATGCTCTGGAATTACTGCTATTACTGATAGTATACCTGTTGATAAAGTAACTGTACAATATTCTAACGATAATGGTACTAATTGGACTAATTATCCTACAAATAATGATGCTAAATTTAAACTATATGCTAGTAATGGAGGTTTAAATCAATTTTACTCAGGTTATGATGTTATCACTGGTAATAATGATGCTGAGAAATTAGCTCAAATAAAAAAGAACCAACTAATGGTTACATTTGAAGTTACTAATAAATGTTATTCTCAAGTTTATTTTGCTAGTGTTGATATATCAAACGGTATTGATACTATTTGTATTGTAGAATTTATAAATAGTAATGGTGTTACAACTAACACTTTTACTAAACATATGATTGGATGGAATCAAATTAATTATATAAATCTATCTAATGGTAACGAAGGTTTTAATGTAGGAAATAATGATAGAAGATATATTAGATTTAGATTTAAACATGACCAAAAGACTACTGCTTTACGTAATACTGTAGTAAATAAAATACGAATATTTTCTTTTACTAAGTATTCATTTCCTACTGATAGATTTATGGGTCATACAGGTCATATATATAACTTTGATTATAATATGAATACTTACTTCCCTAATAGCATTCTTGCTAAAGGTGGAGTTACAGCTTATCAATCTTCTGATATTCGTCTTAAAACTAACATTGCTAAACTTAATTGTTTAAATGTTATTAAAAGTATTGGAGGTACTTATGAATTTGATTATATTCGTGACCATAAACATAGTATTGGTTTTATTGCTCAAAATGTCAATAATCCATTACTTAAAGATATAATTGCTAAAGATGATAATGGTTATCTAAAGATTAACTATTGGAATCCTAAACTTATTAGTCTTGCTTTTGGTGCTTTAACTGAAATAGATGATGAAGTTGATAAACTTAAAGCTAGAGTTAGAGAATTAGAAAATGAAGTTGAACAATTAAAAAATAAAGATTATGCCTTACAATAGTGAAAGTGGAATTATTAGTGCTCCTGTTAGCATTGATGATGTTAAACAAGCTCTTGGAGAGAGTAGCAATGACCTTGCTACTCTTTGTAAGAGTGATAATATTAATATGTGGAGTCTTTATAAACCAAGTGTTAATCCAGATATTTATAGTGACAACGCTTATAAAGGAGGTTTAACTATAACTAATATATCACTTGAAGAATTAAGTAATTGGTTTTATGTTGGTGCTGATGATAGGTCTTGTGCTATTACATACGAAAAACCTTATGGTGGAGAAAAATCTCCATATAGATTAGGTGACTTTAGAGATTATTTTCATAAAGCAGTATGTCAGTTTTATATAGAAGTATATGATGGTCCAATAGATTGCAATTATTATTATGACCATGTAGATATTGTTTTGCATACAATTGAAAATTTACCTAATAATAATATACATATAAATGATGTTTTTGATTATGGTTCAAATTATTTAGCTTGTGCTATTTTTGATAGTGATGATATATTACAAAATATAATAATAGACCCTTTTAATATAGCAAATAGACCTAATGTAACATTTTCTATAAATAGAGACGATATTAGATTTGCTTGGCATCGCAATTATGGCATTAAAGCTGTATATATTATACCTTGTGTAGTAATTAAAGTTACAGGCAATCTTAATACAAAAATATTTCCAATACCTATAATAAATGGAAATAGTAAATATATTACTACACTTAATTCTTATAGGATAGATTATACGCCTAATGCTTCTGTCGAAACTTCAAGTTCGTATGTATCTAATGTTACTATTAGAGAAGATTTTAAAGATGAATATCAATTTATGAATTATGATTGGAATTTTAAAGGATATTTCAAAGTTAATTCATTACCTACTAATGAATATGAACAAGGTAGTATTATATTTAAAGGTTATGTATATTCATCAACAACTTTACGAATAAGCGCTAGAGATATATACTATACTGTAGAAGGTATGGAAATTATGAATTATAGCGGTATATATTGTATTGATTATGGTATAATAACTAATATTGGTACTACATCTAATGATATTAGTGGTAACAATTATTTTACTATACCTGCAAATAGTGGTATATATTTACGATTTTTCTTATTAGACTTCTATAATTTTGGTGGTACTAATGACCAAGATTATCATCCTATAGATGGAGTATATAGAGTTAATATATTTATACGATTAAAATCAAATAAACAAATAATATGTGCATTTTTTGGTTTAGTATTTAAACAAGTAAAATCATATATAGGAGAAGCTACTTATATTGAGGGTTCTCCATATTAATAAATTAAATAATACAATTATGGAAATTAAAGTAACTAAAATTGTAAGTATGACTTCTAATGTAGAAGCTACTGTAAATGAACTTAGTATTAACGCTAATGTTCGAGTTCGTAACAATGATACTATCGAAGGTTTAGATAGTGGTAGTGTAAATAATAGTGCTGGTAATCAACTAGCTAGTTTCAGTTATTACGGAAGTAATAATCTTAATATTAATTATAATAATATTGAGAATGGCAATGTTACTACTGTTAGTACTGCTGTTAATGATTTCATTAAAGAACTAGAGAAAAATCCTGCTCTTGTAAGTATTGCAAATACTAGTGAAATCTAAGTAATTACTTTGCAAATATATTAAAATATATTATTATATATATAACGTAGTTATATAATAATATATTATTAATATATTTGCACTACAAATTAAACATCAAAATAATAAAGCTATTATGATTAAAGTAAAACAAAGTAATGCTGTTAGTGCATATAATGTGCTCAAGCAAATTAAGACTAAAGAACTTCCTGCTGAAGTAGCTATTGCTATTTGGAAGAATGTAAAAGTATTGAAACCTATTGCAACTTCTTATGAAGAAGCTATTAAAGATTCTAAAGAATCTCTTAAAGGTAATAATGATGAAGAAATGTCTAAACTTCTTGCTGAACTTCAAAAGAAAGAAACTGATGAAGCTGCTGGTAAATATACTTTTACTCGTACTGATAATGAGAATCGTGTTAAAGTAACTGAGTATTATTCTAATGCTCAAAACAAGCTTAATGCTTTTATTAAAGACCTTGATAATAAAGAAGTAGAAATAGAACATACTACTATTAATGAGGATGATTTAATTAAAGCTCTTATTGGTACTGATTTTAATATTGGTGTTATTGAGCTTATTGATTTCTTATTTGAAGATGCTACTAAAGCAGATGATAAAGAAGATAAGTAAAACATTAGAGCCGCCCCGTAGAAGATGTAATTGGTAGAACTTCTAACTAATCATACCTTTTACGGGGCGGCTTTCATATTAATAATTCAAATAATACTATTATGAGTTCACTTGCTCAACTTACTAGTGAAATTTTACATGGTGTAGGTCAGCCTAATAATCATACTCTACGTGAAAGAGTTCGTAATGCTATAATTCATACTCGTAATGAACTTATACGTAGAAGTTATGAAAATCATGCTTATGTTGATAAGATTCATACTCAACGTTTTAAAGTTTCACTTATTACAGTTAATGATGGTGATGTAGAACTACCTGAAGATTATGAAGGAGTTCCACTTGATAAAATTAAAAGAACTCTAGATAAAGTTCCAAGACCTATTAGACTTACTAATAATCTTCCTTTTGATAGAGTTAGTTCTGTAGGTTATAAAACTAATAGAGAGTTTCCTTATATTAAAGAAACTACTGCTAGATTTAAAGGAAGTGTTCCTGGACTTTGTGGTGCTATTAGTTATGATTATATTAATGAATATCTTTATTTATTTCCAGCTAGTAAAGATAGAATTGTTCCAGTAGATGCTATTGTTATAGAATCAGCTTTTGAACATCCTAATCAAATTCTAGATATTAATGGAGACCTTACTGTTGAGAATCATCTTTATGATGACAACGAGTGGTTACTTAGTGAAGATATGATTGGTCAAATTAAAGAAATAATATATAAAAGGGAACTATTAAATCAACATCAAGAAACAGATGAAGTTCCCAATACTATAAAATATAATTAATGTATGACTGCTGTAAGACTTAATCCAATAAATATGAGTAAGTATCATCAAGATATGAAAGATGCTTTTACTCTAGAACTTGAAAGAGCTAGACTTTCTTATGATGAACTAGCTAGTAACATAGTTGAAAAACGTTCTAAGATTGTTCCTTATGTTGATAGTTTTGCTCTTCCTGTAATTGACTATCCGGAATTTCAACAAAATAAGTATATAAATGGTCGTCTTGAAAATGCCGCAAAAGGTATGTATGAAGATAAACGTAATGACCTTGAACATAAACATCTATGTTTTAGACTTGTTGCTTATGCTGTTGATTTACGAAAGATGAGTGAGTTAGAACAAAAGATTAAACTTTATGAGAAATGTATTGCTTTAAATTATGCTGAATATAGAAATATAGTTGGTATATTTTATAATAAAGTTCATGATGTTCTTATTCTTAAAGCTCATGGTTATCGTCTTGAAGGTAAACTAGGTTACGTTTGCATTAATAGAGTTCTTAATACTGGTTGTAAAATTTGTGATTTTGTTGCAACTAATAAATACAAGAAAGAACTTGAAGCTAAAGGTATTAGAATTTGGAATAGAGAAGAAGCTGAATTTGCTAAAGCTAATGGCTTAGAATATGATGCAGTTGACCCTAGGATTTATAAATCTGATGAAAGTTGGTATGAACTTGCTCTTTGTAATTGTACTCTTCATAGAGCTTATGGTTATAAACTAACTATGATTGATTATCGTTCTGTAAAAGTCAGACAATATAATAATGAAGGTTTAATTAAACTTACTGGTGGTGATAAAGAAAAGATATGTCATTTACCTGTGTCTCTAAAGATTAAACTAACTCTGTGTTTACAAGTAGATAAATTAATGTATACTAAATTTGTTAGAAATGAAAATCAAACAAAATGTGGATTTGAAACGCATCATTGGTAAAGTTGATAATGACTTTAATCTTAGTGAAAGTGATTGGATTCCTCGTGCTGCTGCTTGGATAATTGATGCACTTAGTCAAATGAAATGTCTTCCTATGGCTAAGAAAACTAGAAGACTTCAAATAGTTAATCGTATAGGTATATTTCCTTGTCAGTTAAATGCTACTGATATTAAAGTATTTGATGATTATGGTTGTGAAATAAAACAACTTGAATCTAATAATAGTTGTTGTAATTCAGGATTTGGTTCTAAAACTAATGTAGAACCTAGTCCTGAAATTGCTGTTATAGATGATACCAATAAAACTGGTCGTAATTTTATGAGAGTTGCAACTATTAGAAGAGCCGATGATAGTCGAAACTTTGTAATAACTAATAATGGTCATATTGAACTTAACTTTGATACTGATTGGATAAATGTTCAAAGTTTTGAACCTATGACATATTATGATGATTATTATGATTGTGAAGTTCCAATGGTTTATGATAATGGTATTTTATTAGAAGCTATAAGTTTTTATATTCTATATAAATATCTTAGTCGTGGTAGTCATCATCCAGTTTATGATTTAAAAAGTAGTAGTCCTGTTACTAATCCTTATATTCAATGGAAAGAATTAAAGAGTAAAGCTATTGCTTCTGTTCGTAATGATTTATATAATGCTGACGGTTGGAGAAACTTCTTCTACAACTCAACATTTGACCCAAGAAGATAATAATTATGAATATAGTAAAAGAACTCAATTTAAATAAAACTCCAAATGTTGTTCCTAATGGAAGTTTGGTGTTTGCTAAGAACATTAAAGTTAGTCCTGATAATTCATATATTACAAATGAAGAAGGATTAACTTATGCTTTTAGTACTCCAGTTGAAGGTAAGATAGTAGGTATAATTCCTTGTATGAAAGAAATTGTAATACTTAGTTACCTTGAAGCTGATACAGGTGAACATAGTTCTCATATTTATCGTTGTGTAGAAAATGAAGTTACTGGTCTTCTAGACTTAAATGAAGTAGGTAATGCTTGGACTTATAGTGGTGGTAAAATTGTAGGCACTTATACTTATAATGTAAATGGTGAACTTATTATAGCTATTGGAGAATACGATATTGTTAAAGTTGAAGAAGTTGCTGGTAGAGATGACGATGTTATTAATCCTGGTGATGAAGATGATAATGACAATAATGTAAACGCTCAAAAAATAACTAAAGAATATATTCCTTTAAAGACAATAAATCTAGATAGAGCTAATGCTAGTGATAATCCTGAAGTATATTCAGTTTGTGCTAACATTCCAATAGCTAACGTAAATCTTGAAGAAAGAATTCCTGGTAATAGTATGCCTAATGGTATATATCAATTCTTTATTCGTTATGAAATAGATAAAGATTATTATACTAATTGGATGCCTTTAGGTGGTTCTTATCATGCTCTTAATATAGAGAATAAAACTGTAATTAATCACATATATGATGTTACTGGTAATTCTAATTTAGCTTTAACTCGTTGTGTAGCTGCATACAATAATGATAATAAAGATTGTAACTATAATTTTAAGTTTAGTATAAAGTTTGATGATACTTATAATTATAAAGCTTATCAAATAGGTTATATACTCAAACATGAAGAAGCTGCTCTAGCTCGTATTTGGCGTAAGTTTAATACTGATGTTCGTGATTTCATTTTTGATGCTGGTAATTTTGAAGAAACAACAATAGATGAATTAACTGCTAATAGTTTTAATTTATTTAATGTTGCTTCTCTTTGTAATTATGAGAACCGTCTTTATATTGCAAATTATGATGAAAGTGATTATAATGTAGACCTTACGAAATATACTGAAGGCATTAGAGCAAACATGATTTATGAACCTTGTTCTGATTTAGATACAGTTAAGATTAATACTGTAAATTATGAGACTTATACATTTAGTTGGTCAACTGGAGGTATAAGTGCTGCTATTGTTGAAATTAAAAAACCTTCTAAAGATGTTATTGTAAATGTTGATGGTCAACGTACAACTTATCATGTAGTAATTAATGCTAGAGACTATAATGAACTTAAAAAATATGTATGTTGGGTAACAACTGAAAGTGAGAATATTGCTGATTTTGATAATTGTGCTTTTGGTGGTTATGGTGGCAAACATATATTTCCATGTACAAATGTAGCTTTTGGCATTTATGGTGGAGACAATCCAACATTTGATATTATTACTGTTCCGGTTAAAGGTTATTCTGATAGACTATATAGCTATTTAGGTCAAGGTGGTGGAACTAGTCATAAACATACTGGTCTTAAACTTATAAAAGATGCTAAAGGTTTATTTCATGGTTATACTGCTGTATCTTCATATCGTCCTAATAGATTTAGAATGAGTAAAGGTACAAATACTAGAACTTATTCAAATACTATTATGGTAGATAATGCTGTTAGAACTTTAATGCCTAATAGTGTATATAATTTCTTTATTCATTATGTTCGCAAAGATGGTAGTTATACTAATGGTTATCAACTAAAGAATGATGTTCGTCCTGATGCTATTATTAATTCTGTGTCAATGACAGGTAGTAATAGTGTAGATGTTCAATTAAGTCAATTAACTTCATTAAAAGAAAGAACTAGTAGTAGTTCTTCTGGTAATGATAGAGATTTTACTAGTTTACTTTCTATTAATGCTCTTAAAGATAAGTATGCTTATGAAGTTGTTAGCACTGCTGTTTCACCTAGTGATTCAAATACTTTAAGAGGTACTAGTTTTGGTTATTATAAGAATTATAATGGAGACCTTTTATTTAAAACTGGTTCTACTCATAATTTTAATAATACTAATGATAATGTACTTTATAGAATTAAAGTTGGTTTTACTAATATAAAAATACCTGATGGTTATGTAGGTTTCTTCTTTAGTTATGAAAAGCCAGAAACTACAAATAGTTATCAAGCTTATTGTATTAAGAAAACAAACACTGGTGCATTGTTTAAAGCTAGTGAAGTAGAAACAGGTAAAATTAACTATAACGGTTCTATTTATATTCCTGAATATAAAATAACTGATAATGGTTTTGAACTTCCTACTACAAATCCTGCTTATATAAATAATGCTGGTATTGTAGCTAGTAATGCTGTAGATGATGACGATTTAACTAATACTATAAATACTGCTGGTTCTGATGGTGGTATAGTTCTTTCTCTTAAAAACGGTAATGGTAAAGTTACTCCTGAAATAGGAGAAGTAGGAAATGTTATGATATTCAATCGTAATATATATTGTAAGAAAGATAAACAACTTATTAGTTTTGGTCCTATATGTTTTAAACATTCAGACATTGAAACTTATAGTTATGCTGATGTTGAAGATAATAGTAAGTTTCCTAATAATTTTGTTAATAATTATGATTTCAATTATCCTGCTTTTTATGTTAATGATAAAACTTTAGTATATGATCGTAAGGTATATATATCTGATACTGGTAAAGTATATGATATATCTGAAAGAAATGCTATTGCTAAAGATTGGACATCATTTACTACAGCTTATGCTAGAATTGTAAATTATAGTAAGTTTAGTAGAGTTAATACAAATGCTATTTCAATAAAGAAAGAACCTGAGTATTTAGTAGGTGTTTTAGGTAGTGAAGAAGGTGGTACTGCTAGTCATCAACGTAGTGCAAATATTATTGTCAAACCATTAAATGCTACAGACCTTATAGAATTAAAAGACACGTATATAGAAAGTAATTATAAACTTTATACTAATTATAAAGATAATCTTAATTATGATTCTTATAAACGTGCTACTATTCGTCGTAGTGATGTAATTGGTGATGAAAGTCTTGCTAACTCATGGAGACACTTTAGAGCAAACAACTATAAAGTGCTTTCCAAGAACAAAGGCAACATTACAAATATCGTTGGCGTAGGTACTGCATTTTTCGTCCACACGGAGCATTCTTTATTTTACCTTAATAGAGATAACCTCCTCAAGACATCGGGTGATACAGCGCAATTAAAAATGCCAGATTTATTTGAAGTAGAACCTATTGAACTATTTACTAGTAATCATGGTTATGGTGGACTTCAACATCCTCAAGCTTGGACTGTTAATAGTAATGGTTATTGGTTTGTAGATGCAGACAATAAACGAATATATAACTTTGATAATAATCATCTTACTGATTTAACTAGTGATATTCTTAATTGGATGAACAATGTTCAAATAGCCGATGCTCACATGGTTACAGATTTTGCTAATGCTCGTGTAATTATGTGTCTTGCTTATTATAGTGAAGATGTTGGAGATAGAGAACATAATCAACCTGCTTATATTACTTTATCATTTAATATGATTAGTAAGAAGTTTGTTAGTCTTCATGATTATAAATTTAACTTAGGTGTAAATACTAAAAATCATTGTTATTTTTATTATGCTGTAACAACTAGTTCTTTCCTTTATTGTTTCCATAAAAATACTCCTTTAGGATTCTATGGTAAAACTGGAGATTATGTTGGACTTGATGACCATGCTTATGGTTTCCCAGCTATGAGTACAAATCTTACTATACAAAATGAAGATGGTACTGAAGAAACTAGAACTGTTCATCCTGCTATATTTGATGTTATCGTAAATGAGAATTATAATATTCCTAAATGTATTAATTCTATTAATTATATACTTAATAAAGAGTATGCTTACTTTAGTAATCAAGTTACTAGAATGGCTGAACCACTTATGGGTAATGGAACTTATGGAGATATAGAACATTATAGTGGTGATAAACTTCGTATTTATACTGATAGTAATGATACAGGTGACTTAGATATTTCAGGACATAAAACTATTAATGACGATACTGTAACTAGAGATAAAACTCCAGATTACAAAGTTCCTTATTATGATAAAGGTATTTGGAACTTTAATTATATACGGAATTATATTAGTAGTAAACTTAATAAAGAAGAGATATGTAAACGTTATAATTTGGATATTAATAATCTTACTCCTACACAAGAATTTAAAATTCAAACTATGCTTAATAATCCAAGTGATGAACGTAATCTAGTTTATGGTCGTTATTTCGTTGTTAGATTTATATTTAGAAATATAGATAATATTCCTTTTAGATTTGAGGATTTAAATATTAATTATTCAAAATATTAAATTATGACTTGTAAAATTAAAAGAAGAAGTCTTCGTTGTGGTGGTAGACCTAAAGCTGACTTCGGTAGTCTTTTTACTTCTGTTATATCTCCTGCTCTTAATGCGGCAGGTTCTATAGCAGATGAGTCTATAGATAATAATAAGACTACTACTAATGGTGTTGTTAATAACAATATTACTATTCCTAGTGACCCAACTAAAACTCCTACTATGCGATTAGGTGGTAGAAAGAAATGTTGGATTGGTACAGCTATTGGTGCTGCTACTAGTATAGCAGGTTCTTTATTTGGTAATGGTGCTAAAAAAAGAGAAATGCGTAGACAACAGAGTATTCAAGATTGGCAGACTGCTACTCAAGAAGCTGCTAATATGACTACTGCTCTTAATAATAGTCGAGATTATCAAGAAGATTATCTTAGACAATTTAGAACTGCTGCTAGACTTGGTAAAACATTAGGAGCTAAAGGTATTTATATTACTGATGGTGGAGATGCTACTAAGATAGGAAACAATACATACCTTTTACGGGGCGGCTCTCATGAAGATGTGAATGAGACTGGTCAAACTGGTATTGGTATTAATGTTGGCGGTAACGAAGTTGAAGCTGAAGGTGGTGAAGTTGCTCAGAAGAAGAATGGTGCTCTAAGAATATTTAGTGCTCAACCTATTCTTAGTAATGGTATGAGTCCTGCTCAAGCAGTAATGAGTGGAGCTAGTAAAGATAAAGTATTTAATGCCCAACAAAGATTTAAAAGCAGACATCATCTTAGTGATGATGGAGAAACATATAAAAATGGAGGAGTAAAGGGACCAACATATAATAAACAAACTAGACGTTGGTATAATGCTCAAGGTAAAATGCTTAGAGTAGGACATGGTTATTATAGTCAAAATTCTAATAGATTCGTTCAGTATAATACTGATGGTACTGTAAGTAGATTTTCTCCATTAAATTGGAGAGATAAAGAAATGCAAGGAGAAAAACATACTCAAAGTATGAGAGTAGGAAATAAATCTATAGCTTTAAAACCTGCTTTTACTATAGGTAAGGGAGCTATGTATTCTCCTATCAGAGTTCATAAAGTTCAATTAAAAAATAATAAAAATAGAGGTTATACTATAGATTCAGAAGATATAACCAATGATGCGATTAACGTTGTTGGAGGAGGAGAGAAATTATTTGGTAAAAAATTTAAAGTTCAATCCTTAAATACTAAGTTTGCTATACCTTATGGAAAAGGAATTACTATTAACGGAAGAGAAGTTTCTAAAAATTTATTAGATAGTATTGCTTATAATGCAGGACTTAATAAATATCCTATAGATAAATTAACTTATGCTTATGGTCTTCCTTCTCAAGAAAGTCATAACGGAAGAATTGCTAGTGGTAATATTGTAAATAAAAATAAATCATATAATACCAAAGAATATAATAATGCTATAGCAAATATGAATGTATTTAAAAATTTTGGTGTTATTCCTGCTAATGTTGTTGTTAGAAATTGGTCTAACAAAAATGATGCAGCTACTGATAAGAAAAATGCTTACAATTTATCTACTAATTTATCTCCTTTATATCAAAGTTTTGATTTGTTTAGAAGAGGACTTTATAATACTGGAGATAAAAATCATACTAATGATGTTAAGACCGCTGGGGATTTAATTATTAACTCACCAGAATTTAAAACTTATTGGGAAACTTCTGGTAAACGACAATATACTAGAGGATATAATGATACAAATAAAGCAAGTTCTTATGATAGAATGATAAATTCTAATAAAGAATATAGTAGATATATAAATCATTATCCTAATAAGAGACTGTTTAAACTTGGTGGTCGTTGTAAACTTAGAAACGGTGGTTTAACTTCTAAAGATAGAGGTTCTTCTAAACATCCTTATCCTTCTGTATCATCTAAAGATTTTGCAGGTGGCGGTAGAAGTTATCCTATTCCAACTAAAGCTGATGCTGTTGATGCTTTAAGACTTGCTGGTCTTCACGGAAGAAGTGATGTTAGAAGTAAAGTTTATAGTAAATATCCTAGTCTTAGAAAGAAGAGTTTGTTAGGTTGTTGTAGACGCCCCGTAAAAGGAATGAGACCTAAAGCTGCTAAAGGTATTTATGTTCCTTATAATAAACGTTATACTTCTATATATGATGCTCCAGATTATGATTCTGACTATAATGGTGGTAATGTTTTAGGCAATGGTGAAGTAACAGTTACAGCTAAGAGAATTAAGTCTACTTTTATGAAACCAAATAATGACGCAATGAATATTATTAATCATCCTGCTAATGAAACTCCTTATGTCCCACAAAGACATAATCGTAGTCGTACTATATTTAGTGGTGGAGATTATTTAGGATTAGGTATTGATACTCTTGCTGCATTAAGTACAGGTCTTGTAAATTATAATACTGCTGGTAAGTATACTCTTCCTGATAGAGCTCCTATCATTCAATCTAGTAAATTACCTACAACTTATAATGTTAATCCTGAAATAGAAGAAGTTAAACGTTATAGAGATAGACTTACTGGACAAACTTTCAATAATACTTCAAGTTCTGTAGCTGCTCTTAATAGAAGTGGTGTTATTAATCTTGATGCTCTTTCTAATCTTAGTAAACTTTGGGCTACTAAAGAGAATGAGGAGAATAAGATGCTTACAGAAGATGCTAAGAATCAACAAACTGTTGCAGCACAAAATGTACAGAATGAACTTGCTCGTCAAAGTGAGATTGCTAGAATTAAGAATGAAGCTACTCAAGCTAAGGGTGATGCTCTTAATGTTGGTCTTAGTGGATTGTCTCAAGCTTGGACTAATTTCTGGACTGCTGGTAGAACTGCTTATGAAGACGACCAAGCTAGACGTGCAATGATTGCTTCTAGTAAAGATGCTACTCCTACTAGACTTATGGAAATGGATTTTGATTTATCTCCTGATGTTATAGCTAGTCTTTATAGAAGTGCTACAGAAGATAGAACTAAACGTTTCTATTTGTCTAGATTGTCTCCTAAACAAAGACTAAAATACGGTATAAATTAATATTATATAAATACTTCTGATAGTACTATTACTATCAGAAGTTTTACTATTTTTGTAATCAGTAATTAAATAATAATATTATGGCTTATAAAAACAATCAAAGTGGTATTACTATAGGTGGATATGTTCCTCAACGTGTACCAGTTCGTTCAAATCTTGAAGTTCTTAGTCAAGCATTAAATAAAATTGATGAGCGTTCTGATAAAGCAATTCAACAAAAATCTGCTATTACAAATGCTATTGGTCAATTAAAACTTAATGCTGCTGAGGATAAATGGAAATACGATTATGCTAAACGTATTGAACAAAAGATTAATGATGCTGCTCAATATGGTGATTATAGTAGAGCATTAGATGTTGCTACTGAACTTGCAGGAAGTGCTACTTCTTCTCCTGAAGTTATTGGTCGTATTAGAGCTAATGAAGCTTATGAAAAGAAGAAAGGTGAAGTTGAATCTCTTGCTAATAGTGGAGTTATTAGTGGTCTTACTAAAGAACGTTGGCTTGCTCAAAATAAATATGCTTATGAAGATATTCGTGATGAAAACGGTAATATAGTTGGAGGTACAGATTGGAAAGCTGGATGGGACCCAGTTAAGAAAGTTGATATGGCTAGACTTGTTACACTTGCTGGTCAACTTGCTGCTCCTGTAAAACGTGCTACTAGCAATAGTTCTCAACATAGTGTATCTGATGAACAAGGTGTAGGTAATGATGGTACTAGTACTCCTGAAGGTCTTCGTTCCGTAAAAACTGGTTATAGTACTTCTAGTGGTTCTAGTTATCAAAGAGAAACTTTAACTAAACAAAAGATTGATGAAGTTTATAATAAACTCTTTGCTCTTGATGGAGATAATATGAATGCTCTTATTCAGCAATACGATGATATTAAATGGAAAGTCAATCAACTTAAAGATGAACTTAGTACTACTACTGACCCTGAAAAACGCAAATCTCTTCAAGATAGTATTGATGCTTTTGGTAATGACATTTATGATTCTAATGGTCAACCTCTTAAAGTTAAAGAATATATGCTTAGTAAGATAGGTGTTATTACTAAAGATATGGCTTATGATAATACTAGTGTTAGTCATACTTCAGGCAGTTCTGAAAGTAGAGGTTTAACTTATGGTACTAAATATGCTCTAGGTTCCGGTACAAATACTAGTAAAATTACTGCTCCACTTCCTAAATTAGGTGGAACTTATTATAGTAATCCTGGTGAAATAGTAAGTAGTATTGAAAATGGTAATTCTTGGTTCCAAGACCAACTTTCTCAAGGTGGTGTATTAAATTAAATTAGTAAAATTATGCTTAGTAAAAAAATATATAATCAACTTATAAGTGATGGAGATTATGTTGGTGCTGCTAATTACTTATCTCGTGCTCACTTTAGTGACCCAGTTAAACAGTCTCTTGTAAATCAAGCTATAAAGAAACTTAGAACTGATGGTCGTAGAATACAAGGTATGATGAGTAGAGCTGATGAAAATCAGCGTAAAGCTTTTAGTTTTCTTAATGCTGTAAATAGTAATGGTATTCTTCCTGGTCTTAATAATGGTACAGACGCTGATGGTAATAGACGTGCTTCAGATAATATATTTAGTAAAGATTATGCTGAAGCTAAACGTAGATTAGGTAGTCGAGGCAGTAAAGAAGCAGAAAGTTTATCTATTAAATTTGGTGGACAAACTGAGAAAAGAAAACTATTAGGTTTAGATTGGCTTGCTAAAGACTACGAGTATAAAACTGATGCTTTTGAAGATATGCTTAGAAGAAGTAGACTTAGTAAAGATTCATTAATTAAATCAGGAGCTAAAGTTAAAATAAAAGACGGTCAATATATTCTTGATATTAGTAAACGTAATCCTTTATTTAATAAAGTATATAATGCTTTACTTAGTACTAAAGGATATGATAATAATTATAGATTTCAAGTAGCTGGTATAGATGCTAAAGGAAAGCTTATAGGCGTTAGTGATGCAGATAAAAATTGGATTAATAGAAGAAGTAGAACAGATATAACAGATACTGATGGTTATTATATTAATCCTACAGGTAATAATAATTTTGAAATGCCTAATAATATTATATCTATTGCTAACAAAGCTATTCGCCCCGTAAAAGACAATGATATTAATGGTTCTAAATTATCTACTGTTAGTTCTATGATTCTTCCTTTTAATAGTGCTCGTAGAAAACAAATCAGTGATGCTCTTAATAGCGGTGGACTTAATACAGAATTAGCTAATGCTCTAGTAAAAGAGAATAGTAATGCTATTATTAATGGTCTTATGAATGCTGATTTTACTCAGTATGAAATGTATGTTACTGATGAAGAAAATCCTGATGACCATACTACAGTTCGTCATATAGTAGATAACAGTAATGAAAAAGCTAATATTCAAGATTTAGTACGTGCTGCTATTGCTAGTGGAAAATTTGACCCAGAAACCCAAGTTTCTCTTGGTATGCAAGGTAATCAAACTGGTTATGTTATAACTATTCCAACTAAAATAGATAATGATACTGAAACAGGTAATAGAGTTGAAGATATTAAACAAAATAGTCGTCAAATATTTATTCCTGATTTTATGAATGGGGAAGCTGAGAAATTATTCTCTCAAAATTCTCAGACTAGAGCTATGAAAGAACTTGCTAGTATGGAAATGTATAATTATCCTGTTGATATTCCTCAAGATGGTAGACTTAACGTTTATAATGACCCTTCTACTGGAAAGGCAGTTTATCAAATGGAATATGATAGTGGTAGAGTACAACCTTTAACTAGAGATGATGCACTTCGTAAAGTTAATAAAATGCTCATAGTTGAAGATGGTATTGATTTAGCTAATAAACAATTTTATGATGAAGATGGTAATCTTCGTAAAGGTCTTAAAAATAAAGATGGTTCTTTAAATACTCAATTTCAACAAGATTTAAATAGACAAGTAGATGCTTATGTTACTAGTGCTATGAAAGAGCTTTATCCAAATGCTTGGGATAGTTTTGCTCCTATTGCTAATAATGTTGTAAATGGAGATTTTTCATCTGAAGATTATAAGACTAAATTAGCTAAAGCTATGGATAGTTTTGTAGATACAGATAATATTAATCTTATTAATAATCAAAGAGCTATTTATTCTAATTATATTCTTAGTAATATAGGAATGTATGATAATGATGCTTATAACATTGATTAATTATGAATACAGAAAACGTTTTTAATAATAGTGGTGTTATAGTTAGTAATCCTAATTATAATCCTAAAACAAAGAAGGGTCGTGCTCAACAACCCTTCTTTCATACTTTAGATGTAAGCCAAGATATTACATCCGGTGCAGCTAATGAATTTGCAAAGAATGCAGACAATGCTTGGGTAATGGGTGATACTCATAGTTATCAACGTTATGGTGTTACTCCTAATATTATTACTAATCTTGATAAAGAGCGTGCTGAAAATCAGTCTAATTGGATTAAAGCTGGTAATGCTTTAGGTCAAACTCTTGTTAGTCAAGCTATTCTTGGTACAATAAAAGCTGTACCTGATTTGTTTGATGCTATTGCAAATGGCTTCTTTACTAGTGATGGTGATTATCAAAATCCTATTAGTAACAAAATTAAAGAATGGCAAGATTACTTTGACCAAGAGGTTGCTCCAATATATAGTGACCCTACTCGTAATGATATTTATAGTGGTGGTCTTACAAATTTTGGTTGGTGGACTAGTAATTTTCCTAGTGTAATGTCTAGTTTAACTTTACTTCTTCCTGCTACTGGTATTATGAAAGGTGCTGGTGCTATAGGTAAAGCTCTTAAACTTGGTGCACGTAGTCGTAGTGGTCTTAAAAGTTTATTTGGTATTAACAAAACTCTTGATAATATTGAACGTGGAGTAGAAGGTGCTCAACTTAGTGGTTTTCAATCTGCTGCTGCTAAAATTATAAATAGTACTAGAGAAGGCGGAAAACTTAACACTTTTGCTAATGTTGGAGGTAATGCTGTACTTCAACGTATGATGGAAAATTATCAAGAAGCACAAGGAGTTTATCAAGATGTTTATAAAGATGCTACTGATAAACTTAACAATATGAATAATCAAGATTATCAAGCTTTTGTAAATAAGAATCAAGAACTTCTTCAAGATGTTGATACTTCTGATAGAAATGCTGTTGCTAGAAAGATTTCTAAAGCTTCTGCTGATGAAGACTTTAAATATAACTTTGGAAATCTTGCTTTTGATATTATTCAAATGTATGGACTTAGAGGTTTTTGGAAAGGTCTTAAAGATAGAGGTGGAGCTTATAGTCTTAATCAAACTCTTCGCAATAATAAACTTGCTATAGGTAAAACTGAAGAAGAAATTAAAGCTGCTACTGATAAAGTTTCTGCTTGGGTTAAAGCTCGTAATAAAGTTTGGGATAGACTTAAAAATGAAAAGCTTATTATAACTGGAGAACTTAGTGAAGGTCTTGAAGAAGGCGTAAACTATATTGCTCAAATGGAAGGTACTAATCTTGGTAAAGTACTTCTCGATGAAGCTGATGCTGACAAATCTCCTTGGGATGATAGAATGAAAAAGTATCTTCATAGTGGAGGTCTTGCTGATTCTGCTTTTTGGGGAGTAATGGGTGGTGTTGTATTTCATCATTTAGGTTCTACTTTTGGTAAAATTCAAGCTACCATAGATGAAAAGAATAAGACTAAAAAAGATGATAAAACTGGTGAAAGTACTCCTAGTTCTTTTGGTCTTAGTGAAACTGGAGAAATTAAAGCTCGTAGAGATAATATGCAATCTTGGTTGAATACCTTTAATACATTCTTTGATAGAGCTGCTAAGATTAAAGAAGGTGTTAATCCTTTTGCTGATATTAATGAGAAAGCTGATATTAAAGGTAATACTACTGCTCAAGAGATTGCTAAGTCTAGAGCACAAGATGAACTTATTACTGATTTGACTTTGAATGCAGCTCATCACGGTAATGCTGGTTATCTTCGTGAATTTATGAAATCTAATGAAGTACGTGATGCTCTAGTAAATAAAGGTATTACTACTAAAGAAGATGCTACTCAAACTCAACAAGAGATACTTAATAAAATGGATGAAGTTACTCAACAATATAATAATGAACTTAGTAGAGTTATAAATATTGCTGATAACTATGCTGCTCATCGTAAAGATGACCAAGTTATTCCTATTGAATATCTTCAAATGATTGCTACAAACAATGTCAAGTATGGTCAAGATATTGCTCGTCAAGAAGATAAACTTAATTTAACTCAATCTAATATTAATGTTGCTCTTCAAGTTAAAGAAATAGCTGATAAACTTGGTGATAATTCTATTGATGATTTACAAAGAGTTGCAGCTCAAACTATTCTTGCTAATAATCTTGCTGAACTTTATGCTCAACGTAGAGAAGTTGAAGAATCTGCTAAGACTGATATTAGTCAAGCTGTTGCTCTTGATAATATTAATAAAAATATAGCTGCGGTTCAAGCACAACTTACTCCTGATTATCTTCGTGAAGCTATTCGTACGGGAATTACAGCTTTTCATGACGAAAAAGGTGTTCTTAAATTTAAGCCTAACGAAGGCGCTAGTAAAGAACTTAAAGATATTATGTCTTTAGACCTTAGTGATGCTGAAGGTAATGAAGATGCTACTAAGCGTGCTGATTACTTTAAAAGACTTGATGAATATGCTACTAAGCATAATATTGTTGGTGAACTTAGTAAATATTCTGATGAACTAAGTATTGCTGAGCAAAATAAAGTTTTTGAAGATAATCGTAGAAAAGCTAATCAAGTTCTTACTGCTGCTGATGAATTTGGTATTCCTGGTGTTGTTGGTAAAAACTTTACCGATTTACTTGTTGATAAAGCTATTGCTGAAGTTAATAGAGATTATCTTAGAAGTAAGCAAGTTAAGAATAGAGAAGATATTGCTAGTGAACTTAGTTTCTTAAATCAAACTCTTGATGATGCTAGAGTTAAAGTTGTAAATCAAAGTTTCGATACTGTTAAGGATATAGCTAAACGTAATAAAGATAATCGTGATGCTATTATTAATGCAGTTGGTGCTTATTATAATCAAGACTTTGAAAATTATGATAATTTTGTATCTATTCTTAACGATAAAGATAAAGCAAATTTAAAAGAATCTTTAGATGCTCTTCATCTTAGTGGTAATCTTAATTACCGTTTTGGTGAGCAAATACAAGAAATGCTTGGTAAAGATGATTTGTTTGAAGATACTAAACCTGCTGTTACTCAAGCTCAAGAAGAAGAAGCTGAACAACTTAATTCTGCAACTCCTACTCCCACTGAAGCAGCACCAACAGTAGAACCCCTAAATCCTTCGCTCTCAGCCCCTCAAATTGGGCAGACGAATAATTCATCAGGTTCATTACTTGAAAGCATTACAGCGCAAGGAAATACGCAATTATCGAATGTTGGTACACAACAGTCTGCGGTGAAACCAAGTAAAATCGGAAAATTAAACTTTACAAATAATAAGTTTGTAGCTAGTACTAGTAATGAGACTGCTTCTGATGATTATCAACTTATTCCAACTCAGAATAACGATGAGTATGAAGTTCATCCTACAAGTAATGATAGCATTGCAAATCTTACAACTAATGAAGATTTATTTGCTAATGCTAATATTGCTACTCAAGATAATGTAGGTATAACTTCTTATCCTATTGTTAGACTTACTGGTAATGATTTTGAGGTTGTTAGTCAAGGTAAACTAGGAATTGAAGATGTAAAAGAAGAAGAAACTTTACCACAAACATCTTCTATAGGGGGGCTAGAACAAACTGAACCAGTAGAATCTCCAGTAGCAGCTGAACCTACTCCTAAAATAGAAGAGATTACTCCTGAAGTAGAAGAACCTAAGGTTCCTGATTTTATGAGTAATGCTTCTGATACTAAAGTTATTAGAGATGTTATTACTGAATTAAAAACTACTCCTGATTTAGATTTAGATGCTAAAGCTAAAAGTATTCTTGATGAGTATGTAGCTAAAGGATATAGTGAAACTGAAACTAAAAAACAAATAGATAGTGCTTTTAGACGTATTCGTAAGAGACAAGAAAAACTTATGAATAAAGAAAGTACTGTTGCTTCTGTTTATTTTAGTAGTTTTGACCAAGAAGAACGTAATGCCAGGTCTAAAAATGGTAAAGCTGTAGTATTTGATGATTCTTATAAAAAAGCTGTTAGTGACCTTCTTGATGTATATGCTAAAGATACTGAACTTCCACAAATCAATGGTAAGTATTATGGTAATCTTATGAACCTTATGGATTATATTAAGTCTGCTTATGATGATTATTCTATGGCTGACTTTATGTTTAATAGTTTGTCTGCTTATCTTAATACTCCTGAAGGTCAAGCTAAGTTTAATATTACTGATGCCAACGATGTTAGTAATCCTGTTGCTTTCTTAAATAACTTTCATAAGTCTCAAGCTGAAAGAGATGCTGCTCTTCCTAATGGAACTGTTCATCAAGTTAATATGAATCTTTCAGATTTTGGTTCAAATGAAGATATGAAAGAAAGTTATGCTGAACAAATCAAACTTAAAAATGGTGATAAACTTACTATTGAAAGAGTTACTACAAGTAAAGGCACTAGTCGTTTAGGTATTAAATCTAATGGTAAACTTGTTGGTAGTATATCAGTTCCTTCTATTGGAGAGAGAGGAGAATATGTTCAAAAGAATGATGGACTTATTTATCATATAGATAAAGCTGATGGTTCTAAAGATGGGGCACTTAAACAAGTTCTTAAAGATATAGCTAGAATTAAAACTCCTGAGCACGAAAAACTTAATGAAATTATTCATAAAGCTGCTTTTGATAAGTTTAGTGCTGAACAATTGGTTAATGAATTTAAGAGTAATCGTATTGTTCAAGATATGGTTAAGAATAATATGATTAGTTTTGATAAAACTGGTTTTGACTATGAAGTCGCTCTAAATGGTCTTGCTAAACTTTGGAGATATAACTATAAAGTTCTTACCGAAGGAAATGTTAATAAGTTTACTGGTGCAGTAGTTGCTAATTCTATTGATAAATGGTTTGATACTCTTCGTGAAAGTTATAATGAAACTAGTAAATTAGATAACAATCCAAACATTAATATTGTAGCTAGCGATGTATTTGAAGGTGAGCTTATTCGTAGTAACGATGGTACTTTTAAAAGTGATGCTGAAACTTCTCAACCTATTCAATTAGCTATTGCTAAAGATACTAAGTTTGAAATTGCTGCAAAATCTACTAGTGGTGAATTTATTAATGGTATTGGAAGTAATAAGTTTCTTGTTAATGTTGGTCGAACTTATATCACTGTTCCTCGTAGTAATGGTACTGTAGATATTGTAAATGCTTATCCTGTGAGTTGGAGAGGTGCTACATACTATACAAAAGATGGTAAACAACAACACGTTGAGACAGGTAAAGACTTTAAACAACTTCAGAATGCTATAATTGCTCAAATTAAAGATAGACTTGCTTCTCTTAATGATGGTGATTTTACTGAAAATAGAGATAACTTTATTGATTTTATTGATAATCTTCTTAATATCAATAAAAATCCTATTTTCCTTAGTAAAAAACTATCTGTATTTAGAAATGCAAATATTCTTGGAATTAACTTTGGTAATAAGAATAATCAACTTCTTTTCTATAGAGATAAGAATGGCGATGGTGTAGGTCAAATAATCAATAAAGTTGATGGTAAACCTAATTATATTTCTTACAATAGTGATTTATCTGCTGTAAGCGATAGACTTATTGAAGGAATAAAAAGTCTCAATTTCAACATTAACTTTGCTGTTTTAAAGTCTGATAATAATCATAATATTCCTCTTCAAGGTATTACTAGTAGAACTATTGATGGTAAGTTTCAAATTACTATTCCTGAATATAAAGGAAAAAATGGTGTAAATCTTACTTATGATAGTTTTAAAGATTTTATCCAACAAAACAATCTTCTTAGAGTTAATATGGCTCAAGAAAATGGTAGTAATATTAGAAGGACTGCTATTAATAAACAAGGAGCTAATGCTAGATTTAGTTTTCAAGTAACAAATAAACAAGAAAGCCGCCCCGTAGAAGATGCTAGTGATAGTTATATTTCTAAAGCTGATGAAATTAAATCCATTGTAACATCTGATTCTACAGATAAAGGTTTTGAAGTTGCTAGTGCTCTTTTATTAGATGATACATCTAAAGAGAAACTAAATAGTATTAAAAGTGATAGTCCTTTACGTAAACTTTTAGCTAAAGATATTATCTTTGATGAAGAATTTATGAGTAAACATCACGCGCAAGCTAATGCTGTTTGGAGTAAAACTAAAGGCGGTAAAGTTGTTATTGGTCAAACGTTCTTAGATATGATTAATAGTAAGAAACCTGGTGAAAAAGGTAGAGCTATTAGAACTTTGATGCATGAAAATCTTCATGGTTATATTGAAGAAATGGCTGATGATAAATTTCATCCTAATGCGGTTGTTAATCTTAGAAATAGAATGCAAGATATTTATGATGATTTTGCTACTGCTATTAATCAAGATATTACTGATTTAAAAGCAGGAAATATTGATGAGATTAAACAACGTAGACATATTCAAGATAAAGCTACTCTTGAAAAGATTAGTAATTGGCTGAATAACGTTAATACTTTTACTGCTGAAAGTTATGCTACTCGTGAGAATCCTCAAGATGCTCTAGAAGAGTTTATTGTTGAATCTCTTACAAATGTCGATTTAATGAATTATCTTAATCAAGTTGATGCTGATGGTGGAGTAATTAAAGGTAATACTATTTGGCAAAAGATACTCAAGTTTATTGGTGATTTGTTTGGTATTAATATTCGTCCTAATAGTCTTCGTGCTAAAGAAATGGAAGCTCTTGGTGAAATATTTAAGAATAATCAAGAATCTGAAGTTAAAGCTGAAGAAAAAGAAGAAGTTACTCAACCAACAACATCTTCTACGGGGCGTATAGAAGAAGTTGAAACAGAAACAGTTGCTGATAATACTAATAGTATTATAGATAGTGATGATGTTGGAAGCGCTAATGAAACATTTGATATTAAGGATGAAGATGTTGATGCTAACGATGAATATGATGCTGATGAAAGTACTAGTGAAGAAGTAGCTTTCAATTCATTCAATTCGGCAATCGAGTCTCTCCCAATGTCAGAACGTGCCAAATTTGCCTCTCTCGTTAGCTCTGCTGCAATTTCGATGTCTTGCAAATAGATTATTCATAGAATATATTTCAAGGTTCTAGAGGAGAATTTAAAATCCTCTAGAACTTTACTTTTTAAATAACTAATTTAATTAATAAAGTTATGGCTTGTAATTTTAAAACAACAAGTGCTGGCACAAGCATTAAACGTAAGGTTGGAGCAAATAATGCTCGTTTTGTAGCGTTAGTTAGTCTTATTAGTAATCCTGAAACTGGAGGTTTTACTGATGAGTTTGTTAAGTATTATCAGAAAGTAAATCATACTGATAATATTCCTAGTGTTGATAATTCTGAAAGAGGAGTTATTGCTAAAACTGCTATCCGTTATTATAATAGTATTCACTTTGATGTTAATGCTCAAAGTACAGGTACTTATTATGCTAAGGATGTAGATGCTTTTGGTTATAGTGATAGTCATGCAAAAGTATATGCTATTACTAGAGCAATTCCTAATATTATGCGTAGTATGTACGTTAGTGATATTAAAAGTGGAGAAATTGTTGATAAGGATATAATTCTTGGTGATTTAATTAAACGTACAAAAGTTAGAATAACTAAGGATGTTGCTGCTAATTATCTTAAAACTATTGGTAAACCTGCAACTAATGCTGAAGTTAATAAAATAGCTGATGCTCTTCTTAATAATAATGAAACTTATTATAAGAAAGATGAACTTATACTTGCTATAACTAAAGCTTTTGATAAGAATGGTGATGTTCAAGTTCAAAATACTTTTGCTATTTATAAAGATATATTTAAAGATACTACTGGTAAAGATTTCTTTAATAGAGTTATTATTGCTGACCCTATTATTGGTAATTTAAAATATAGTGATGAAACTGAATCTAGTCTTGCTGAAGCTTATACTGAAGATTTTGATTCAGTAGATGATTCTTCTTATAACAATAATGAAGATGAAGATGTACTTACTGTAGGTGATAGACAAGATAATACTTGGAATGACCATAGTGGTCTTGGTTCTAGTTATATGAAAGGTTTTGACCTTGATATTCGTCTTAATCTTTCTATGATACCTAAACTTACTAGTAATACTGTTGGTACTAAGACTTTAAAGTCTGGTAAAGTAAAAGACGTTTATGATTATGATAAAAACAATCCTACTGGTAATGTAGATTATATTGATGTAAAAGATATTATTAGCACTCTTAGTGCTAAGAAAGATGTTTCTAATCTTAATACTTTTATTGATAGTGTAAAAGAAGCTAGTAATATTCCTGGTATGGAAGGTCTTATTAAACTTCATAAAGACCTTATTTCTGATTTAGATTATGCTGCTCGTCTTTATACTCAATTCAAAACTGTAATTAACAAATATGAAACTCGTATTGCAGACGAGAATACAGCTATGAATAAGAGTAATAAGAATAGTAATGCTCAGCAAGTTCATGCTCTTAGTTTCCTTAATGATGCTAAGTTTACTCACATAAATACTGATTCTGATGTTACTAACAAACTTGCTAATGACGTAGATGAAACTATTGTGGAATATACTCAAGCTCTTGCTGCTGGTGATGAGTTTGCTTTAGACCAAGCTAAACTTTATAATACTATTGTTGATAGAATTGCTTCTCGTATTAAAGATTATTATCCTAGTGCAGATAAAGCTTCTATTGATAATTATGTTCGTCTTGCTAATAATGGTGAAGTTGCTACAAATATGCGTTATCTTACTGATAGTCTCAGAAAGATAGCTAAAGCTTCTGATGCTACTACTTCTCAGTATACCGAAAATCGTGATGCTATTAGTGGTATTAACAAAGAAATTAGGAAACTTCAAACTAAGATTGACGCTCTAAACGAAGCTGGAGAACATAAAGGTATAGATAAAATTAATGAAGAAATAGATAAACTTGTTAGTCAAAGAGATAATATTCGATTTAGTGATTATCGTTCTCAAGATAGTATTACTCAGAGTATCGCTTTAGCTGATAAACTTTATCCTTATTCTTCTGTTAAAGTTGAACTTAATTCTCGTAATGGTTTGGGTAATCTTCAATCTGATATTATCAATAGTTCTATGATTACTTATCTTCTTAAAGTACTCAATAGTCCTAAGACTACTACTGATGAATTAGGTAATACTGCTCCTGAGTCTCTTGTTAACTTTGCTAAGTTTAAGTTTAAGAATAATCAATATAATCTTAGCAATATTCTTATTGAGACTAGAGAAAATGGTAAGATTGTAAATTATGGTCTTTTTTATTATGATGCTGACAAACAGAAATATGGTGTTACTAATTATGCTTCTGGTTTACTTAATGTTGCATTATTTAATGGAGCTGTAAAAACTGATGAAGGCACAGGTATTACTTATGCTCAAATGAGTAAAGGTGATTATGTTTATACCGCTTTTGCTAATTATTTTAATAGCGATAAAAATATTGATACAGATAGAGTAACTAATAGCATTCCTCTTGCTAATTACTTTATGAGAACTCCTTCTGATGCTCCTAAAACATTTATAGTTCGTGCTCCACGTTATCATATAACTAAGAGTAATCCAATTAGAACTGTAACAAATGCTGCTGATGTAGATAATTATATCAAAAATTATGTCGCAGAACATATTTCTAATATGTCTGAAAGTGCATTTAATCAAGCTAATCCTAGAGCTAAATTTATTCAACTTGAAGATAATCGTAGTGACCGTGCTCAAATTACTAGAGATTTAACTGATAATAATATTACTCGTTCTGTATATGAAAATGAGATTATTCGTAATAATGGTAAAACTGCAACTATTGGTTATCAATTTGCTGATGAAGAAGGTAATGTAAATAAATATATTATTACTGGTTCTATTCGCCCTGTAAAAGGTATGAATAAGTTTGTTATTGAGAACGGTAAAGCTACTATTCTTGATAATAATGAAATGAGAGATAATCTTCGTCCTATGATATATGACAAGTATCGTAAACAAGCTTATCGTAACGGTAGAATTGGTGATGTTCAAGTTAATTATCAAGTTAATAGAGAACATCCTATTTATAAACAATTTAGAAAGATATTCAATCAAGAGTTAACTAATATGGCTGAAGCTATTAATATGATATTCTTGACTGGTGATGATGGCGTTATTCAGCGTGAAGTTGATGGTAAACCTAAGTTTAATCCTAATAATGTTTTTGGATTAGATAAAGAGTCTGCTCGTAGACTTTATGCTAATTATCAAACTAAGAAAGGTAAATATCTTGATTCTAATTATGGTTTAGTTGGAAATATGTTCCATAGTGATAAGTTCACTATTACTGATTATAAGACAGGTAAAGTTCGTAATTATGGTCAGGAACTTCTTGATGATTATTTTGATAGTCTGTATAATGGTAGTAAAGGTGGTTTTATTCATTTTGGTTATGAGAATGGTAAGATTAAACTTAATCATACTAAAGAACAAGCTGAAGCTATTGATAACAAAATAGCAGAATTTATTAGCGATTATATTGATAGTTCTGCTATACGTATGGACGAATTTAAAAATCTTGATGTAGCTGGACTTATCAATGATGATAATGTTGCTGACTTTGCTCTTAATTATCGTCTTGCTTATAATTATTTTGATGATTTGTTTGAAGGTGATGATAAGTTTTATAAGTCTTCTCAAGACTTCTTGAAACGCGCTAAGGAAGGTCAAGCTAGTGGTACTCCTTATAGTACTTTCAATATTTATCAAGATGAGAATATGATGCTGACAGACTTAAAGAAAATGAGTTATCTTAATAGCCAAGCTATTCAAGATAAACTTAATAGTCTTGGTCTTCATGTTACTCAACGTCCTGGTTTTGTTGGTATTACTATTAAAAATACTGTAAGAACTTCTCATGAAGCTTCTCAAAATGGTCCTGTTGCTCATGAACTTGCTCGTGTTTATATGAAACATGACCCTGAACTTACAGAAACTGAAGCTATTGCTAAAGCAAATAAGCACATGGAAGGTTATCAAAGAACTACTGTAAACGATGCTCAATCTTATATTACTTTTGAAGAATGGATTCGTCGTGTTGCAGGTAGAGGTCAACTTAATAAATATATGCCTCTTATTGAGCGTATTATGGATAGAAGTAAACCTCTTAGAGTAGATGATATTAAGACTTTTGTTCAAGTACAAAAGAACTTCTATTATGATATGACTTATAACGATAAGATTAATACTTATGCTCCTCGTCAAATTAAGAACGCAGAACTTGTTCTTGTGCCTAGATTTATTGAAGGTACTGACCTTGAGAAAGTATATAAACTTATGAAAGATAATGGTATTGACCAACTCAATACAGAAGAGACTTCTAAAGCTGGTAAAGCTGGTGTTCTTACTTTATTTGACGAAAAAACAGGTGAAGTTACTGATGCTCATATTCAAGATTTTAATAATCATGTAGAAGATTATAAAGAGACTTATTCTTATAATTTCCTTTATACTCAGCAAGAAACTCCTCAACATATGAATGCAGAAAATAAAGCTGCTATTCAAATTATGAAGAAAATTGTTGATAATATTCCTGATACTGGAACTATTGGAGAAGTTAAGAAAGAGTTTTTTAGACTTTATGTTGCTAATATTAAAGATAGTTTTAATAGTCTCGTTAAGGAACTTAATATTCCTACAAATGAAGATGGTTCTATTAAACTTGATGTTAATGGAAATATTGAAGGACTTGATATGAAACTCTTCTTTAATAAGCTTCGTAAAGAATGTCTTCGTCAAGGTCTTGATAGTAATATTCTAGAGTTCTTTACTCTTAATGAAGATAGCCCTTATACTGAACTTGGAAGAGCTAATACTGTTATGCCTACATATATGACTAATATGATGAGTAAAGCTCAGAATGTTTGTCAGTCTATGTTTAATAACGCTATTACTCGTCAGAAGTTGCCTGGTTTTCATGCTGCTCAGGTTACTAATGTAGGTTATTCAAAGCATCTTCGTTATCATCCTAATGGTGGACGTTATATAGAAGTTCTTCTTCCTAAAAGCAACTTTGGTTTTGCTAAAAATGAAGATGGTACTTATAAAGCCAGTGATGAAGAACTTCTTGAACAACTTCAAAGAGCTAAACTTGATACCATTATTGGTTATCGTATTCCTACTGAAGGTAAGCAATCTATTTGTGCTATGAAGGTAGTTGGATTTACAGACGATGCTCAAGGTTCAACTATTGTTGTTCCTGATGATTGGGTTGCTCAAACTGGTTCTGACTTCGATATTGATTCTGTATATGGTATTCAATATAATACGTATATAGATAAAGATGGTGATATTCAAAAAGTTGCTTATAAAGAATCATTTGGTAAATTATATGATGATTATGTAAAAGAACAACTTAATGATGAAGCTAAAGCTAAACTAGAAGAAGCTGTTAAAAATGGAGTTAACGAATCTACTGCCTTAGCTAATGCTGCACAAGAAGGTGGACTTCTTAGTCGTGAAGAATTTAGTAAAGCCAATAGTATTGAAGAAAAGAATAGTCGTCAAGCTCGCAACAATCGTATACTTGATGATATGCTTCGTATTCTTCAATCTGATGAAGCTTTTGAAGAGAATACAGGTCAATCTCAATTTGAAGATATTATCAATGCACGTGATAATATTATGAATGATGTTGTTAAGAGTGTTCGTAATGGTCGTAGTTGTTATGATTTTATTGACCAAGCTGAATATCAAGAAGATGTTATGAGTGGTGCTAAACTTAAAGCATTTAGTGTTACTCGTGATACCTTTGTGTCTATTTGCAACAAAGTTCAACCAACTATTGATAAAAATTATGCTATTAGTGCTAGATACAAAGCTACTCCAAAACAAGCTGAGATTTTAGCTAAACGCTTTGGAGAAGACAATGTTGTTTATAAAGATGGTTATATTACAATTAATCATACTATGATTGGTTGGTCACATGATAATCATAATGTAGATGATGCTATTCTTACTGCTTATAGTTCTGAGACTACAGCTCATATTCTTGATGCTGTAAAGAAAGGTGCTGTACCTAATGTAAATGAGTTTACTTTTGCAGTATATAAAACTTTCCCTGATGTAGGTAGTAATTATAAGACTGGTGTTGCGTTTATGATGCACCCTGCTGTAACTCGTATAGTTAATGCTTATAATAAAGGTAAATCTGTTTATAGTGAAGATTCTGCTCAACCTATAGTTGATGCTCTTAAAGAAGTAGCTGAAGAACTCGGTGTTGATACTAGCTCTTTATATTCAGGTAAAATGGTAGTTGAAGCTATTAATGATAAACTTGGTACAGATTATAGTTTCATTAAAAACAACAATATTGTTCTTGATGAAGAACAATTAGCTAATGATGTCAAGAATGCAAACAATGTTTCTCTTGCTCGTGAAGTAGAGATTCTTATGGCTTACAATGATATTAATCGTTTAGCTGATGTAATTCAAAAAATTGTAAGAGTTTGTAATCCTGATAAGTTTGGAGCTAAACAAACTATATTTGCTACTAATGAAGTATTTGAAACTATTAAAGATATAAATAATAGTAAACAAGCTAAAGTACTTAGTAAGGATGGTATTCCTTTCCTTGAAAGTATTTATCCTGGACTTATTAAAGATGGTGTTGTAGATAAAGATAATTATGTAAAAGATACTCATGAATCTGCTTATCCTTCTCTTAATGCTTTCTTAAAGTATGCTTCAGTTACTAGTACTGTAGTTAATAGTATGCTTTTTGAAACTCAAAATTCTGCTTTTGTAACTACTATTAAAGCTCTTAGTAGAATGCTTCCTACTCCTCGTAGACTTACTGAGAAAGAGTATAATGATTATGAGAAGTATGTTATTGGTGCTGCTTATAATAATGCTGATGGAATTAGATTAGGTTATACTATCAACTCTTCTACGGGGCGTCTTGAGGCAACTCAAACAAGTGATTTACAAGAGCGTCTTCGTATTTATGGATTTAGTGGTAGTCCAGTATTTAATTTTGATGTTGAAGATATTACTGAACCAACTCAAGATGAAATTGATGCTTGGTCTAAACTTACTCCTGCTCAAAAAGTTGCTTGGTTACAAAGTAAAGCAGAAGATGCTGGTATATTTGGTAAACTTAAAGTTGATCTTCAAGATAATTATCGTGTTGGTAATAAAGAATGTGCTGCTCAGTCTATTCGTTTCAATGATGATAATGTAGATACTGAAACTGCTTACAATCTTTTTGAAACTGCTACTAAGAGTCAGAATCCTCTTGTTAAACTTGCAGCTATAGACCTTATTAAATATGCGTTTGTAGTTGAAGGTTTCAAGATGCGTCGTAATGGTGTTAATAAGATTATTAAGAATAGTACTCTTCGTGATGATACTTTGTTTGCTAATCAAGATGGAGAACCTACTAGTCTTCTTAGTCAAATTGATGCTAATTTTAAGCATATTACTTATGACGATTATCGTGATGATTATTTAAGAAGTCATTCTGATAATGGTATGGTTTCAAAGAGAACTGTAAAGAAGAAAAGAGTAGGTAAAATCTGGGTTAATGAACTTAGTGCTCCTGATGGAGTTATAACTTTTAATGTTCCTTCTCGTAGAAATGATATTACAGAAGCAGATATTAATGATGAATTTGCTGCTACTAGAACTGTTGCAGAAGAGACGGAAATCCGCCCCGTAGAAGATGTAGTAGATAATAAACCTCAAGTTGCTCAGGATAAGACTGTTGCTCCAGATGATACTAAACTTGCTGTTAAGTATGGTATTTATAATGCTTGGACTGATAGAGTTAATCCTTATGTAAAACTTACTTTTAAGAATCGTGGTGTTAATACTACAAATCTTTATAAGACTGTTCGTCATGGTGATATAATATTTGCTTATCCTGTTAGTATGCTTGAAGAAAACGAACATGGTATTGTTTCTGTTAATCAGGCTAATAATACTCTTTATAGTGAGATGTATTATAGAACTATTATTGATAACAAACTTCAAGGTAATCAACTTACTAAAGAAGAAGCAGATAAACTTCGTAAAGAGTATGCTAACGAAAGAGCTATTTCTTCTAAAGGTAGAGTTAATACTGGTTTTGATATTGATAAAGATAGAACTACTGGTGATATAGGTGGTGCTCGTGATGCTTATAGTAAAATTATTAATCTTATTAAGAATGACGCTAAAGGTGTTCAAATTATAAATAATAGGTATCTTTATAATCGAGTTAGTGAAGGATTTGGTAATTTTCAAATTATTCATGATATAATTGATGGTAATGAAGTTACTAAGAAAATTGCTTTTGCTAAAGAAACAAAAGTAATATTTGATTCTGAAGGTAAAGTAATTCCTTATCCTGTTAAAGTTATTCAGATTATTCCTTCTACTAACGATAAAGAAAGTACGTCTGTTGAATATAATTTTGATATGTTTACTGATATTAATCGTAGAGCACATGAAGGTGATGTCAATGCTTATCGTGAAGTTCAATTTATGAACAATAATGGTTTTGAGAATGTTAGTACTGATTATACAAATATGTCTCCTAAACTTTATGAAGCTATTGATAGATTTACTAGTGCTACAGCTAAGAAACTTATAGGTGATGCTGACCAGTTCTATAAAAAAGAAGATGGAACTTATGCTTCTATATTTAATCCTGAAACTATAGAAATGATTCGTAATAATCCTAGTGAGCAAAGACGTTTTCAAAAATTACTTCTTGATACAGATAGTCTTATTAATAAATATGGTACTATATTCGATGTTGTAGTTGATGAAGATGAGAATCCTGAAGTAATTGATTTCATTAATCATATTAAGAAAACTATTGGAGATTTACGCAACAAACTTAATCTTAGTACTCTTAATGAAAAATTTGCTAGAGAAGTTGTTGCTAAATGGTCTAATGACCCTAATATTCAAAATGGTTTAATTGATATTTGTAATGGTTATCATGCTGTTACTTGGTGCGATGCTTGGATTGGAGATTTACAAGATACTGGTAATAGTCTTATTCAAAATATTAGTAAACATATAGTTGATGATATTAGTGCTAAAGATATGCAAGCTGCTAAAGATGCTCGTGAGTTTGAAAAAGCTATTAAAGCTCTTGGTCATATAGATTGGGACAAACTTGTTAATAAAAATGGTAAACTTATTAGAGATTATAATGACAAATTTGTTGAAGATTTAGATACTCTTAGAAATAAAGTAAATGAAGCTCGTAAAGATGTCATTAATAATCCTATGACTTATCTTAAAGCTAAGCATGAATATGATGCTTTCAAGCTTGCTCATCTTAATCAAAGCTTTAAGGATGAGTATTATAAAGCTATGTATGATAATGATGATTACATGCTTAATACTGCTCCTACTATTTTTGCTGAATATACAAAACTTAGAGAGCAAATTAGAAATATCAATCGTCTTCGTATTAGTGGTGTTCTTAGTCCTGAGAATGAAGAAGAATATCGTAAACTTAGAAGAAGTATTAATCAACTTGAGTCTACAATAAATTTTGATGATGGTACTGAGAAACCTATTTATGATGAAACTAATCCTATTCCAGGTACTAAAGGTTTCGATGAAGAAGGTAAACCTATCATTGTAAATCAAGCTAAATATGATGAAGCTGTATTAAACTCTCAAGGAGCTGCTATGAAACTTACTCAATATCTCGAACGTCAACGTGGTATTAATGAAGAATATAATGATACTCAAGTTAAAGATAGTTTTGAAGAAGAACTTGATAAGAGACTTGATATTATTAATCGAGCTGAAAAACGTGATGCTTTTGGTAACAAACAAGTTTCTGATGAAGTTCTTGCTAATGATGAGAAGTATCAAAGAGCTAAAGAATGGCTTGAACAAAATGCTACTTGGCATGTAGACCCTAAAGTTAGTGACGAAATTGCTGTAGCTTATGGTACTCTTTCTAAAGGTAGAGCACAAAAGAATAATCAAATATCTTATAAGGCTAAACTTATTAAAATTAAACTTGCTAATGGAGAGAAGGTTTATGATAGTAAAGGTCGTATTCGTGGCGATATATTTAGTGAAGAAGAACAAGAAGCTATAAGAAAAGATGAAGCTAGTCGTTATAATAATACTATTTATTCTGCTGGTAATGAGCAAATATTAATTAATAATGCTCCTGAACAAAAACAAGCTCTTCCTGCTGTAGTACAAAGAATGCTTACTTCTAATAGCAAAGAAAGTAAAGCTAACGTTGAATATCTTAAATTAGTTAATGAAGTTAATGAAATTCTTCGTCCTTATTATGATACTACTAAGAAAGAAGTTAATACTATTACTGATAGACATCAAATTAGTATTGAAGAACTTCATAAACTTGCTGATTTGTATGAGAAACTTCGTAATACAAAGAAAACTATAGTTAACGAAGATATACCTGGTAATGGTTCTGCTGTTGGTAGTTTTATTCGTAAATTTATGCATACTGAATATAGTCCTAAGTTTGATATTGAATACAGTAAAGCTAAAACTATTGGTGGTGAATATCTTAAGGCTTGGGAAGATGCTAATATGGAATATGATTTTGAATATGATGAAAAAGGTCATATTGTTAAAGACTCAGATGGTAATTATGTATATGATAAATCAGTTCGTCTTCCTAATCGTTTCCTTTATGGTACTCTTACTCTTAAAGATGAATTCTATACTGGTATGAAGAACCATAAAGTAGCTAAAGATTTGCGTAAAGAAGCAGAGATTAAAACTAAAGCTCTTGCTACTATTAATGAGTATCTTGAAACTACTACAACTCCTTATTATAGTGATGCTATGGCTGAGGCTAGAACTAAAGGTAAAGAAGAGTTTGATAAGTGGTTTACTCGTAATCATGTATGGAATGTTTATACTCATAAGTTTGACCCAATAGGTATCTGGCAAAAGACTAGTATTAAACCTAATTACGCTAATGGTACTTGGGCTGCTAATTATAATCAGTTAGATATTGTTCCTAAAGAAGAATATCGTAATCCTGATTATAAAGAGAATACTACTCAAGCTGAGAACTTTAAACGTGGTATAGACGATGAAAAGTATATTAACAATGTAACTCTTAGCGACAATGAAAAACAAGCTAAGAAACTTATTGAAACAACATTAGATAAAATTGTTAGAGATAAAGCTAGTCGTCGTATTATAAGTCAAGGTTTTATTCCTATTACTACAAAAGAAGCTGACCATGACTTTAAATGGTTTGGTAAACAAATAGCTGAATTTGCTGGTTGGAATGCTAATATTAGTTCTGTTGGTAAGAATAGTCTTCATGCTGATATGAATTATTCTACTGATAAAACTCCAGTACTTCCTATGATTGGTAGAGAATTTACTAATAAAAATAGTGAAGACATTGATAAAATTAAAGCTGCTGAACCAAAGAGAGACCAATATACTACTGATGAAGAATATAATAAAGCTATGACTGAACATAAAGCTAGACTTGATGCTGCTGAAAAGAATAACAAAGCAATACATCAATATCTTGTTAATAGAGATTTTGTTTCTAGTATTAGTCAGTTTATTAGACTTGCTGGTCATCAAAATGCTGTTCAAGATAATAAGTATCTCTTCTATTATGGTCAAAATATGATTAAATCTACTCCTGTACTTGATGATAATATAGGTTTTAGTAATCTCAGAAAAGATATTAATAGAAGTACTACTGATGTTACTCGTTATGCCGAAAAAGCTTATGATGAAAGACTTTATGGTCAGTTTACTAATTGGGGTAATAGACTTATCTATGATAGATATAAACTTCCTAATAATAAACTTACTAAAGCTGCTAATATTGCACAAAGTCTTACTAGTGCTAAATTTATGATGTTAAATATTACTGGTGGTATTGGTAACGTTACTGTTGGTCGTAGTGGTATTTTTGCTGAACATATAGCTAAAGCTTATTTTAGTACTTCTGCTTGGAATAAAGCTAAAACTATGTGGTATGGTGCTTCTTTATCTTTCCTAAGAGGAATGACTAGAGAAGATAGTACTAGTCTTGCTGATGCTATTGTTAAATTTATGAATGTAGTAGATTTCGATGAAGTACTTGGTAGACCTACTGGTAGTTTTAAAGCTAGTGATGCTATTAATCGTCTTAGAAACCTTATGTATTCTCCTAACGCTATGGGTGAACATCATATGCAAAATAGTGCTATGTTTGCTATGATGTTTGATAATAGAATTGTTCCTGTAGATGATTATCGAAATAAAGGTAGACTTCCTTATCAAGCTATGACTTGGTCTCAATATAAAGTTGCTTCTCATGAAGAAGCTATGAGACAACTTATTGCTGGTACTCCTCTTGCTGCTCAATTTGAGAAATTTGTAAATGATGTAAAGTCTGACCCAAATCAACTTAAAGAATATGCTAGAGGAAGAAGAGATTTAGCTAATGAATTTAAGAATGTTTTCCTTAATAACAAACAAAGTAAAGAGTTTGTTGCTAAACGTAAAGAACTTGAAGTTAAAGCTAAAGAACAATTTGAAGCTAACCCTACTCTTATGGAACAGCTTGATTTAGTTGATGGTAAACTTGGTTTTAAAGATGGTTCTCTTATGGAACAACTTTCTAAACAAAGTACTAATGGAGAAGTAAATGATGCTTATGCTCTTCTTGGAGAGTTCAAAGGTAAAGTTATTGCTGTTAATAAAGAGATACATGGTGTATATGATAGACTTGGTGCTGCTCAACTTGAAAAATATTGGTGGGGTAGTCTTGTTATGCAATATCATAAACATATATATCCAGGTATTCTTAAACATTGGAGAAGAAAAGGTTATTTCAATGAACAAACAGGCGATAGTCGTGTAGGTTGTGGTCCTGCTCTTATGGATTTCCTTACAATGCCTATTCGTCAATATAACGAAAGACGTAAACTTTTAGACGATAAACAGCTTGAAGCACTTGAAGGTACTCAAAATCTTTTTGCTGCTTATGTAAACTTTGCTGAGAATATTCGAGTTAATTGGGAAGCGTTACCTGAATATCAAAAAGCTGCTATTCGTAGAACAGCAGGTGATGTATTTGGTGCTTTATCTTCTATTATGGTTGCTATCGCTACTAATATAGCTTGGGATGATAAAGATAAAGATAAAATGCTTCTTCCTAATCTTATGCTTTATAGTGCAGACAAACTTGCAACTGAAAGTATGATGTATAATCCAATATTCCTTCCAAACAATGCTAAACAACTTTGGAGTTCTCCTATTGCAATGATGAATATGCCTAATGATATTATCAATAGTCTTAATCTTGTAGCAAATGCTATGTTTGATGATGAATTTGATTATAATTATACTACTGGTCGTTACAAAGGTGAGAATAAATTTAAAGTTAAACTTATGAGACAAATTCCTATTTATAGAGCTTATAATAATCTTACTACTCTTGATAAGAGTAATAGCTATTATCATTATGGTCAAAATATACTTGGATTTGTTCCTACATCATTTGATAAATAAACCGCCCCGTAAAAGAGTAGTAATGTAAATTCTACTAATAAGAATTAATTAAGACCTTTATCTGTTGGAGATATTAATAATAATAGTATCTTTGCAACAGATAAAGGTTTTCCTGTTTTTGCCATGAAATTACTACAGATGTATGCGAAACTTTATTGCTCTATGGTGTAATGGTAGCACTACAGTTTTTGGTTCTGTCAGAGTAGGTTCGAATCCTGCTAGAGTAACGTATATTATATGTCGTGAAATACTTGCTAAATTAATTGTTTATAGAGTTTTTAAATGCTGTTTAAGGTAATACTTATAAAGGTTCTGAGCTAGGTAGTCGTGATGACTGTCTAGCTCTTTTTCGTTTAATGTGTTATAATGTGTCGCTACTAATGAATAAAAAAAAAGAGTAACTTATCCTCACGGACAAGCTACTCATAATGAAACAAAACCGATGCAGTCACTACTGCATATACTTAAACATAAATTCTTATAACATGGAATACAAATATCAAAAACATAAGTAATATTTTAATTTCTTTCGTAAGCAGTCAAATAATTAAAGTAGTATGATTAATCGACATTAATATGTAAGTTGCTTAGAAATCATTTATTATGTAATTGTGGGAGTTTCCCACTAAGTTTGGCATAGGTTAAACTCGTATGCCTGGAGCTGAAATAAGACTGACAAGTAAGAATGATTATTAAATAAATTACACTTTAAATGACTTCTAAGCTACTTTAAGATTACGACTGAATAACTATTCAGAAGAAGAGAATTAATGCGACAGAGGAGAATTTAAATTCCTCAAGAACGCAGCATCATTTTGAAACAATCTACTGCCATATAATTAATTAGCTTCTTATTTAAAAGGAGCTTTAATTATATTACCATTACCGTCAAGATAAATAACACTATCTGTGTCATATCCATCATTTGTAGAATCAACATCATTAATTTCATAGAAATCATCATTAATTCCACAACTATCTATACTTACAGGTTTATTATTAGAAACTTTATTGTAACTACAAGCACCAAATCCGGCAGCTACAATAGCAAGTATAAGTATAACTATATTCTTATGTTTATTATAATTTGGATTCATAATAATTTTAAATTAAAAACTGCTAGTACTTTCACAAGCACTAGCAGCAACAACGGAAGAAAAAATTTCAGTATTCATTTTAAATACAAATCTATATACCTCTGTATACAGTTCACATGAGTACTACCAACAAATTTAAATGTTAATTCATCATCTTCAAGAAATATTGTAGTAGGATAATCATAAGCTTTATACTTATGAATAAGTCTTTTAGGAAGCTCTGTAAAATCTTTAATTTCAAGAGCTATTTCTTTAGATGATTTAGCAATAACAGTTTGAGTATTATTTATTGCTATAGAACAACCAAGACAATTCTTAGTCGTTATTATCAGGATTTTTCTTTTCATTTATTTCAGCTACTTTTTCATAATAAGAACCATCAGGAGCAAAATGAACTCCTTCATTGTTAAGAATAGTCTCATAAGTCTTTGCAGTATTCTTCAAATCTCTGAGAAGCAAAGCAAGATTAGCAAAAGTTACTTTACCAACTTTATCACTATTCTTAGCATTTTCAATAAACTTAGTTACATTATTAATTTCGATAGCAGTATGTGCATGCTGCTTAATCATTTCTGATACCCACTTTTTCATATTGTTTATTATTTAAATTATTAATTATTTCTTTGCGGTAGAACCAAAACCACCATCACCTCTATCAGTTACACCAAGGTCTTCAAGATTATTAACTGGTTCAAAACAAATTTGTCTATGATGAGGAATCTCAAGTTGACCAATAACATCACCAACTTCAATAGGTTTTGCATTAGTTATAATGGAACGGAATACAACAAAAAATTCTCCACGATAACTTTCATCACCAGTACCAGGAGAATTAGGTATTACATAACCCATTTTAGTAATGCGTGAATTAGGACGTAAAGTAAGAGAATCACGATATTCAGTAGCAACATGAATACCAGTTCCACATTTAATACGACCATCTTCTGTTATTTCAACACTAGTCGCAATTACATCACAACAAGCATCTGTAGCATGACCATAAGCGTGACCGTCTTTATCGCCTTCGCTCATATAATGAGCATACTCTGGAATTTGTGCTTTAACTTTAGGGTCAAGCCAAATCTTAACTGGAACAAAATCAATAGCTGTACGAAGAGCTTCTTTAAGCTCTTTTTCAGCTAACTCTCTGTTGTCTGGAGTTTCTTTAAAAGCATTTGCATAATTAATAAATGCATCTGCAATACGATTACTTAATTGACTCATAATTTAATTATATGTTATTTGTAATACATTAGTATCAAAATTATAAACTATAGCATCATATTCATTTATCCATAATTGTTTACTATTATTGAATCTATCTTTAGTAGTTTCACAATTACGTTTAAAAGCATTAGTACTACATCGTCTAATAACAAGAGGATTTAATAGATAATATTTAGAATCAATATCAAAATTATATTCATCAATACCTTCTATATCTTTCCAAGCAATCATAACACCAGCTTTAATTAATTCTTTAATTGCATCTCTAACTCTATCTGGAGTTTTAGCATTAACTAAACCGGATTTAATTACTTCTTTTGTAACTATTCTAAAACTAGTTTGATTTTGACTAAGTTTCTTATAAATATAATAAGCTACTTGAGTTGCAGTTTTAGAACAATGTACGGCTATTTCAGGAGCAAAATATGTTCCTGCTCCTTTAAACACATCGTAAATAGTTTCTACATCTTGTAGTTTACCATCTATTTTAGTTCTAGCTTTACCAGTTGCTTCAGCCATAATTGTTTTATAACTTATAAAAGTAATCATAGTACCATAATTATTATATACATCACCAACGCTTGTGCAAATATACAAAAAAAGTAGGTTGCTATCACAACAACCTACATTTTTTAGCGTTAAATAATGTTTAATAAACTAACACTCAATATGTTACAACGTACCTATATAATATATAATACAGCATATTAATGTTAGTTGCTATGATTATCACTACAAAGATAAGCATTATTATCAGTATTACTACTAATAATAACTAGTTTAACGATAGTTTAACCACTAACATCTTCTACGGGGCGGCTTTAGCTGCTTCTAGTATTCTAACACTAGTAGTTGCTCTATCCTCCCCGTAAAGAAGTGTATCAAAAGTTATATAGCATCATTCCTAATGATGTTACCCAATCTTTGGCATCATCTTTATTATCAAATACTAAAGCTTCTGGAACATTAGGAACACCTTTATTTTCATCAATCATAATAGTGTAATTTACAATACTTTGATTAGTATCAGCATAACTATTAACTGCACTAATTTTACCAACAAAGAATTTACCACTAATATAACTGAAAGCTAGTACCTCATCACCAACTTTGTAATGAGGTACTTTAAATTGATTTTCTTTTCCGTTAAAATTAACTTGCATAAGCTACAACAGAATTAAGTGCTTTATTCATATTATTATTAGCACTACCCCAAACAAGACTATTCATACGTTTCTCACCTTCAAGATTAGCAACGTTACAATAGAAACCAGTTACAGCATTATATGCTCCCCAGGCAGTACCACAAATATCTTTCTGACCAATACCATCATTATAATAATCCATCATATTATAAAGTTGATTAGCCTTACGAGAAGATATTTCAACTGCTTCAAGAAGTCTATAATCACGAGCAACAAGTCTAGCATAACCTTTATTAGGGTCGTACTGATTAATTCGTTCAATCTCAGCAGGAGTAAGTTGTAATTCACAAAGATACTTGTAAACATCTTCATCGCTCATTTTAATAGTAGTAAGATGACGATAAAGTTCTTGAGCATCTAAAGCATGAGAACAAGCAACTTTAAGTACTTGAGCACCAAGTTCAAGTTTCTCTTTTATAGACTTAGTATGTCTAAGTCTAATATGACAAGAAGCTTTATCCAAAGCACCATTAAGCATATTAGTACAAATAATACGAACAGGAGTAATCATAATATCTACAGATGAACCACCATCATGTCCATTACTAAACACAAGATAGTTATCTATAACATCGTCTTTACTTACAGAAGTTTGTACTGGTAGTTTAGCACTAACATATACTTTCTCTCCCATATTAAGACAAGCAGCTTTATCCCAAATTGCTTTACCTTCTCCAATAGCATTATTAAAGAAATTAAAAGCATCCATATTTTGAACTACTTCATACTTATCTTTAACTATACCTAAAGGATAATTGCAATCTGTACGATAGGTAGCATAAGCATTAGCACATTCACGATAAATATTACCATCATGTACAAAAGCGTCTTCACCTAAATCGTTATTACTGCCTATTCTAAAAGGCATTTTACCTACAAGTTCACACTTTTGAACAGACCAATCAAGACCTGCTTTCTTCATTACATCTTGTGCAGTTACACAATCAGATACATCTTTACCAATAGCCCAAGGAAGACCACCACGATTAAATTTACTCATAACTCAGCGTTATTAAATTGTTAAACATTAAATTAAATATTATCAGTAGGAGGAAGAGCCTCTTGATTATCTTTATAATCAGGATTTAAATCATTAACGTTCCATATATCACGTACTACATTTGAAACAATAAGTTCTACACCAACTATATGTTTCTTTAGTTCTTCACCATTATATTTAAGATATGAAGCATTACTTGTAGCATCGGATAAATTTTCTGCTAAAAGACTAATATTAAGAAAAGTATTAGCTTTTACTTTAATATCTGTTTTAATTAAATATACATTGTACATAATATTATTATTTATATTAGTAAGACGTTATATTTATAATATCTAAAGATGAATCATACTCTACTTTAGTAGCATATATATCATCAACCATAACTTGACAGTCTCCATTAGTTTCTTGAAGACTGTTAAGTTTTTGTATTAATTCTGAAACTCTCATGTTATTTGATAGTTAAATTATCGTTTTCAACAACTTCAGCAATATTAGAAACACAACCATCATCTTTAATTTTAACTTTCATAAGTTTCTTATCGATACTAGGTTTAAATTTCCAACCATCACGATTAACAGCTCCGATATTAGTCATAAGCTGATAACCATCACCCTTGAGAAGGTCTGTAAGTTTAACTGGAACAGTAACCTCAATATTAACATCATCAAGGTCTTCTATTTCAATTTCGCTACATTCGTAATTACCAGAATCTTTAGCAGTATTAACAATAGCATCAAGTAATGCTTGTTCATCTACAGAAGAATTTTGGTTAAGAGTACCGGTATATATACCATTAGCAAAAGTTACTTTAAGCATATCATTAATAGCTTCAAGTTTCTTACTATTAACTTCAATAGTTTCACTTTTACGAATAGTTACTTTACCAGTACCCCAATCAATCCACTTCTTACCACTCTTATCTTCTTTACCATACTTTTTAATAGCAAAGAGAACAAGATTAGTAAGACCTTTAATTGTATTCTCTTTAGACTTCTTTAGTTTAGCAAGTCTATCAGTCTCAGACTTAATAGCAAGAATGTCAGCATTCAAATTATTAATAAAGTTAATTATATTCTTAACTTTATTAGTCATTTCTTGACCGTTAAGTTCAAGCTTTTCTTCCATTTCTGGAGTTATTTCTCCACCTGCTTCTTCAATCTCATCATAAAGAGAATACAATTCTCTATCAATATCGAAAATACTTTTTCCCATGTTATTTTTTATTATTTATATAAACATAATCTCTATCGAGAAATCTACTATCACTACTTACAAATGTAGAATTAATCTTTCCACATTCTTTGCAACGAGAAACAATGTTGATACCGACAACAGTATCGGTATCAACATCTTTAACTTCTACTTCTTTAATAACTTCATATTTATGAAATCCAATAAAACACTTTGCCATATTACTTAATAGTTAAAATTATATCTGCTTTATGAGATTGTGTATCATCAGCAGAATAATTACGACATATAGTAACATTAACATTAACTTCAGGATTAGCAATCTCAAAGTCATTAATTGCTTGAAGAATGTTCTTTTTTAAATTCTCTGCACGTTCTTTTATGTCTTTAATTGTCTTTTCCATAATTTTATAAGTTTAAATGAGTTTCTACATTATTTACTACGCACAAAGGACATTCATCAGTTAGCATAAATGTAACTTCAGTAGAACAATAACCGTTTGATTCAAGCCAATCTACAGCTTTTTCATTATCATCAACAGCAGTTTTATTTTCTACGAAATCTTCGGTTACATCAGCAACTTCAATTTGTCCTATATTATAATTTAATATACTTATCCACATGTTGTAACATTAATTAAATTTTTAACTTTATCAGCAAGTTCTTTAGCCATAGGATGAGGAACTCCACTAACACCATTAGAACGTAAATCAATATAATGGTTCCAATCATCATCAAAAGCAGTATGAACTACTTGTGTCTTAGTATTAAGAGGAAGAATTTCTCTAGCTTGTTGTGCAGTCCAACCAAGTTCACGAGTTTTACGATAAACCAAATCGCAAATTTGAAGACCATATAAGAACCAATCTACAGCAACCCAATCATCAGTATTTTTAGCTTCAATAAGATGAGTAGATTTATCATAAATTTCTTCATCACTATAAAAACCATTATTATACGTAGTTACATTAAGTTCGTCATTAGTATCTATAGTTTTAATCCAAGGAAGTTTAGCAACAGTTATTCCATTACCAAATTTACCTTTATCATAAGCACAAAATCTAGTACTTTCTTCACTAATACTATTAACTCTATGACGATTAAGTTCACGACTAGCACCAATATCTGTTATAAAACAAATAGTAGTTCTTGGCATATAGTAAGGACAATTAGGTGTATTATCTATAAACTCAAGTTCATCCATCCAATGATGTTCAATAAGAACTCTCATATTAGTAGTTACATAAATATAACCTTCGTGTTCTCTAGTTCTGCTATATTTATTATGAATAAATCTAGTAGCTTGAGCAGCACCTCTAGGCATAAATAAAGGATATTTAAGATGAACTGTTGCATGTTCACATACACTAAGATGATATTTTACTAAATCTTTAGTATTTATATTTTCTGGTTCAACACCACGAAATAATGTTCTAACTAAGAAACCATAATCAGTTTCTCCATTATTCTTTGGAGTTGATTGATAACAAACACGAGCACATCTAGCTATATGTTTCCAAATAGCATCAAGTGTATAACCATCTTGTTTCCAAACTTCAACACTAGGATTTATAACTTTAATCATATTATTTACTTTTTATGTTTAACAAAATCTGTTCCAGCTTCATAATCTTCATGAGATATAGCAACTATATTCTCTTTATGTTCACTAGTAACAGGAATTTCTTTATCATCAGCAGATAAATTATATACATATCCATCTTTATCTTTGCAAAGATGTTCAAAACCATAAGCAGCTATAATTTCATTAGTTACATCTTTCTTACTAGTTTCTTCGATAAGAATAAGTTTATCTGTTTTAACAAGATTAGAAATATCAACGAAAACTGTCTCTACCCGCCCCGTAGAAGATATTGTAGGTTCATGTCCATTATCACTAGCTTGCCAAGCTAACAACATATTACAATAATTACCTAAATCTTGAATAGTATCAAACATACTTTCATCTTCAACATTAGGATTACTATAACCTTGAAAATCATCTTCAATAAGATGAACCAAACGATTAGCTTTATCATACATTCTAGCTAGACCATATCTATAGCCTAATTTATCACAACCTTTATTGAAAGCATTACCATAATCAGCATTCTTTTTAGCCATAAGATTAAGCATCTTATTTTGCTGGTCACGTAATGCAACAACTTCAGGAGTTACAAGATGTTTTGGAACTACTCCATTAAGAGCAGCTTTCCAATAATTTAAATCACTTTCTGTCATAATTATTATTTTATATAAATAGGATTTGTTATAAGACCTTTATCTAAACACCATTTAAAAGCATTTCTAATAGCTTGTTCTGGAGTATTACCTTTAATATAACGAATACAAACTCCTTCTTCATCTACCCAATCAATTGCATATTGAGGACCAATAGAGTAAAGATGAGGAACATATCCACAACATTGTGCACATACTACAAAATTATCAGCTTTTTCTTCTATTGTAATACATGGAAGTTGAGTAAATAATAAAAGTTCGTCAGCAGCCTCAAAATCAGTTTTTAAATGTATATGAAGTCTTCCTATACGGTCTCCTACAATATCTGTTATAGGAAACATTTCTCTTTCTAGTAATTCATTAGGAATTTCATGAGCCATTCCTTCATAAATACTAACTGAATAATGAGAATCTTTTGGGTCTGTTTCTTCAAGTACAACTAAAGCATTATGAGAAACAGCCGTATCAATAGCATTTTTTAATTTCATAATTGTTATTATTTATATTTTACTTTACATTTTGTAGCTTCAACTTCTCTAATGGAATTGTCACTAATTAAACGAACAATATAAATAGTTTTACCTTTACTAAAAAACCCTGGCTGTTCGTGTCTAACATCAATTACTTCTCCAGTATAAGTATCAGTAAAATCATTCATAGAACATCTGTTTCCATGCATATCAAATGCAGCTTCATATCCACCAACATCTACTTCTTTCCATTCTACTATCATAGTTATTTTATTAAGTTAAATATCAGTCATTCCCACAGCTTCAATAGTTCTTCCGCTAGATAAATGAATCAAATGATTCTCCATACATTCAGCAGTAGTTCTATCTAGAGGAAAACTAAGTTTATCTTGCAGATTATAATATCTAGCAAAATCTTTAATATCATCAAACCAAAGAATATGACAACCTATTATAAATTTCCATTCTTTATAGCCTGATTTCTCAGGTTCATCTTGTCCACATTTAATAAGGTCAACAAACTTATCTTCATAAGAAATACTTGAAACACAAAATGAACCAATTCTAAAATCATCACGTTTAAATTTAAACATAGTCTTACCACTAAGAATATAATTAGTATAAAGCTGATTAAATACATTAATAGCAGTTTCAAGAGGAACTATAGCACCACGACTAGTTTCAACCCAATTAGGTTTACCAGGTTTAAGTCTAAGTTGAGTATTAGAGAATACAGCCTTATGAATAAAACTAGGAATAGGTTCAATGGTTCTTTTATAATAATTAGCATAATATCTAATATACTTTATTTTAGAAGTATAATTAGGTTTTCTCCAATCATTAACAGAACTATTTACTTTAGATAAAGCTTTTTTATAATTAGCTTTTGACTTATCAGCATATCTCTTAGCAAGTTTATCAAAAGCTTCAGCTTTAGCTTTATCTTTAATTTTTATTTCTCCAATATAGTCGTCAGACCAATTCTTATCAAGTTCTTTCCAACTAATACCTTTATGTAAGCAGAATTTTGTATAGAACTTACATTTATTAATTTTAAGAAGTTCTTCATCAGTAAACAGTTTATCTTCAAGAATGGTTTTAATAGTAGGAAAATCAACTTTATAATCATTTACCCAATATGGTTTAGTATATAAAGGTTTACACTTAGGTATAAACTTATATTTATTAGCAAAACCTTTAATCTCAGTAAAATATTGCAGTCGATGTTCATTACCATAATTAGGAATTTGTTTACTTCCACTATTAAGAACTTTATATTCGTGATAATACGTTTCAAGATACTTTTTAATAAGATACGTCATGTGCATCTTAATAAGTACTTTCTTATTCTTTGGTTCAGTTATATCATAAAGAGGAATATCTTCATCAGTTTTATAAATAGTATAACCTACTGGAAGACCAGTTTTAATACTCCAAGAATAATCAGTTCTTTCTTTAATTACAGCTATTTTACGTTCACGGTTAATAATAGCCATACAAGCGCCTTTAAGTCCTCCACACCAGCCTTCTTTATCCCAATTCTCTTTAATATAATCAGGAGTAAGTTTTATTCCTAATGGTTTTCCTCTATGGAAGAAATAACCATAACCAAAACAATAACAATGAAGTTTACCATCATACCAACCAGGTTCATCACGATGAATACCTTCGTGAATACCGGCATCTTTAGTAAACGAATGTTTAACTTTTCTATTAGGTTCAGCACCTACTTTAGTTTTAACCATACCTTTAATATTATAAGTTTATAAATTTTATAAATATATATGACTTGAATAACAATTCAATTATTATCAAGAAGATGACTATTATTGGAACAATTATAAACATAAAAAATCCAATATTATCTTTTTTATTTTCTTCATTCATACCATTTTATTCAGCATAAAATATAATCATTTATTTTATTTAATATTTTAAATTTCGATTTGAGAGGAGTTTTGCTTAAAAGCGAATAACTAATAAGCAGGCATAATAAAGCCGCTCACGCACGAATTAAAGTGGAAATCTACCACATCTTCTACGGGGCGGCTCTATCAATTTAATGTTATATGTTCAACTGATACACTTCACCATCAGGCTGATTATCAACAAGTTTAACTTCAACATTAGAATCTACAGTCATAGAATTAAGAATAGAATCTTCAATAACTTCTTTAGGAATAGAAAACTTTAATCTACTATAATTATCTTTATTAGTTATACTAAATCTACCATCAGTATTATACATACTAACAGCTAGAAAATAATCATTTCGTTTAATACTTTCGTTCCATCGTTGTAAGAACTTATAGAACATTCTAAACTTTATTTCTCGACTATATAGTCTTTTAAACTTTGGAGAATACCAAGTTTTATGTTTGTCTAGTTTTTCTGTTACGTTATCATAAGCGTTTAAATTCATATTACTAATCTATTATATCCACTGCCTTAGCATGAAAAGGAACACTCTTAACTCCAGAACGTTCTCTATATTCTACAAAGGCATATTTACCAATAAATTTTTCTTTATTCTTTAATATATACTCTTGTCTTGAATGGTCAAAATTAAGAGTACATTCAAACAATTCTTCATTGATGTCATTTTTAAGAACAAGTTTACAAAGTGTAGTTCTAATTCCTTCAGGAATAACATCAACAATTTTAAACTTTGCATCATCAACTCGTTTATATTTAAGCATAGCTAAATTACGAGCACCAAATTGATAAGCAGAATTAACATCGCGAATAATAAGACCTTCAAAACCAAGACCTATAAACTTATCTCTAAATCTTGTAGCATCATAAATATTATTGATATTAATATCAGGCAATAATATAAGTTTACTCTTATTATTAAGATGTTGTTCATAAGTATCAAAAGTATAACATAATCTACTTATGTTATCCATTTTAAACTTGCGTCTAGCTTCATAACTCATATTATCAATAGCAATATCATAACACCAATACTGAAGAAGTAGATGTTGAGGAAGCTTTTCATTCTTAACAAAACTATTAATATCATTTACTTTATAACCAGGAATATAAAGTTCACCATCAAGGCAAGCTCCTTCTTCAATCATAGCATCAAGTAAATCATCTTTAATAGCTGGAAGAATTACTTCATCCATCCAAGTAAATTTAGGAGTCCAATCAGTACCTTCTCTAGAACGATAAGTAAGTCTAACAGGATTAAATAAATCATTAGTTTCTTCAGCACCAACAATACATCTAACACCATTAATTTTATATTGACCTAAATAACTACGTTTATCAAAAGGTTTATTATCTTTAAGTACTTTTGCAAGCATTGGAAGAACAAAACCTTCATCAGTAGTATTATTCTTTGGAAGATAAGTATTAAGATAATTAATAAGAGCAAACTCATTTGCAATGTTAACAGGACCGCTATCTTTAAGTTCAGAAAGTTCTTTATAACCTTCTTTACGTTTAGCTTTAATACGAGATTCAATCTCATTACCTTTAACTAACTTTCTAGCAACTTCTTCATCATGAATAGTAGTTCCAGCTACTAGACCATATTTCAAAGATATATTGCCATTAGGAAGTTCAGATATATCCCAAAATTGAGGCTCACCTTTTGCGTTTCTTTTATATAGTCTCATATATTAATTTTAAGTTTACTAATAAGTTTAGCTCTAGCTTGAGCGTTTAACTGAGCAGCACTTTGAGTTTTCTCTTTCTTAGGTTTTTCAAAACCTTCAAGAGTTCCTTCTTTAGCTTTCTTTCTAGTAGTACGAGTAGTCTTTTTTAAACCTTTTTTCTTATCATATATGACAGGAGGATTATCTTCTTCATATTTAAGATTACGTTTATGTAAAGCTACAAGTTTAGAAACATACTCATCTTTCTTATTTTCATCAATCCAACCTTGTTGAAGAGCATAATCAATTCCAATAAGAGTTCGAGTAACTTCATATTGATAAGGAGTACCTATAGTTTGCATCATTCTCATATCATCTTTAATACGAGAACAATCAAGACGAACACAAGCTTTAGCAACAAATTCGTCAGCACCACAAGTACTAATGTCTTTAATAGCCATAGCTTGAACTTGTTCATCTACTACCATAGTATAAGCTTTTGGAAATCTTACCATTGTTTAGCTATTAATCTAAATATTACAACTTTATCTGGTTTACCTAGACGACCATGAGCATATTGAGCCATAGCACCAATATCATCAGTTTCTCTAGTTTGATACATTTTTGTAGGAGTTTTACAAGTATGAGTATCATAATCGTAATTAAGAGGAATATGAACAACATCTCTAAAAGGAATTAATTCATTTAAAGCATCATAATCTTCAGTACCATCATGAAAATCTACTTCACCATACGAAAATATATTATCAGTATCCAACTCAAAAGTAATACCACCTCTAGTTATAGTAATAGCTTTACCTTTATCAAGTAGAGCTTCTTCTTTATCACTTATCCAAGTCATAAGAATACGAGTTTGTGATTTAATTTTATTACCAACTTTCTCAGTATGGCAAATCACAGTCTGATAATCTTTTGAAATAGGCATCGGTATCACTCTTATCTTTTCTGTATCGGATTTCGACATATCTAATAGTTTCTTTAATAAAAGTATCTATTTCATCATTATTGAATTTATAATGTAAATCAGCAAAATCTTTACACTCATAATTCTCAAGTCCAAATTCTCCACGAGTAATAAAAAGATAAGGAATACCATAAGTTTCTAAAAGATAATCAGCACCATCACGTCCGGTTCTATCAAAATCTAGAAGACTAACAATCATACCTTCATTATTAAGTCTTTTTCTAAGCCAAGTATATTCATTAGCTTTAAGTCTATAATTTTCACTAGGAAGATTAACAACTCCAATATTAAGAGCTTTTCCATCCGCCCCGTAGAAGATATGTTTGCTTAGATGACTACCTAAACTTAATCTATCTTTACTAGACTTAGTTATAATAATATAATCATAATCTTCTCTTTCTAGATTAGGAAGACCTTCAAGTACATTACAATTAGTTATAAATTTTAATTCCTTAGTTCTATCACGTAATGGAAAATATAGTTTAATAAGATATACTCCAGATTTATTACGACCAAGCATATAAGCATAACAAGGGTCATTCTTAGTATCTTTATATTTAGGAGTAGGATTAGTTACTCTATCAATATAATACTGCTCAACTGGAATAACAAAATGAGTATTAAGATAATTCAAATCTACATTTAATTTAGCCCATATAGCTTTATCTTGACGATTCCAACTACGAGGAACAATTTCAATAATAGCTTTTTTCTTACGAGCTTTAACGAGAGCATTCTTTATAGATTCGTCTACATCATAATCATTAACACGATTGTCAATTTGATATGAAAACGTTCTATAAATATGACTTAGTACAAAATAAAAATCTTGTTTATTATTTGTACTAATCGGTCTTTCATATACAATACTTAGTACGTAAGCTACAGTATCATATATATCCATAATTTCTCCTGTTCCACCAAAATCTCTAACTTTTAACTTGCCATGAGCGTTATATTTAAAACCCATAGAAGCATCAGTATCATCGTCTCTAAACACAGATTTTATAAGTCTATTATGTTCAATACAATCGTTTATAATAGACTTGTCTATGTTTAAATATTTAGACATAATATCAATTTGACTTATACGAGTTTCTATTAACTCTTTAGTAAGTTTACTTGTTAAAGGATTTCGTTTCATATTGTTGTATATATTCTAAATAATTGCTTTCTTGAAGAAAATATTTTTCTAGTTGTCCATTAGTAACAACTTCTCTATGAAGACTTTTATAATCTTTATTTAAAGCGACAGCTAATTCTTTAAGAGAATAAACAACTCCTTTACATTTATAAAAATGACTAACAGTTTTATTTTTAGTTTGTTCAGACATTGTTATAAATTTACAATTATCAGGAGTGTAATTACCATTTACATCTATACGTTCAATAGTTAGTTCATCAGTATAACCATTATTTAAACTCCAAGAAAGAAAATTATTATAATCATCTTTCCATTCATCACATACAGTTATACCTCGTCCTCCATATTGATTGTATTTTGCATCAGTAACACAATAACATCTACCTTTCATGTGACACCAAATCTTATATAATCTACTTTTTGTATCATAATTAGATTTTTGTATGCAACCACAAGATTTAGTTTTTCCATTAATTAAAGAACTAATTTGAATAACTCTAGTAGTACCACAATCACATTTACAAAGATATTCTACACCACAACGTTTTTGTCGTCTAGATAATGCTATAATAGTCCAACGACCGTAACGTTCACCTATTCTTTTAAGATATTCTTCTTTTATAGGTTTTGTTGTAGGAAGAGGAATTATATATTTATTATCCATATTATCGTTACAAAAAATTAGGGGCAACAACAGTATTACTACTATCGTTACCCCTTAGAACATTAAACTTTAGTTGAGAATTAGTAGACAAAGAGATAACTCTTCACTTATCTACTTAGAATGGAAGGTCATCTGTAGCAGTTGGGTCAAATCCGGCGCCAGCAGGAGCACCACCAGCAAACTCGCCACCAACAGGAGGAACTACAGCACCACCAGTCATACTAGGCATACCAGGAATACCAGGAACACCAACAGTAGGAGTCTTATTAGTCTGTTTAGGAGTAATACTTTCCTTAACTTTATCAATAGCAAGAATAACAGGAGGAAGAATCTTTCCTTCCTTCATCTTAACTAGCTCAATAGCACCAGAACCAACAAATGAAGTAAACTGCAAATCTTTGCTCTTATCAACATCTACCCAATCACCTTTACGATTACGAGTAGCACGAAGCAACTTAATCCAACAAGAAAGAGGTTTACCATTACCATCCTTAAAGCAAGGCTTAGCAGTAGCACCATCAGCAAGATTAAATTGACCATTGAGCATAGCAGCAACATTCTCAAAGATATGACGATAACCATTAAGAACATCTTGTGCATCTACTGCATTATATTCCAAATTGCCATTCTCATCTTCAGTATAATCTTCAAATGTAAGAGTAAGAGCATCTTCCTCATCAGGAGTTAACTCACGACCTTTAAGATAAAATACATCAAGAAGATGCTTTGTCCAATTAAGAAGAGCATCTACTTGCCAAGCATTCTTACCACCAGGAATAGTATCAACATTACTCTCAACTGGGAAGAAAGTCTTAGTAACATAACGACGTTCCTTAATATTCTCATGATTACTAGCAAAAGTAACTACGAGACGAGGCATCTTCAAACCAGCAAAAGAATTACCTTCTCCACTCTGAGACCACTCTACACTTACAGAATCAAGATGAGCCATAAATAAACCATTAGCTGGACTAGCATCTTTCTCATGAAATTTAAGACGAGCAGCAGCTACTGTGTTATTACTAATACCTCTACGATTCTTCTTTGCAGCACCATTTGCAACTGCTGCTGCTTCTTTTGTTACATCTGTCATAACTTAATTAAGTTTTAAACGATTATATTAATTGATTAAAAAAGGGAACTGATACGCTCAGTTCCCTATAATAAAAGCGAATGAATATCTAATGAATGAACTAATTATTCAGCAGATTCAGCAGCCTTATTAGCAGCTACACGAGCAGGCTTCTCATCAGTATACTCACCAAGAGGATAATAGATAACGTCAACAATCTTATGACCATCGTTGAACTTACCTGTCTCACCAGCCTTAACATCAACAGAGAATACACGCTTCAAAGCAGTCTTATCTTCCATATCAGCTTTAAGCTGCTCCCAGTTGTTTGTATCAGAGAAAGTAAGCTTCAAACCAGTACCAACTGCATTACCACTAGCAGCAAGCTTACAACCACTGAATGCCTGGGTCTGTGGACTCTGCATCTCATCAACTGTATAATGCTCCTTAATCTCATCATCTGTAGCATCCTCATTAAGGTTGTAAGCAACAATGAGCTGAGCACGATTAGCAGCAATGATAGCATCAACATTCTCATCATAGAGCTTCTTCTTCTCTTCCTTAGTAAGACGAACAGCTACAGTAGCTTCTGAACCATCCTTCTTAAACATAGGAACACCCTTAGCAATATACCAAACAGTAAGAGACTTAATACAAGCTTCTACACCCTCAGAAGTCTCAAGGTCGAAACCATTATTCTTAGCATACTCCAACAAATCGGCATTTTCCTTAGCCATTACAAGTGCTTCAACATCAGCGATGTTATTAGCAAACATAATGTTATCACCAGCCTGCAAACCAAGAGCCTTAGATACAGAACCTGTGATAGCAAAACCACCCTTAGTAGTAGCAACAATAAGCTGAGGCTCAGCATTAACTACACTACTCTTAACACCACTTGCAACTGCTGAAATACCGAATGATAAACCGTTAATCTTCATAATTTTAAATATTTAAATTGTTAATAAAATAATTATATAGTATAATACTATTTACATACTAAATTGTTCCTTATTCTGGAGAAACTTCACCATTAGAAATTTCTTCAATATTTACAAAGTCTTCATCATTAGGAACTGAATTGGCAAAGACTTCGGATAATTCATCGTCTGACATAACACCCATAAGAATATCACTAGCTATCTCACGCGCGCCATAAATAAAGGCACGATGACCAATCATAATACGAGTATATTTCTTAAAAGTATCTTTAGTAAATAAGTCAGCCGTATTAGCTTCTGTATAAGAGAAATGTCCTACAGCATGAGTTTCAACTACTTTACCATATATTCTCTTAAACCTAGTAAACTTATATTCAGTAACATAATCTGTAGGAGTAGCCTGAGTTCTAATAACAGGAAACTTACCTTCTTGAGCTACTTTCATAGCTTGTGGTAGATTAATGCACTTAATACATTGTTCGTTAATTTGAAATTCGTTGTATACTCTACCTTTTAAATCTTTATAGTATTTAAGAGGATAAACACCAACTATTTCATCGTCTGTTTTACTTTCAGCTTCTGCTTTGGTACGACATTTAACACAATACTGTGGAAGTAGTGTCTCATCATAAACATTATTGCCATCAGTATACTTATACTGAGGTACATAATCTTTAGTAGTTTCCCAGACTATACCTGCCCTTGACAACAACGCTTTGACGATATGAACATCAACACCGGTTTTACCATTAATTACATGGATATGTTCTATACAAGTACTAAAAGGTAATCTTAAATCTTGTGCTCTCATAAGAATAGCAAGACCTTCATTTACACTCTTAACACCGCCTTTTTCTGTAGCAATAATCTTCTTTAGAAATACTTCTGCATTAGCAAGTTGTTTCTCATCAAGAAGATTTAGAACATGAATACCAGTATTAACATCATCTTGTCTAACAATCAAACTACGATTGCTACCATTTTCATCTTTAGTATCATTCATTATTTCAAAGAGCTTATTAGTTCGTTTTCTAATTTCTGCTGCAAAGATAAGAACTTTTTCTTAATCAACAATACAATAAGCATTATTATTATCAACTTTAACATTTCTATCAAAATCGTTAATTATTGTATGATTGGTTGGAACAGTTCTATCTTCTAGTTTTTTCTCCTCTAACGTGCTTTTATAGAATAAGGTATATAATAGTACCTCATTACTGAAATGAACCTTAGAAAGCCTATAGAAATAGCTCTCAATAGTATCGCATAGCGGAGAAGTGATTATAACCAAATCAATATCAACATCTAAAGTTTTGTCAGGTGAAGCACCGCAAGAAATTACATTTATCTTATGGCTATTCATAAGTTTCTGTGCAAGTTTCTTTTGAGCAATAACACCTAGAAGTTTAGGTTGACCTTTCTTTGGACCACTCTTTATAAGAATAGGATTTCCATAATCATCTACAGCAGGAACATTATCTACTTTATCATGGCAATTAGCACAAATTCTTTTACCAGATTTATCATTAAGATAATCAGTAACAAGATTAGCAAATTCACCATACTTGTTTATAATGAGTATATTCTTGTCTAAATTGTTATTGACTATATCTAAGATATTACTAAGTTTATCTTTAGAACTAGCAAGTTTAGTACTACGTTCTCTAATAATATTATAAATACTATCAGCACGTTCTTTAATAGCAGAAGGACTATACAATTTATCTATGTCTCTATTAAATTCTGAAGACATATCTAAATGATTATCCCAACCATTAGTACGAGCAATAGCATCACATATCATCATACTAGAACAATTAGTAGCACTATTTCCCAATCTAGCATACTTGATATTATCAAAGTTACCAAATATAGCTAGAGCAGTAGAAATTTCCCTATTATAATAGTTCATTTCTTTATCTAGTTCAGTATCAGGTGTTATAGTTAACCCTACCAAACACTCTTTTACGGGGCGGTTAGTTCTAACTTCATCAATAACATTTTGACTAAAGTTACCAATACTAGGAGCAACAGTATAGAAATCATCCATAGTTTTATTATCTAGTAGCTTACTAAGAATTACTAGATTAAACTTAGATTTTTCTATCATAGCTATATGTACAAAATGAAATATACTAGGATTATAAATTATAGTCAGTAAAGGACTATATTCATTAATATGTTCAGCAGCATATTCAGTAGTTAAAATCCTAAGACTTCCATTATGCATTACAGTACGAAAAGAATTATTCCATACTTCATTGTTCAAAGTAGTTAGATAACTTTCAATACTACTTCTATCTGCAAAATCTTTCACAATAATAACAATACTAGTCGTAGGAGACTTATTGTAAAGTTGTGGAAGAATATAAAGCAGAGGTCTTAGAGCATCAAAAGGAGCAGGTATTACAAAAGTACCTATTCCTTTATTCATTCTCCAAACATCAACAGCATTTAAATAAACTTGTTCTTCTGTCATTATTCTTCTTCATTATCAAATAAACTATTATACATACCAAAGTTCTTCTTTAATAGAGCTTTTCCACTAAGAGTTTTATTCTTTGAATTACCTTTCTGATTAGGACTTATTCCAAGCTTAATAGGATTAATAATCTTATAAGCTTCTTCATAATAATAAGCATAATCTATATTACGCTCACTAATATCTTTATCATCAAGTAAATTAAGAATTTGAACTGGTTTTCCACTAGCTAAAACACTACGTTTACCAGTAAGTTTATGCTCTTTCATAATCACAACTCCTCTAGTAGATACATAGAAACGAACATGAGGTTGACTACGAACTTCAACACGTTTTCCATCTACTACTTTTTCATAAACAACTTCAAACTGTTTACCAACATTTTGAGTTTTACAAAAATCAAGAATATCTTTATGATTACGAAGAGTATCCATTACAGATGTACCATGAGCAAAATACTCAAATACAGCAGTAGCTACAATAGGCATATCATAACCTTTTTTAAGGTCTTTAATATACTGCTTTGGGTCAAGAGCACCTTTATACTCAAGTTTATCGTTACTTTGAATATCAAAATAGTTATTCACATTAAGACTAACAAGCATCTTATAATGTTCATCATCAGCAGACATTCTATTAGTCTCATTCCATTCCTTACAAATTTGATTATAAACATCAATTTTATCATAAGGAAGCTTTATAACGATACCATCTGTATTAGCACTAACAACATGTATTCCAGCAAGTTCAAGAGATTCACAAAGAGTCATTGTCATTAACTGACCATTAATAGTAACTCTCATTTGTGCAAGTCTATCATAAAGCCAATAATTTTCATAACCATACTTACCATAAATAGCATTGATTACAATCTTTAATGCTTCAGCTGCTAGACTATTATGTACACCAGGAACTACAAAACCATCTTCATCCTTAGTATGTTTACACTTAACACGCGTCTGTTTAAAGTAATCTACCATGTTTACAAACACCTTAGTATTAAGATGTTCAGGTACTACTTCATAACTAATCATTATACTAGGATAGTAGGATGTATACAAATTTGTTAATCTACATATTTCTATGTAGTTCAGACTATATCTTCATTGTGTACCATAATAGTTCTTTCTTTACCCTTACCACTAGTAATAACATTTCCAGCATCATCAAGATAATGCCAAATATATCCTTTACCAGTCTTTTTAGAACCATTACAACAACCTAATAATGTAGATTTTGCAAGTCCACTAGCTTTACAAGCTTCATCGCTGTTTTCATATTCAGCAATCTTATGACCATCATATCTATCAAATTGACCAATACGATTAAATTTAAGTTTCCTCATCTTTTCACGGAACTCTTTAGTTTTATGAGTTTCGTGAGATTGGGTAACCCAAGCTAAACGTTGACTATCAGAATGATAAGTATCTTTAATCATAAGATTATATAGTTTAGATAATCCATAAGACTTTTGATAATCTCTTTCTTTTTCAAATAGATTTTCATTAGTCTCTTCGAGTATGCTAACTTTGAATTTATCTATACCATATTTATTATAATCAGCTTGTAATCGTTTATTAGGATGATTACCTATTCTAAGATTACTATAATGTTTTATTACACGACTATAAATATCTTTAGAAGAACCAATATAATTTTGATTATTTACTTCACAAGTGATACAATAAATACCACTTTTATCTTTTAAATGAGTAAAATAACCATAATATACATTTTGATTACTTCTAACTTTACCATAACCGTTAAAACCATCAGGAGTAGCATTTTTATGTTTTCTACTTACCTTAATCTTAGACACATCAAATACTAACTTTAATTTCGACAAATCTTTCATAATCTTTATAATTTAAATTATTAATAAAACACTGTGAAACAAAGGTAATATCTTTTGGGTAATAACACAATGCAAGGTGCTTCGATTTAAATAAATTTAAACCTACGTCTTACGACTAGTCGTTGAACCTTCTTCCTTAGGAAGCTCGGCTGCGGATTGTCCAATATTATCTTCTTTTACTATACTCTCAGTCTTTCTCTGAGACCAACATCTACATTACTGTGATGATTAGTGAGATAATCTCTAAGGAGTTCCCCGTCAATTCACCTTGTTTAATCACGACTTACATCAATCGTGATGAACATAAACATATTTATTAGTACTTTTAAGTATTACAGGTTTGTCTTGAGTATGAATACCTCCAGTAGCTAGAGTATATGTTGTACCATAAAAATCTATTTCACGTACAAAACTATCTTTATTAGTTCTATATATTACAACTTTCTTCATTTCTTCAAGTAAATCTTGAAGTTGTTTAGTTTTAAACTTAATATGAGGAAATATAATACGTTTAAACGATAAAGCAGTTCTTTGAGTACGAAGATTTTTAAAAGCATCTTCTTTAAGTCCACTACGTTCAGAATAGAACTTATTAAGAAGTTTATCAGCAATATTACTTCTAGCACTACATAGAAGATTAAGTTTAAAAGCATGACCTAGACTATATCTAAGTTTAATCTCATCAGGCTTTTGTCTAGTTATCTCGCAAACAAGAAATACATCATTCTTATTATAATGAAGCATAGGCTTTATATATTTAGGCATAAGATACCTATTAAAATCAGCAGTAAACAAATGATTTAATTGTTCATTTGTCATACCTTTATATTCATCTTTTTTCCTATATACATCACCTTCTTCATCATCTATTGGAGGTAGCTTAAAATCAAGAAGATTATACCATTTAAGATTAATACTAACTTGCTTTAAACTTTTACCATACTTCTTACGTTCACCAGTATCTTTATCTACATTTACTCCAGCAGAATTAAGAGCATAAACTTTAAATAAATCAACAGTTACATAAGGTAATCTATACTTACGAATAACATTAAGTAGAGGATCATTCCATAAAGCATCTTTATCGTCTTGTAGAGACATTAGTTTATTATTCACTTCTTTAAGAAATGAACAAAGTTGTTTACTAGTATCAAAACGATTCCAATACATAAGGAAAGCTCTAGTCATCATATCATCATAAATTTGATTGTTATAGCCAAATAAATCATATCTGTCTACAGTACCATCATCTTTAGTTATAGGACGCATCTTCTCAAAGAAGTCTATCAGTTCTAACATCTGTGAATCATCTGTATCAGTAACATAAAATATCCAACTCTTTACACTATCAAGTCTAGATTTAATTTCTTCAACTGTTAAAGTATCAGTTAAAGCACCTTTACAATCTGCAAATTTATCAAGATAATCTCTAACATCTACAAAAGTAAATGAAATCATATTCTCGAATACTTCTAAGTCTACAGCTAAACTATGAATCATTTATCAATTTAATTATTTCCATTCCATTATAATTATTATCTTTATTAGCAGTAAGCCATTTAACTAGACGATTACGAAATTCATCGTATTTATTATCATCTATAAACTTAATAAAAGGAGAGTAATTTGTACTGTAAACATAAGGAGCTATATAATATAGTTTATCTTTACCTTTAGTAATATCAAAACCAAAATTAGTAGCAGCATTACCAAGAAGCATTATTTTCTTGATATTATTAATTCTAATATCAGCAAATGTATGCAACATACATCTATGAATTATATTTTCGTTTACAGGACAATGTTCATCAAGCTTACAACGAATAAGAGGAACAATAAAGGGGTCTAGTTGCTCTAGCCCCCCCGTAAAAGGTATGATAGTATCTTTCACTATTTCCACATACTTACTAAAAGTCATTCCTCTATTCTTATAAGCATTATAATCAACATTAGGTACAACAATAATCATACCTGACATTGGATTACCAACACCATCAAGACATTTGCACTTAGTATTAAACATACCTAAAGCACAATCATCACATACGTTGGAAGCCATAAGGTGATAAGAAAGTATATGGAAGACAATTACCTCCAGGGTATTTCTTAATAGTCATAAGACTAGGAAAGTTACAACCATTTTCAATATGCTTACGAGCTTTAATTTTATCACTTCTTTTCATAATTAATTAATCTTTAGTATGTTCAACATAATCTTCTACTTTAATATAATTATTAGTAGGAGTATAATTGTTATACATAGAAGCCATAAACATGTATATATTATCACGTTTACCCCAAGTTTTATCTAGCTTACGTTTATAACCATAAACAATAACTGTACCATCAACACTAGCTTCAAGTTTAGCAACTTTATAATATTGATGTTTAACACCCCAAGCACCAGTGACATCAGTCATATAAACATCACCAACTTTAACAGGACAATTAGCGAGAATATCAGCAGTTGCTTCGTCGTTAAGAGCATTCATACGATTCTGATAATCTTTCTTTATTTCATCGCTTTTATTAATGTAACATTGTACACGTTCTTTAAAAGAAGGACTATTACTTGTATTACACATTTTATTTAATATTTTAATTTTCAATTTGAGCGCATTAAATAATTTTCGTGATTAATTAATCGACTAAACTATTCAAATTGCTTAAAACTCAACAAAATTATCATCTGATGAATTTGGTATCACTTCAATGTTCCATTCTGCCAGCGAAAACTTGACACTTTCATAAACATAATCAGGACGAACAACAACACCTTTATGATAATTATCATCAATAATAACAATAGTAGCATCTAAGAGAGTACCGATAACAGTACGACTATTATCTTTTTTGGTTAACTTTACAGTATCACCAAGGTTCAAATCATTTTCATCAAGAATACCATTAGATATAGTATCTTTAATTCTAGCTACATCTTGTTCTTTTTGTTTAAGAACTCGAACTAGTCTAACAAAGCTATTATTATCAATATCCATATCTCAAATATACTTTTTCTTTAGCTCTACTAACAGCAACATAAAGCCGCTTATTAATATCACTAGCATTAGTGTAAGGTCTGCCATACTTATCATAAACAATATCCATAACATCTACCATGCTTACATTGTAAGTTGAGCCTTGAGACTTATGACTACTAATAGCAAAACCATAATCTAAATCTCTATAATAAAGAATAGAACCGTCAGGTCTACCAATATTAACAAGAAGAAGACAAGATTCTTTAAACTTATAATAAGCTTTCCACTTAGCAGCACGAATATCTTTACGAGCATTCTTAGCTTGCTGAATTAAATCATCAGCAATCTTACAATACATAGCCATAGTATACTTATCTCTATGGTCTATAATAAATAATGGAGAAGTAACTTGACCACCAAATACAGCTTGAAATTTAACCATGAAACCTTTAAGCTCATATTGCGGATGAGTATAGTTAGCTATCTCTTTTACAATATAATCTTCACTATTCTGAATAATTGCATCATTAAATTGGTCAACAATAGTAACATAAGAAGTAATCAAATCATTCTTAGTAATAACAGATTTTTCACTGTCTTTAATTATACTTTCTCTAATAAATTTATTCCAATTAGAAACAGCTTTATTAGTATAAGATATAACTTTAACATAATCAGTATTACGAGTAATTGCTTCATCGCTAAATTGTTTCACAACTTCTTGTTGAAATTGAGCAGAATTACAAACTACAAATCCTTTAGTCATAGTATTATCAAATTTACTACGATTACGAGATATGTAATTTAGAAAGTTAAAAGTTCCATTATAAACATCACTACGAAGAAGTTCAGTAAGAGTTCTTATAGGATTATCTTCATCTTGTCGTACAACTTGAGTTAACTTAAAAGATTGAACACCTTTAAAAGCATAACTATCCTTCTCATTTACAGGGGGGATTTGGCAGTCGTCACCGCAGATTAAAAGTTTAATACTATACTTTTTCATCATCTTATCAATATAAGTAACAAGACTACGATTAAGCATAGAAGCTTCATCTACTATATATAGACGATAATCTTCAATCTTTATACGACCGTAAGAAGCAAAAGTAACATTGTTAATATCAAACTTTTCAATATCATAATTAGGTTTAAAACCAAAATCAGATTGAATAGTATTAACATTACAATGAGTACCTCTAATACTATTTTTAAGAACTCTACAAGCTTTATGACTTGGAGCACTTAATCCTATTTCAGAGAATGGTATATTACAATCTTGAAGTAAAGCTTTAAGAAGAAAAGTATTATGAGTTATAATATAATCTTTAGTTATAAACAATTTATCTTCATCATCTATAGAAATACAAGTAGTTTCTGTTGGATTGAGAATTTCTTCAATACTTGCAATTCCTATATGGTCATTGTGATACACACATTTACCGCTAGATTGTTTATATTGAATTTTATGTTTATTACTAGTAAATATAATATCATTAGTTTGAATGTTAATACTATAATTTACATTAGCTCCTCTATTATCTTCACTTATAGTTCTGACAATATATCCAAGACTTCTACATAGTTCTATTACATTCTTTATAAGAGTATTAGAACTTGTAGAAAATCTAAAACAACCTTTAGTATCAATATATCCATCTGTATCTATAAGTCCTTTAAGTAATTCTTTACGTTGTTCAATAGAACTCATAAGATATATTTCAGGTATATATTTATCTATAGACTTACATCTAAGATTATATAACTTTAAAGATTTATCTAACTCTATAATATTATCACCATAAATAACATTTGTATAATTATAATCTTTATGCCATTCGTAATTACAATTTAAAATATTAGCAACTTTAGATATAATATCTTCTTCATTAGAAGATATATACAATCTAGTAGTATCTCCAATAGTAGTATTATTTGTCAAACATCCGTCTCCAAGAATAACACCTAAAACATAAGGATTAATAGGTAATGCTTTTTCAGTATTATATACTTTATTTACTGGTATAAAATATCTATAATTACCTGTTTTTTCTTTATATCCTTTAGCGTTACAATCAGAGATTAATTCTTTAGTAGTTAAAACTTTAGAATATCTAGTATTACCGCCTCTATTTTTATAATAACGATAATTAGCTAATTGCTTCTTAGTTCTAACTAACCAAAGATGATTTTCATCACAAATTATATTTCTACCATCAGCGAAAGTAATCTTATAGACAATAGATTTTATTCCTTGTGGATAAACACCTATAACTTTAGAAAAAGCATGATAAGGTGTAGCTACAAAATCTCCTACTTTTATATCTCCTATATTTTTCCAACCATTATTAGTTAATACAGGAGTATTATTAGCTAGAGCTTTACCAGTACCACCAGGACCAATCAAAGCACGCTTAAAATCTTTAGGATTATAAGGCTCATTAATAAACTTAATAAGTCCATTATAAGCTTTTGTTTGGTCATCAGTAAAAGTAAACTTTTTAGCTCTATCTCTAGTCATATTAGGAGTATTTATAGGTATAGCTCCAAATGTAAGTTCATCTTCATTATGCATTATATATCCTCCTCATCATCTATTAAATGTTTAACATTATAATCATGACCAACTAGAGTTAAAATTCTATTGAATTTAGCATAAAGCTTACCATCAATTCTAACAATCCAACAAGAACAAATCCAGTTATGACAAAAAGGTACATAACGATTAGGGTCTGCTTTCTTGAATATTCTATCACTTTCACTAAGAAGTAAACTAATATATTGTCTGTTTCTTTGACCAACTCTAGTAAATATACGTTCACATTTAGTTAAATCATAAGAATCTTCAGTAAAAGGAAGAGTTACTCCATCTTTACCTACATCACTTATATTAGTATCTTTGGTAAGTCTATTAATATAATCAAAGTACTTAATACGAACAGTAAAATTACCTTGTTCATCTTGAATAACTTGACCAGGAACTAATTTAGTTAACTTCTTGTTAGGAAGTACAGTTGGTGCTCTACGTTTAGTAGAAGCTTTAGGCTTAAAGACAAATTTAAGTTTAGAATAATCTACATTCATTTCTTCTTGTTTGTTAGTTTATGTTCTTTTTTAATCTTCTTAGCTTCTCTAGCACTTATAGTACTATCTTCAAAATTAAGATTAGAAGGCTTAATAGTATTACTACCACGATTAAGCACATACCCACAATAATTGACAAGAAAATCAATTCTTCCCCAAGTACGAATACCAATAACTGCATTAATTGGAATGATAATATGATTACCATCAATTTTAGCAATACGTGATACACACTTTAAATCCTTTCTTTCATCATGTTTCTTTGCCATTTTACAAAAAGTTTAATTAATTAATATTATGTTACTTCATCAATAAGATGATTATATTTTCTTTATATTAATAAGAGATGCAACATAGTTTGAATATTTATTTTCATCAAGTTCAACTCTTATCATAGGAGTATAATCATAATGATGAATATACTTATAAATTTCAGTATAAAGACTTATAATAGTTCCTACTTTACCATTAGCAACCATAACTCTATCTCCTACTTTAAGAGGAATATTGTTATCTTTAAAGAACTTATTTGTTAAATTCTTAATTCGATTATCATAATCTCTACGAGCATTATACGCTTCTTTAATATAATAAGAAACAGTTTCTTCTTTAATATTACACATAGCTTTATTGTTTTAATTGTCATTAGAAGTTCTGCTTGGTTTCGCACCATAAGCCGTATTACTACACTTAGCAGAACTTAAAGTATTACATTCTAGCCTCCCCGTAGAGAAGTTAGCAAACAATCATTCTCTTTTTCTAGTTTATCACATATATTAGTTATAAAATTAATACCAGCATGTCTAACAGCAATTATATCTTTAATTACAGTAGACATATCATGCTGACTTAATTTCATAAGATAATATATAGTTCTAAAACCTCTACGAGTATTAAGAGGAAAGTTATAAGGAATAACATAACCTATATGTCTTGAAGAATGTTTATAAAAGTCTTTTTTATCAACATAACCATTACATTGTACAACTTCTCCAAAATCAGGTATATTACAATGTTTTAAATCAAATTGATAAAGACAACTATTACATAGTATCATAATTTTATACTTTAAATATCATATCAAGAACATCTTTAAAATTAGGATTATCTATTACATACTGTGCATCAGCTTTATTTTTAAATACTGGACTACCATAATATGTATAAACAGAATTATCAAGTTTACAAACTGAATAATGTGGTTTTTCTACAAATTTATAATAAGCAATAGAATAACCTACAACTTCTTTAGTAATATCATATTCCCAATCACCATTAAAATATCTAGCAATATCCATAAGATTAGCTAGAGCAATTAACTTCTCTCTAACTTCACATGTTTTATCACCTCTATAATCTTTAATTTCACTAAGATAAGTATGATAATTAGTTGCTTTAGCTATATTATACATCTGTTCAAGACTTAACCATTTATTCTTAAACCTTATAATACCTTTATCTAAATCACTATGTTCTTTATCAATAACATAGCCATTAGGTAAATCAAACTCTACAGGTCTTAATTGAATAGAATTATCATCTCTAAATAAAGGTTCAATCTTGTAATATTTATCTTTAGTATTATCTGTAGAAATCTCTACAAATACTACAGACTTACTATCATGTCTATCAAAACTTGAACATTCACCAAATATATTAAGTCTTTTATCTACAGATAAACCATAACCTGTTTTATCATCTATATTACTATTAGAACAAATATTAGCAATAGAACAATCTGCACAATTAACACTTTCCGTTACTTCATATAATTTACCATTATACTTAATTCTAGTACCAACGGCAAATTCTTTATACTTATTAGCTTTTCTTTTTTTCATTATTGACATAATTAATTCTTATTTTAAATGGTTTATTAATACTATCATAAGAAATAGTTGTATGATATATTATATCATGTTTCTTATGTTTAAATTTATTATATAGAATTTCAGCTACAGCACTTATAGTAAAATAATCAATAGCATTAGTATTAAAACTAGCTTTAATTTCATTACGTAAAAGTATTATAGCTTCAGTGTCTTTATTCCTAAGTTGAGTTTGTGTTACAACTATCATTTTATTTAATATTTTATTTTACGATATAAAGCCCTCAAATTAATTTGCCGATAAATTTATCAGCTAAATTAATTGAGAGTTGTGAAACCTAGGAAATTACATAAAAATTGAATTTACTCATAAAGACCGGATTGCTCAAGCATAATTGCCTGGTCAGCCTGCATATCAGAGTAAATATCATCAAGTACATCATCACTAAGAATAATAGTACTTGGAGTATCAGGAAGTTTAGTTCTATCTTTACTCATAATTAACTTGCTTTTTCAAGATGAACACTAGCACAATCAAATTGTACTTTATTACCTAATTTACCTCTAAGACAAAGGTCTTTTACAGCACACTGAGGACATTTAACGCCATTAGGCATTAGATTATATATATTACCAGCAATTATAATACCAGTTATAACATTTTCTTCCATAATTGTATCTATTAAACATTAAAAACCACTACTACTTTCACAAGCAATAGTGGTTAAAAATCAATAATTAAAAAAGTACTAAAAATAACTTATACACTTATAAGTTCTTATTTAAGCGAAATATTTACTACATAACCATAGTAATATTATATAAAGAACGGAATAATATTACTTAATATAAGACAAACAATAGCAACAAATAAAACACGAGCTTCTTTGTTTCTATCTTTAATAGTTTTTTCAAGCACATCAATTCTACCATAAAGAGATTTATTATGCTCTTCGAGAGTAGCAATATGCTTATCTTCATTGTCTATTGTTGCATTAAGTGCAGCAATAGTCTTTTCTTGATTACTCTGAATCTCCTCACTCTTATCAAGAGAATCTTTAAGAATTTCAATTCTCTTTTCATTAGTAAGTTGAAGTTTCTTGTATGTATCAATAGTCTTACTTAACTTACGTTCAACATCATCTTTACGAAGAATGATATTAACTAATTCATCAACACTCTTTTTACGTAGTGTAGTTCTACGTCTTTTATCATTAGCTGATAATTCTTTTTCTTTCATAATACTCTTATGTTTTAATTATTCGTATAATATATTATCACTAAGTTCGTCATAATTAGCATCATCACCAACCATGATTTCACCAAATAAGTCATAATCATCAATATCATGACTAGTACAGAATGCATCAATATCTTGAGCATTATAATCAAATTCATTATCTTGTATCATAACTGTTATTATTAATTACAATGCAAAGATAATGAATTTAATCTACCATATCTTCTACGGGGCGGCTAGATTAACTATTATTTCAAGCAATACTAGCAATCTTAACATTAAAAGGATGAATATTAACTATTCTACCTTTATAGCCATAAGTCTTAAATCTAGACTTAGCAATTTTCTTAGCATGACTAAAACCTTTACTAGTAGAAATCATAAGACTTCCATCAGCACGTTCTTTAAGTCTGCTACTCACAAAATAATACTTTGTGCACATAAGTTCTCCTTATTTAAATTAATAAATAGTAGTAGCACTATTACTAGCACTACTACTTATAATTATTAAATATCACCAAACATCATCTTTTCTGCTAATTTGTCTAGCATCTTGAGACCAAAAGCACTAAGATGAATATTAAATACATGATTATAAAAACTATCATGCTGAACTACTGTAGGAGCAGTATTATTACTAAATGGATTAGTATATTCCTGTCCAGCAGTTACAGCTTCTTGAATGATGTTAATTTTAGCACCACTAAGAACTACATTAAGAGCTTTAGGATGCTGAATCAAATGATTACCAGCAAATGCTACATCCTCATTTTCTTTAAGAGCACCAACAATAGAGTAGTTACCAACGAAGATGATATTGCTTTCACCTTCAACATAACTACCATCTTCTTGAGCAACCATAGCTTTAACTGGTTTATCAAGAGTAATAGCAACTCTATTATAAGTTTCACACTCAGTAACATTAATGTTACGTACTACCAAATCTTTGACTACATTGTTAGTCTCAACTGCCATCAGCTGGCTAATAACTTTCTTTGTATCCATAATTTAAATGATTAAAATGTTTATAATATTGTTAATTAACACGATTACTAATTAAACTAGTACTATCTTCACAGACCGTACTAGTAACAGAACTTTATTTATTGGAAATGGGAAGTCTATTCCTTTTTATCAACGTTATTAATTATAACAATACCACTTATAAAAAGTAGTACAATTCCAATTACATTTATAAAACTTATATGGTCATCAGCACCATGACTAATAAGCATTAAAGATAAAAACAGCATTGGTACTGCTATTATCTTCATTATGTATTTCATTAAATCTACGTTCATATTAATTATGTTTATTATCACCATTAATTATAGCACTCATAAAGATTAATTCTATAAACAATATAATACCAATAATATTACCATCAATAATCATTGATAAACATATAGTCATTAATGGGACTATTAATATTTTTAATACCCATTTGAATATCTTTATGTCCATTTATCGTCTACAAGTTTAATATCTATATTGTCAGCACTATAAATATCAATTAAATCACGTTTAATAATATCACAATCGTCAACAACAATAGAATAATCTTCAAGAGTACCAAATACTCTTTTATCTTTAGTATTATTATCAATAGTATTATCCTTATTAATAGCACTTATATCTTTAACTATATTAATAAGGTATAAAATATCTCTTTTAGTAATACCTATTGTATTATCTTTCCAAATCATAACATTAATAATTTATATAGTAAAACATCTGAATATTAGTTATAGTAGTATCATCTACTTGAAAAACACTATACTAATGAACAGGCAATAGTATAGGAGTAATTATAGGAACAGTTGAAGTAGATTTATAACTACTATTACTAGTTGATACACAAGCAATTAATGATACTATTAGAATTGCAAGTAAAGTAAAATATGTTATATATGCAAATACTCTATGAGTACGATAAGAAACATCATAATCATAAAGAATAACATCAATAATGATAATAATAAATAATAGTATAATAAGCAAACCAAATAATATAATCATGAGTATTATTAGTTTAAAGAAGATGAGAAAGTTGAACTGTCTCAGCAACACTATCTTTAACTTTCTCACCTTCAATTACACATTGAATTACTCTTTAAACCTCAGTTACTTTTATTCCAGTTATATCTTCATACTCTAGAACTATTCTATTATTATCATTGTCAACAAATCTTATAACATCATTTGAAAGAGCAATTTCTTCATAACAATTATAAGATTTATCTTTAGTCTCGATAACATAATAAACTTTTGGTTCATCAACACTTACTTTGATTATATCATTAATTATTTGTCTGTTCATATCTTTATTTGTTTTATAGTTATTACTAGTGTAACACCAATGCTTCAAGTTTCGCTACGCTCGACTTTCGTCTAAGCTTATATATATATATATAATAACACGCACACGCACGCACGTACCTTAGAGCCTTTACTTTAGTAAAGGCGGTTACTTGCTATTGTCGCGCGCAAAGCACGTGCGCACGTACATTATTATAAAAGCATTAATGTTACACTTATATCTCACGTCTATTCACATGATTATAAGGATATTCATAATCATCAATATTATCATAAATATCCTCATAATCAATATCATTAATAAACTTCATTATAATCATTATCAATAATGGTAACTCTTCTACTAATAAAATTTCTAGCTATTTTCTCTCTAAGAGTTCTAGCTTCTTCAATAGTATCTGCCTTACCCCAAGGTTCATCAGCATACTCAGGTAAAATAAAAAATCTTTTCATAATATAGTTCTCCTATTTTAAATTAATACTTTTATTAGAAGTAGAACGCTTACTTTCACTATAAGACAATTCCACATCAAAACTTTTTTTGTTCTTGTTGACAAGACCTTTTTAGTTCTTGTCGAGTACTTGTTCTTTCTTGTTGATTAATAGCAACATGAGAAGTCACTCTAGCCTAAACTAGAGTGACTTCATCATATTATCCTCGAAGTGACTTACGAGTAGTATTCCAAGCTACTCTGCGACCTTTTGAAGTCACATAACTAGCAACGTCGCCATCATAGTCGATGGCATAACGTCCTACTTCACTAACTTTGTTAATGATAAATGAACTAACGTGAATACTATCATAGACAGCAATAACTTGCTGTCCATTAGCTTCATACTGTTCACCAGCAGCACGTTCTGTAAGTTCAACATCAATAGTAGCACCCATTAACAAATCTTCGATTTGGCTACTAACAGGGTCAGTAGCCATCATCATAAAGGCAATATCATCAGATAGCTCATTAGTACCTTCGTTGATGAAGTGCAACAACTGTCGCATACTCATAACAAGCATCTTACGCTTGCCATGAGTAAATGCATTCTGAGCATCAATAAAATCGAACTCAGAAGTAGTGTTCATAACTACGGTTCTAGAACCGTTTTCAGCATTTGTACGAATGCTAGCAGAAAGAATTGTAGTCTCCATTGTAACTAATTTTAGGAGTAAACAAATAAACTAGTACACGACTAGTTAGCCGAAGTCCTTCTCCAGCCAAAACTTTTTTAGTTGTTGCATGACTAAAATTTTTCAGTTGTTGATGAGTAGGGGGGGGCATCCAATCTTTATCTCGATGAGCGGGGGTTGCTAGTAATACCCTCTCCCTTACAATCATAAATATAATTTTCTATACTACCATTACCTTATTCTTTATTATAACTATTATCATCTTATATTCTTTATTATAATTATCATCTATAATACATTCTTTATCATTATAACTATCATTTCCTTTAATACATTCTTTATCATAATTTTCTTTATTATCATAATTTTCTTTATTATCATTAGTTATATTATTATTACTTTATACTTTTCTTTACCTTTTACTTTTACCTTTTATTTTGTCTTTTATTTTATACTTTTCTTTATCACTATTATAACTACTTGTTTTTATAGTTTTCTTTATTACTACTACTTGTTTCATTTTTATCATTATCATTACAATTACTTTTAATTAATCATCACATTAATTTTACTATTACTTTACTTACTAATCGTGCTAATAATTATCAAATTTAGTTAATTCCGTTTAACTAATTATAATTTATTACTAATATTATTATTACTTTCATTATTATTATCTATATTTGCAGCAGTATTTCTAGCACCTACAGTATTACTATTTACTAAGTTAATTTCTGTAGGCTGAAATAACTTAATAGTACGGACACTATTCAAAGTATTAATTTAAAATATAAAATTATGGTTGATTTAAAAGTTAATTATCTTGGTCTTAATCAGACCCTTCGTATGCCTACTAGTATGAGTGAAATTGACATGAATGTAATTGCTGATTATGTTAAACATGTTAATGTTAGTAAGGATTATGCTCTTATTGCTGTTGTATTTAAAGAACGTCCTATTACTATTGTAAGTGTTAGTAGACAGAATAAGAACGCAAGTGTTAGTGGTGTTGCTGTTATGATTAAGAGTAATACTGATGATGAGTTTATTAAAGGTATTAAACTTGGTGAAACTATAGTTATTTCTCCTAGCGATATTGCTATCGGACATCATGTTAATTCTCCTGCTAATGTTCTTACTCCTGAATTCTTACTTAATCTTCTTCAAACTAACGCTGATTTAAATAAGAAACTTATGGCAGTTAAAGTTCCTACTTATTTTGTAGATTTTAAGATTGTTCCAGTTTGTAACATTCATGGTTCTGTAGGAAAGTATGTTCCTGTTAGTCAATATTATATTGCTCCTGATGCTGGAGAAACTAATATGGGTAAGTAATTACCTATTTACATCTTCTACGGGGAGGCTTTAAAAGCTAAGGGAGTTCACACTCCCAAAGCTTTATATTGTACTATTAATAATATTATTAATATGAAATATAAAATAAACGATGAAGGTTTAGAAGAAGGTAAATTTCCTAGTTCTACTGGTAAACAAGTTCTTATTGAAAATAAAGCATCTATACTTAAAACTATAGATGATAATATTATAGATAAGGATGTTGCCATGATGATTCTAGTTCAACTTGAAAAAGATGCTCAACGTCATTTAGAAGCTGATGAAGTTACTGCTATTCCTTATCTTGGTAAGATTAAAAGAAAAGCTGGTTCAAAAGCTTATGCTGAAAATAAAGAAACTCTAGATGCTGCTAAAGAAATCATGACTCCTGAAAACTTTGAAAATTTCAGAGCTGCAATGATGAGAGAAGCTGTTATTAGAGACAATGAAGCAAAAGTATATAATTATCAAGTTGCACGTATGGCTAATAAGAATGGTAAAACTTATTGGAAATGTGTTGAACGTCGTGGTAAATATTATGCTAATATTAGGTTTTATTGTTTAGGTTGTTTAAATTATTCTGAACCATGCAACGAGATAGATTAATAATAGATAATCTTTTACTTATTGATGAAAATGGTATGCCTGAAGCTCCAACTATTCGTCAATTAATAGATAAAGACGTTAGAGAGCTTTATACTAGAGATAAGTCTAAAGATAAATCTGGTTATGTAAAAGACTGTATAGTTATTTATTATCTTGGAGACCCTAAGTCTCCTGCAAAACAAAGTGGTTTAAGTGATGCTGAAGCTCTTAAAATGGCTATAGAACAAGCTGGTCTTCCAGCTAACTATATACCTAGTGCTCTTGTTTTGAAGATAATTAAAAGATATTATGCTCAAAATATAGGAGAAGCTGGTAGAGTTGTTGAAAATCTTCTTAAAACTCTACATAATGTAAATATCGCAGTTGATTCTATTAATGCTTTGCTTAATGAAAAGCTTAGAGATAGAGCTAATTTAACTATAGAGAATGTAAGTACTCTTTTAGATTTAGTAGATAAAGTTACTGCTAAAGCATCTGAGATTCCTAAGACTTTAAAATCTTTGAATGAAGCTAAGGAAAATCTTATGTATGAAAAAGAGTCTGAAAAAGCTAGAGGTGGTGGTGCTATTACTAGTAGTATGAATGCTGCTGATTATGTTTAACATTATATTGTTTAAGTTATGAATAGTATTTATGAAAATAACTTTCTTTATTTTGATGAAGGTCCTCATAAGTATACCGATTCTTTAGGTAATGAATATCTTAGTGTAACTACTAATATAGAGAATTACTGTCCTAAATTTGATAAGAAATATTGGCTTAGAAAGAAAGCTAAAGAACGTGGTATTAGTGAACGTAAACTTGAAGCTGAATGGGAAAGAATAACTAAAGAAGCTTGCGAACGTGGTACAGCTACACATAATGGACTTGAAGATGGTATCAAAGGAAGTAGTATGTTTAAAGATGCTATTCAATATCTTAATCAAGTTAAAAGTGGTAGATGTATAACTGTAGCTGATATTCCTAATCTTAGAGCGCATCCTCTAGATATAGAACAATTTAAAGAAGCTACTAATAATAAGTATCCTGAAATATATCAAGTATTTCAATATTATGTAAATAAAGGATATACTATTTATTCTGAAATTGGAGTATTTGTTCCAGAGTTACTTCTTAGTGGTACTATAGATGTTCTTTGTGTGAGACCTGATAGATTTGTTATTCTTGATTGGAAAACTAATAAAGATGGTCTTCATTTTAGTAGTGGTTTTTATCGTAAAGATAAAACTACTAAACCTGTTCAACTTACTAGTGAATGGTGTAATACTCATGAATTTATGTTACCTCCTTTTGCTCATCTAGAAAATTGTAATGGTAATCATTATACTATGCAATTATCTACTTATGCTAGAATGACTGAAATGATATTAGGTATTCCTTGTGTTGGTCTAGGTCTTTGTCATATTCAAACTCCTTTTGAAAAGAATAAATATGGTATGCCTTATCGTGATGTTCATGGTATGTATAAGATTGATAAAGAAGGTAAGGAAGTTGTTACTTGGTTTAAGATTAATTATATTCGTAATGAAATAGATGCTATGTTTCAAGATAGAAGAATTAAACTTAATAAACAAGGTTTACTAACTCCACAAACTGAAATACAATGGTAATATGACAAGACGAAGACGAATTAATACTAGAGTTCTTCATGTTGAAGAAGTTAGTAATATTAAGTATGTTTGTAAAGGTGTTCCAGAAGATGGAACGTTTTATGTATTTGGTATATTAAAACAATAAGATATGAATGAAAAGTTATTTAATAAAGCAAGTAAAGCTAATTTCAGCAAAATACTCATCAATAAAGGATATGCCTATTTTAATAAAGGTAAGTATAATCTTAACATTATTGGTATCAGAAATGCTGGTAATAATGTTACTAATAAGTTTGATGATGTCATTGTAGTAGAATATATTGATATGTATGGTATTAAAAGTAGAGAAATATTTGCTGCTACTACAGACCCTGGTATTACTAGTATAACTAAACCTGTAAGTTATAAAGGTTGTGCTATACTTGTTCCTGGTCAATATCGTTCTGCTTGGAAACTTGGTTATCATAAAGGTAAGTATGAAGCTATTGTTCAATATAAACCTGTAAAAGTTTATAGAGATAATAATAAAGATGCTGTTTATGATTTTAATCCAAAGACTATAGAAGAAGGTACATTTGGTATCAATATTCATAAAGCTGGAAAACATTCTACTAAAGTTGATAATTGGTCTGCTGGTTGTCAAGTTCTTGCTAATAAAGAAGATTTTGATACTCTTATGAAACTTGCTCATAGACAAATTAGTCAAGGATATGGTAAACTATTTACTTATACTTTAATTAATGAGGAGGATTTGTAATGGCTTGTATTCTTGTTGATGGTGTGGTTCAAAGTACTTTTACTATAAAAGATTTAGAAAAAGATATTCGTGATATTTTTTCTACAGAAGAGAAACAAATGATAATTTCTCCTGAAGGAGGAATAGGATATATATCTCGTAAAGAGTATGCTGAAAGATGTTTTCCAAAAGTTATAGTTAAAAGCCCTATTAAATTTCAAGAAGATATTGATAAAGAAATTATTAATAGTCTTCATAGTTATAAACCTTTTAGTAAATGTTTAAGTAATGGATAGTTTTAGTAATGAAGCTGGTAAAGGTTGTGTAATATTACTTGTTTTTACATTTGTTGTTATTACTTCTATAATTATTGGAAGTTATTATCATAGAAAGACTAATAATATTATCGAACCTAATGTTGAAATACAGAAACATAATGATAGTTTAAGAATTAAAGTTGATAATTTAGATAGTATTAAAAATGCAAAAGTTATTGAAGTTAAAACTCTTGATAATGATAGCACTGTTAAGTTATTCTATCAACTCATCAAGTAAATCATTAACATCTTTTACGGGGAGGATAGAACAAGATAGTGTAACTATAGCGATTAGTGATATTCGTAAAGCTAATGCTAAACTAATAGAATTAAGTTATGAAAAAGATATTAATAAAAATCTTCGACAAATTATTAGAAATGATAGTATTCTTGCAGAACAAGCTAGACAAAGATATATACTATTGGATAGGTCATGTAAGAAAGTAACAAAACAACGTAATGTTGCTTATTGTAGTGCTGCTGGTGCTATTATATTACTAATTTTAAGTTTAATAAAATGAGTGATAATCATACTGTAGAAAAGTATATTGAAAGCTACCCTTTTCTTCAATATATAAACGATAATCATGGACAATATAAACATGCTAGAGAAGCAGGTTATAAAGACCCTAATGATTTGTTTATGATTGGAGAAAGTGGTGGCTTTCTTCTTGATATACGTAGAGGAGATAAGTTTGTTAATACTAATCTCCTTACTGAGATGGCTTCTCTATATCATATAAATGGTGAGAAATATACTTTATATAAAGAAGATAGTATTCCTCATCGTCAATTACGTAAAAGAGAAGAGTATAGACGTAAACATGGATTTGATGCTCCATGTTTTATGCGTAATGGTGAAGTTCGAAATCTTCATATTAGTGGAGATATGTATAATTACTTGAATTATACTATTATTGAACAGCTTGATGAAAAGACTATTATTCATACTGATAAAGGTTCTGTTGCTAAGAAGAAACAAGACTTTCCTAAGTTTATAGATGCACAGTTTTGGACATTTGCTATTATAGAGTTTTGTGAACTTAATGGTTTTCATCTTCTTATTGATAAAACTCGTCGTGGTGGTTTCTCTTATATTATGGCTAGTCATAGTGCCAATAAGATAAATCTCCAACCTAATAAAGTTTGTATTCATGTTGCTGCTGATAGTAAATATCTTACTAAGCGTGGTGGTCTTACTGATTTTACTATTCGTAATCTTTATTTTTATGAGAATAAGACTTTCTTTAAACGTGGTATTCTTTCTCGTGCTGCTGAAAACTTTACTCTAGGTTTTAAACTTCCTAATGGTGACATTAGTCCTAATAGTTGGAATAGTGCTCTATTTAGTGCTTCTGCTAATAACAATCCTGATTGTGCTATTGGTAAGGATGCTGTTAGTGTTAAGACTGAGGAGGTTTCCACTATGGAAAATTTTGATGAGTATATGAATGTTACTGAACCTGCTATGCGTACTGGTAGTTATGTTACAGGTAACTTATTTGCTTGGGGTACTGCTACTAGTGGTAACATGCAAACATTTGAACGTAACTTCTATAATCCATCTGCTTTTCATTTTATAGCTTTTGAGAATGTTTGGGATAAAGATTCTCGTAATGAAGTTTGTGGTTATTTTAAACCTTATTGTTGGGGTCTTCAAGGTCAGATTGGCGATAGATATGCTATGGATGCTGATGGTAATTCTGACATTGAAATGGGTCTTAGAATTGCTTATAAAGAACGTACTGATAAGAAAGTTCATAGTAAAACTTTTAGTGATTATATTAATTACTTAGGACAGTATGCTAATATGCCTAGTGAATCATTTAGTTCTACTAGTGAAAACTTGTTTAGTTCTGAAGCTCTAATGAATTGGGAAGAAGTACTTAAAAATGACCCAGCTTATACTAATATATCTGATGATGGTATGTTCTTTGAAGATGCTGATGGTAAAGTAATATTTAAAACTAATGCTCGTATTAAAGCAGAAGGAGGTAAATTTAATAAAGATTTCTTTGATTGGATTCAAGGTGTACCTCGTAAACAACATGAACATCCACATGGTTGTGTTCGTAAATGGTTTGAACCTATTAAAGTTAATCATGTTAATGAAAACGGTAAATATGAAGTTGGTATTCCAAAAGGTCAATATTCTATAAGTTATGACCCTGTAGGTGTAAATAAAGAAACTAGTGGTATCACTAATAAACATTCTCATAATAGTATTAAAGTTTGGGAGAACCCTACACAATATAATGGCTTTAAAGGTAAAGTAGTATGTGCATATTATGGTCGTCCTGAGAAACTTGAAGAAGCTGATAGAATATGTTACTTTATGGCTGTTTATTATAATTGTATTGGTACTACTGGTGTTGAGGTTAACCGTGGTGAAACTGTTAGTAATTTCACTAAATGGAAAGCTTTAAAGTATTTAATGAAAGACCCAGTAGAACTTTGGGATAGTTCCATTAAAGCTAAAGTTACTGCATCTTATGGTGTAAATATGGGTGGTGGTAGCGGTCAAGGTACTACTAAAGTTCTTGAAGGACTTCGATTACTTAAAGAAATGTTGTATAGTGAAGTTGGTAAAAAACTTGATGGTACAACTCTTTATTTCTTTCAAACTATTTACGATTATCAAACTATACTTGAACTTCTTAAATGGAACGATAAAGGTAACTTCGATAGAGTATCTGAAATGTTAATACATGCGCTTCAATGGAAACTTGATGATGTAGAAGCTGCTAAAGAACTTGCTCATCGTAAGAAAGCTACTATTGAAAATTATAATGATAATATTTGGAATCGTCCATGGTATGTTTAATAATTAACTAAATAAATATACGTATGTTTAATAACAATTTAACTTATCAATTTCCTAAACAAAAGGTTAGTGCTGAAGAGAAAGCAAAGCCTTATTGGTATACTAATAGTATTGATTATATTATTGGTTTAGGAATTAGTATGAATGACCGTAGTTATACTGAAACTAAAATTCGTATTCTACATGGTGAATTACCTCAAGAGTTTTATAGAAAAACTCTTAATCCTTACAATGCTAGTAAAGAACGTTTTAAGAACTTTCCTGCTACTCTACGTAACTATGATATTATGTCTGATATTATACGTAGATATATAGGAGAGTATTTTAAAAATCCTCATGACTTTGTTGTAGGAGCTAACAATCCTGATATAGTATTTAATAGAAATGCTGCTCTTAAACAAAAAGTTATGGAAGCTGCTCAACAAGCATTTCAAAAAGAGTTTAAAAAACGTTATCAGGCTGCTGTTCAACAAGCTGAAGGTCAAGGACAATCTGTAGAAGCTATAAATCCTCAAGATGTTATGCCTGACCCAGAGGAATTTATGAATAAGTTTAACCAGGATTATATAGATAGAGAAAGTAAACAAGGTCAAGATATTCTTAATTATATTAGAGATATTACTAATGACCTTAATATTTATCTTACTGCGTTCTTTAATTATTGTGCTTTTGGTGAATGTTATACATATACTGAACTTAGAGGAGATAAGATTATTAAAGAATGTGTTCCTTTAATGGAAGCTTATCCTATTCCTAATAGTGAATATATGATTGAAGACCACGATATGTTTGCTAGAAAGATGAAGATGAGTTATAATCAAATTCTTGATGCTTTTGATGATTATCTTGACGATAATGATAGAAGTTTCCTTGATAAGTATTATAATGATGCAGCTTATGCTACAAAGACTGTTCCTTTGAGATATGACCAATACTTTGAACATTATGCTAATGTTTGTGATAAGTTTACTGATGAAGAACGTAGACTATTTAGAACTAAAGATGAACATCCTAGTGCTCGTAATGGTAATCTTTATGAAGTTTGGCATGTAGTTTGGAAAGGTTTTGCTCGTCAAGGTATTCTTACTTTTGTGAATCAACTTGGTTTTCAGGAACAAAGAGTTGTAGAAGAAGATTATGAACTTAATAAAGAAGTTGGTGATATTAGTATTGAATGGGAATATAAACCTCAAGTTTATGAAGGCTATAGAATAGGAACTAGATTTACTGGTATTTATCCCGTTAAAGCTAGACCTATACTTTATGAACGTAAAGGTAAACTTCCTTACAATGGTATTATGGAAGTACTTCCTTATTTTGGTAAGTTTAGTATCATTGAAACTATTACTCCTTTCCAAGTATTTCGTAATATAGTTTCTTATCATCAAGAAATGGTAATAGCAAAGAATAAAATGCTTATTATGCTTTTACCTAAGTCTCTTGTATCTAATAATACAGAAGATGCTATATATAGAATGGCTGCTGATGGTGTACTTCCTATTGATGATGAAGAAGATGCAGCAGGAGTTAAGATGCAAAACATTAGATTACTTAATGTAAATATGGGTCAATATATTACAGAACTTAGTAATCTAAAAGAAGCTATTAAACTTGAAGCTCGTGAACTTGTTGATATGAATGCTCAACGTTATGGACAGATTGCTCAATCTGCTGGAGCTTCTACTACTCAAACTGCTGTTGCTCAATCAAGTACTGGTTCTGTTATAATATTCCAAATGTTTGACCAAATGAGATGTGCTGATTATAATAGAGATTTAGACTTTGCTAAATGTGCTTATATTGAAGGTCTAGAAACATCTTACATCGATAAGACAACCGGTAAAAAACATTATCTTAGTCTTGATGTAAATTCATTTGTTGGTTCTGACCTTAGTACTACTGTTAGAAATAACGCTAAAGAAATGGATAAGATTCAACAATTAAAGCAATGGGCATTTAGTGCTGCACAGAATGGCGATTTGGATTCTGCTCTTGCTGCTATTACTGGAGATAACGTTGCTGCTATTAGTGATGCTGTTAAGAAGTTTAGTCAGTTAAAGCAACAGCATGAAGAACAAATGAAACAAATGGACCAGGCTATTCAAGAACAAGCTAATCAACTTGAATTACAAAAGATTGCTGCTAAAGGTGAACAAGATAGAGAAACACTTGCTCTTAAAGCACAATACGATTTACAACTTGAATATGCTAAAGGTGATATAGCTTTGCTAGGTGATACAAATCCTCAAAATGATGAATATGCTAAGAATCAATTAGCTCGTATTCAAGAGGAAAGTAAGAGAGCTAGTGAAGCTGCTAAACTTCAACTTGAAAGACAGAAGATAGCTATGGATGCTTATAATAAAGCTGCTGACCGTCAAGTAAAGAGAGAAGAAATGGCTAATCAATTAAAGATAGCAAAGACAAATAAGAATAAGTACGATAAGAAATAAATTGTTTGTTTGTTGATTATATTATGTGTAGGAGTAGTGCTCGTGAGAGTATTGCTCCTTTTATTTTACGTGATAAAATTTTATTTAATATTTTAAATTCAATTCTGAGACGTTATCTATAAATAGCTGATTAACTTATAAGCGACTTAGATTGGATTGATTGTACGTTAAGGAAATTGCATGTATTTGAATGTTTGCAACAAACAAAGCCACTTGAGAACACATGCAAACAATAAGTTAAAGTACTGGAGTTGTATAAGAAACTTATGCTCAAACTGATGACATTAATAACCTTTATTCTACTAATAATCGGTTTGCTGAAACTTCTAATAATGATAGTTAAATAACTTATGCTTTTCTTCATAGTATAAATAAAGGTATTACTTTTGCAGCAACTAACAAGTGTTAGTGTATTATTAATCATTTAAATTATAAAGCTATGTTTGTATTTCGTAATAGTATTGGGTTCGGTCAGCATCATCGTTTGATGGTTGAACTTGATAATATTGATTTTGGAAACGGCGGTGGTAATGGTAGTGGTACTAACGCCAATAATAACCAAGGTAACGGAGGCGGCACTGATAATAATAATGGCGGTGGTAATGGCTCTGGTGATAATAAAGATGGTGAAGGTAAAGACGGTGAAGGAAATGATAAAGATAATCCTGAGCCCGATAATGCCAATGATAATCCTGATAATAAGGATAATAAAGATAATCCATCCAACTCTTCTACGGGGGGTCTTGAGGTAGGTACAAATGTCGAGTTTGAAGGTAAAAAGTATACTGTTGCTAAAAATGGAGACCTTGTAGACGCAGATGGTAAAGTTTTTAAAGAAGCTAAAGATGTTGATGAGTGGATTAAATCACTTGAAGTTGATGAACCTGGAGCTGAGGTAAATATTGAAAATATTCGTAAAGCTATGAATATTGATATTACTGATGAAAACGGCAATCCAGTTGAATTTACTGACGACATTGAAGGTGTTAAGAATTATATCAATTCTGCTATTGAACTTAAATCTAATGAAGTAGCTTCTGCTGCTGTTAATAAAGTATTTGTTGATAATCCTATTCTCAAGCAGTTTGTTGATTATCTTACTGTAAATGGTGGCGACCCTCGTGGTTTTGGTGAACGTCCTGACCGTTCAGGTATTACTGTTGATGAGAAGTCTGAAGAGCAACAAATTGCTATTATTAAAGCTGCTGCTAGAGAATTTGGTAATGCTTCTCTTAATGATAATTACATTAAGTATCTTAAAGATTCTGGTGGTCTTTATGATGAGGCTAAAGCTCAACTTGCTAATCTTCAGAATGCTGATAAACAACGTGATGAAAATGAAGCTAAACAAGCTGAAGCTTATCGTCAGAAACAAGAAGCTGAAACTATTGCTTATTGGAAAGGTATTAAAGATACTATTGATAAACGCGAAATTGGAGGATACAAACTTCCTGAATCTCTTGTTAAAGAAGTTAATGGACAGAAAGTTACTGTTACTCCAAATGATTTCTATGATTATCTTTCTCGTGGTCTTAAAGATGAAGATGGTAATATTGCTACTGCTTATGAGCGTGCTCTTGCTAATCAATCTCCAGAGGAAGCTACTAATCAAGAATTACTTAGTGCTTGGTTAATGTTCACAGGTGGAACTTATAAAGACCTTGTTAAAATGGCTATTAATAATGAGCAGGTTAAAACCTTAAAGCTCGTTAGCAAAGGAAATAAAGGTCATGGTACTGTACGAATTACTAAGCCACAAACTAATAATAGTAAAGCTATTGATAATATTCAATTTAGCTAAATGTTTAATTAATTAATTAATAACTATGTACGCAATTCGTGAAGTGCAACGTGGTAACTATGATGACCGTGGTTATTCTAATGAGGAAACTATTGCTCATCTTATGCTTACCAAACCTAGTGAGATTAATTCTATGCTCACCTATACTTTTGGTATGGATGATGATAGATTCCCACTTAATTTCCTTACAGAAGGACAAGGTACTGCTGGTGTAGTAGATATTGCTACTACTGATTGGACTTGGAAGACTATGGGTCGTATGAAGTTCAATGATTCTGTACTTTGGTTTAACACTGCTAATACTACTCCTGGTAAAGGTGGTGCTACTTTTGAAGTTGAGTTTAAGACACACTGGTTCATTGAGCAGTATGGTTTGATTGCTCCTGATGGTGTAACTCAAGTTCGTATTATGAAAGACCTCGGTCATGGTTCTCATGGTGGTTATTTGTATCGTCTTCGTATTACAAATCCTAATCCAAATGCTTACGTTAATGTAGCTCAGAATCTTGGTGTAGGTATGTTTTGGTCTTTGACTGCTCCTACTATTCCAGAGTCTTTCTCAAAGGGTAATCGTACTAATACTATGGGACCTGGTAAGATGACTTCTCAACTTGAGTTCCATCGTTATAGTAAAGAGATTGCTGGTAACATTAGTAATACTGTTGTTACTTATGAGTTTAAGACTAGTGGTGGTGGTACTACTAATCTTTGGATGAATGAGGAGATGCGTCAGTTTGAGCTTCAGCAACGTGTTATGAATGAAGAGCGTCTTTGGTTTGCAGAATATAATAAGACTGTAAACGGTGAGATTACTCTTATTGATGAAGACAATGGTCAGCCTATTCCACATACTGCTGGTATGCAACAGATTTGTCGTGAAAGTAACTATGATACTTATGGAGAGGAACTTACTCTTAATAAGTTAAATCGTACTATCGGTGATATTCTTGACCGCAATACTGATACTGGTAATATGGATGTAGTTCTTGCTTGTGGTAAGGGTTTCGTTGAAGACTTTGACCGTGCTGTTAAGAATGATGCTCGTGACAATGGTTTTGTTACTCCTCTTGGTGACAAGATGATTAGTGAATCTAAGAGTGGTCTTTCTTATGGTAATTACTTCCGTCAGTATAAGACTGTAGATGGTCACATGATTACTCTCAAGCATCTTGGTTTCCTTGACCGTGGTACTTTTGCAGACAATGCTCGTGACAATGGTTATATCCATCCTCGTACTGGTCTTCCAATGACTTCTCACCAAGCATTTATGCTTGATACATCTTCTTATGATGGTCACAATAATATTCGTAAAGTACGTATGAAGGGTCAAGAGCATATTGCTGGAGTTGTTAAGGGTCTTACTCCAATTCCTGCATCATGGGGTGGTTTCCCTGCTAATACTTTGTCTACAGACATTGACGTATCTCGTTATGAGGTTAAGGATTCTTATGGTCTCCAAGTTGACCGTAACACTAAGTTCTTCCAACTCAAGTGTGTACTCTAATATTTTAAAATTTGATTGCTATGACTGATATTAAAATTGAAATTCCAATGGGAAGTCCTGCAAATAGTGGAAATGATAATACTCCTGCTGAAGGTTCAACTCCTTCAGCAGACCAGACACAAGCTGAATTAGAAGCTAAAGAAAAAGCTGCTCTTGAGGCAGAACTTGAAGCTCCATATTTTGAAAAGAAGACTGTAGTTATTTCTTCTGTTCGTAATTATTCTGCTTATCGTAGAATTAATATGCAAGCTCTTGGTAAGCCTAAAGCTACTATAGGTTCTTCTGTTAAGTCTGTACGTATTCTTATGAGTAATAAAGGTGAGCTAGCTGCTTATTATCCAGAGATTATTGGTATTGCTGCTAATCATCCAGACTTCGTTACTAGAGTTAAAGGTTATCTTAATAACATTTTCTTTGACGTTAATGATGGAGATAAGGAACTTAATATTTCTTTCCATTATAATCACAAAAGAGATTATCTCACTGTTAAAGCTGAGGAAGATAAAATTCTTGCAGCTTATGAAAAGGTAGACCGTTCTAATGAAGCAGAGCTTTATAAAGCTGCTGTTAAACGTGATGAAGCTATTACTCGTATTGAGCAAACTAAGTACCAGTATGGTATGCCTGATAACGTAGAGGAATATATTATTTGGCGTCATTGTCTTAATTACCCTGATGTAGCTAAAGATGAAGCGTTTATTAATAGTAATGCTACTCTTCGTTTCTTTATTAAAGATGTTGCTAAAGAAGAGAATCGTAAGGTTAAGCTTATTGTTGAACGTAAGAAGGCTATTGAACGTCTTGTTGAACTTCAATCTTCACCTAGTAAAGTTAGTGCTGCTTATATTCAGTATTGTAGAACTAATGGTCTTAACATTTCTGATGGTCTTAATAAGACTCCTCTTGAACAAGTTGATGACCTTATGAAGTTTGCTACTGAAGACCCTAAGAAGTTTAATTCTATAGTTACTGACAAGAATCTTCTCGATAAAGCATTTATCGAAATTCTTATTACTAGAGGTGAACTTGTTCGTTCAGAGTATAATCAACAAATTAATACTCCTGATGGTCTGTTTGTTGGTGCTAATATTAATGATGCTATTGCATTCTTTAAGAACCCTGACAATAACGGACTAAAAAATAAGTTGGAAAACAAATTGAAACTCTTTTAATTGATAAAGATATGACTACTGCTGAAATGCACCAAATGTTCAGAAACTATGCCCAACAAATGGGTATGCAGAATGTGAGAGCAATACTGCCTTCACAGATAGACTTGTTGCTGAACAACTCCATTTCGGACACAGTAAATCAAGTGATTGCTCAAAACATTGGTTCTACCAGTGATAGAGTAATCACTGATAACTCAAAGCTTAATCAAGTCAACGCTCTTAAAAGTCTTTATAAAGTATGGAAAGCTAAAGTTCAACTTCCTACTGCTAAGACTAATTACATTGCAAGTTATATTCTTCCTCTTGATAATTTTGGTATAGCTAGCGAAGCTAAAGATACTACAATTAAAAAAGGCGATAATATTTATGCTGCTCCTGGTAGCGCAGATAATGGTAAACCTAATAAGATTGAATATTTCTTCCTTGTAGATTTGAGCATTGATTATATTAAAGCTGAAGGTGATAGTTCATTTACTACTAATATATTCCCAATTCGTCTTGTAGATGACCAATATCTTGCTGATGTTGTTAATGACTTTGTAATGGCTCCAAGTCTTCGAAGTCCTGTTGCTACTATTCATGATAGCACTATTGAACTTTACATTGATAAACCTGACGCCAACACTAAGACTACACCAGATGCTTATAAGTTTGGAGGTGGTCTTGAAGTAAATGAAATTCGTTTATCTTATATTGGTAAACCTGGTATTGTTAAGTTTAATGAAGACATTGGTGGTACAGACGTAGATTGTGAACTTCCTGAGAGTATGCACGTTGATATTGTTAAGCATGCTGTGGATTTATATCGTACTGCTCTTAATGGCGGTATTGTAGGTGCTCAAGGTGCTAAACAACAACAACAACGTGAGAATGTCCGTAATAATGCTAGAGATGAAGGTTATGAATCCTAATTCTCGTTAGTTAAATGTAATTTATAATTTAAGTAATAATGAGACAATTATTTATTTGTACTAGTGATGCAGTTCTTTCTGCTACTGGTAAACCACAAGATTTGACCAATGTAGCTGCTGGTACTATTGGTATGTGGGAGAATGATGACGATTCTAAGTGGCTTGCTGCTGCTCCTACTACTGATTTTAGTATTGCTTATGGTCGTCCTAATAGTCAAGCAATTGTAATTCCTATCGATTTTGCTTCTGCACGTGTTACAATTTCTACTCCTCAAGCAGGTACAAAGTTTACAGCAGAGATTACTATTCCAGAACCTGTTGCAGGTAAAGATTATACACTTCAGCTTATTAAGCTTGGTACTGAAAAGCATGAGCGTTATTCTTGGACTGTTACAGATAATGGTTCACATAAGACTACTGCTGCTGCTATGGCTAAATCGCTTGGTGACCAATTCACTAATATGATTGAAGCTGGTAATGAGCAACTTGATGGTCTTAAAGTAACTGTAGAAGAAGCTAATATTACTATTACAGCT
>ERZ791808.103-NODE-103-length-109904-cov-4.261295_pt1 | contig 109904 bp, 91 predicted proteins | sample MGYA00510305_ERZ791808 | MGnify/ENA primary metagenome ERZ791808 (study PRJEB30046, sample SAMN00792024) | human gut metagenome | study: EMG produced TPA metagenomics assembly of the A metagenome-wide association study of gut microbiota in type 2... | reverse complement strand
AAGACGCACCGAATCCTCTTTCGTCTGCATCTCACACTCAGCCGCCCGTAAACGGGCAATTCACTTTCCAAACTAACACTTCTACTGATTCGGTATCCTTGTTATTAACAGCTCGCTTCGCTCGACGTTTGAAGCTAAAGCTTTTTTACGGGGTTCCTCCACCGGCAATTGCTGGTGGTTTCCTCACTCAATCGAGTAGGAGGTCACCCATTATTTGAGTGACTGTCCTCTCACACCACCGTGCGTACGGTTCACGTACACGGCAGTTCAATCGCATAAGTGCAGAGACTCGTACCGGCTCAGGATGCTGTAGTATCCTGCCTGTGCGAGTCTTTCATTTGTAATTGGGCATTTCCGAATCGGACTTCCTGCCGCTCTCCAGTACCCTTTCACGTATCCCCATTTGTGGGCATTGTATTTCGACACGCCCAACTTCATCAGGTTCTTAATTCGTGCTTTAGTCAGCTTCCACTGTTTCCAGATATACATTCGGAAGCGGCGGCGCAGCCATTCGTCCCATCTCTGCATCGTGTTCTTCATGCTCACAACCTCCTTCTTTCGTTTACTTAGGACTCACGATTGTTCGGCCCTTTCCGGGGTTTTTTCCGGTACTATGGCCTCTGCTGACTCCTTACAGTTCGTTGTTACTACGCATTTTTTTCGTATGACGTCTACTCGAATACGTCTGCAAGGCCTCCCCGGGTACTCACACGTTCTTTCCCTCCATCTACCTGCCACATTTACCCGCAAGCGATTCCGTGCAGTTATTGGGCTTTGACTTACTTTGGAGCCTTACCCTCGCTTGGAGCCTTATATGTGATTTCTGCTCGTCAGGCCAGAGGTTTGCCGCCGCCTTTCTCCAGATTCCACCTCACGATGGACACCCTTGACTTAGGCTATCTCCTTCCCACTGCCGGGCGGATTCGGGTCTTGCACCTTTAGAACGTGCGCTCACCGGGCGCACAAAACAGGAGCGCATATCGCTTGATATGCGCTCCTGTTTTTTACGCCCGCTCCACAGAGCCAAACAGCGTCATTTTTTCCTGCACAACGGCTTTCATGGCATCAATCTCGTAGGGAATCAGCTGCATCATGGTGTTTGCACCTGCCTGCAAGCCTGTCTCGATGCCGTGCTTGCCGGCTTTATCAATGTCCGTAAAGATGTTCACCTTGCAAATACCCGCCTTGACCGCACGCCGAAAATCCTCGTCGTGCAGGCCACTGCCGCCATGCAGCACCAGCGGCAAATCGGTTTTGTTCGCGATTGTGGCAATGCGTGCAAAATCCAGCTTGGGTGACAGCTTGTAGTCGCCGTGTGCGTTGCCCACGGCGATGGCAAGACTGTCCACACCCGTGCGCTGCACAAAGTCTGTTGCCATAGCCGGGTCGGTAAAATAGGCGCTGGGGTCGTCCAGCCTGCCTGAGCCCTCGTTGTCGCCTACATGGCCCAGTTCGCCTTCCACGGTGGTGCCCATCGCATGGCAAATTTCCACCATTTCGGCAACCTTGGCAATGTTGTTCTCGTAGGGCTCGGTGGAGCAATCGTACATCACTGATGTAAAGCCCAGTTTCAGCGCCTGCATGCAGCGTGCAAAGGTGAGGCCGTGGTCGTAATGTACACACACGGGCACGCGCGCCTTTTTTGCCATAGGAATCAGGTATTCGGCCACATGCTCCAAACTCATGACAGGCAACAGCACCTCGGCGGTGCCAATCATCACCGGCGCATGCAGTTCCTCAGCGGTTTCGATGACAGCGCGTGCCATCTCCACATTGACGGCGTTGAAAAATCCAACGCCGTAGCCGCCCTGCTTTGCCGGCAAAAGAACATCGTTCATCGAAGCTAACATGGTGCATCTCCTTGCTTGTGCGCCCAACCGGCGTTGATTTTTTCTTCCAGCTCCTCCAGCGATTTCAGCCCGCTCAGCGCATCGTAGGACGTAACGGCGCAAGCGCCCTCTGCCGCAGCCAGTGCCGTACACAGAGCAGGCGGTTTGCCGCACAGCACCGCTGTGAGAAACGCCGCAATGCTGGTGTCGCCCGCACCGGTGGCCGAGCGCACGCACTCTGCCGGAAAGCATGGCTGAACACCCTGCCGATTCGCCCACGCCGATGTATCCAGCACCAGGCGCGCGCCCACGCGCGCCATATCGCCCGTGCGGTAGTACATGCCCGCAACGCCGCATTTCACCAGCACTGCACCGCATCCCAGTGCAAGCAGCTGTTCAGCCAACGGTTGAACGTCCCGCTCCAAATCGAGATGCGCAATCATATCGCCGCCAAGGTTACCCAGCCAATCGTAGCGCGGCCGATCGAGCATAAAGCACAATTCTTCAAAGCTGGGCACAAAGAAATCAACATTGGGCAAAACATTGGCCAGCAATGCTTTCCAGTCCACCTGCCCTGCTTCGGAGTTGGGGTCTACTGCGGCCATATCAAGACTGGTGGCAATTTCGTTGGCCTTCATGCGGGCAAACATCGCCGCCAGCTCTGCGCCGTCGTTTTGGTACATGCGCTTCATCAGCGGCGGATAGCCAAAGTGAAACAACACCGCGTCGGCAAGCGCTTCGTCGGGAATATCATCTGCGGCAAAGGTATCGTTTGCGCCCGGATGATGCAGAAAAATGCGGTCTACTCCCGGCATGGCCAGCACGACCGAATAGGAGGTTGCGCCGTGCTTGTCCACCAGCAAGCCGTCAACGCCCTGCTGTGCCAAGCTCTGCCGAATCATGCCGCCAAAGGCATCTTGACCGATTTTTCCCATCAGCGTTACATCGTTGCCAAGCGCCTTGAGTGCCAAGCCGGTGTTGGCCACGCTGCCGCCGGTGTGCACATCAGCCGCTTCCATGTGAATCAGCTTGCCCGGCACCAGCAGCGCATCCGGCTGCATACCCTGCACGGACGGCAAAAAAACCGGCGTAATGTCCAAGCAGATGTGCCCGGCGGCAATGACCTTGCGGCTGGCCATTATGCAAGACCCATCAGCAGATTCATGGTGTACATTTCAAGCTGCTCAAATTTGCGCTGCGCAATCAGCGTGTTGGCGTAGGCGTAATCGTAACGCGACACCTTTTCTTCCAGTGCTTTGAACACGGCAAGGCTGTTTTTCAGGTGCTCGTAGCTGTCCTCATTGGTGGTGGTGCGCATGGCCTTCACGTCCAAGCCCACATATTCGCCCTTGGAGCCGTAGTGATTTTCGGTCAGCACTTTAATCTGATTGAATGCCGAGCGCAGATTTTCCACGCCGAAAGATTTGTCCTGATCGTAGCGAATGCCGTTTTGGTCGTTCAAATGTACGGTAAACAGTTTGTCGTAGGCCAGTGCAAAGCCAATTTCGTTGGCCGGGTCAAGCCCTGCCAAAACGGCATGCGCCGATTCCAAGTTGCCGCCGACGCGCTTGGGGTCGATGGTGGCGGCGGAGACAGCCATCACATGGCCCATGGTGCCGCAGATGGAACGGTCGATCGGCTCGTTGGGCTTGGGCTCGATGCAAACGCGGATGTTGGCGTCGTAGGTGAGCATTTTGTTGATGGCGTCGATCAGCTGCTTGGTTGCCCAAACGGGGCTTTTGCTCTCGGCGCACAGAGTGCCTTCACGCGCCAGCCACAGCACGATCATATCGCAGCCCAGCTCGTTGGCAATGTCGATGGACCGATATGCGCGCCACAGGGCAAATTCGCGATCCTCTGCGCGGCTACTCATAAAGCCGCCGTCCTGGGTGTGCGAGTCCATCCACAGGCGCGGTGCAACAAACTCGGCGGCAAGGCCGTATTTGTCCAGCAGCTTTTTTACGCCGCGGGCATATTCCTTGATTTCCTCTTCGGACATGTTGTTCAGGTTGGGAACGGCGTCGTCATCATGAAACTGCACCGCAGAAAAGCCCAGCTCGGCAAACTTGGCAAATTTACTTTCCAAATCGATGGGCTGACGCGTTTCGGGGCCGTAGGAATCCGCACCAGTGTGGACATTCCACGGGCCAACGGAAAATTTGAACTGAGACATAACATTACCTCCAAAAGATGTTGTGTTGCAATGCTTACACGCTTATTGTACAACAAAGCCGCAGCGGCTTTCGCCCACAAACTTGCTTTGACGAATCGATTAATTTGCTGTGGACAAGCTTTTTTCCACAATTTGTGCCGCACCGCTTTCCTGCGGTTTTTCTATAAAACTATTTGGATGATTTTACAAAAAGTGAAATAATATTCTCTATTCCAGGTGCCGCAGCCAGCCTACAATATAAGGTATCACAAGCATTTACTAGAAAGGATGATACGATGCTTCTTGCAGGACTCGACATTGGCACCACCGGCTGTAAGGTGGCCGTGTACGACACGGGCGGCACTTGCCTTGGCAAAGTTTATCAGGATTACCCCGTGCAGCGCACGGCCGCCCGGCACGAGGTGGATGCCGCCGCCATCGCACAGGCGGTAAAGCAGGTGCTGGCACAGGCGGCAGCGCAGTACCCCGGCATTGCCGGCATCGGCGTAACCAGCTTTGGCGAAACCTTTGTGCTGCTGGACGAACACGATGTGCCGCTGCTGCCCGCCATGCTTTACACCGACCCGCGCGGCAGCGCGGAATGCGCACAGCTTGTCCAACGCGTGGGCGCAGAAAAAATCATCTACGAAACAGGCGTTGCACCTGCCGCCATGTACAGTCTGCCCAAGCTGATGTGGGTAAAGGCGCACTGCCCCACTGTGTGGGCGCGCGTAAAGCACATTTGCCTAATGGAGGACTTCATTGTTTATCTGCTGACCGGCACCGCGCAGATCGATTACTCCCTTGCCACACGCACCATGGCCTTTGACATTCGCAATCTTTGCTGGCACACGGAGCTACTGCGCGCGGCCGACATCGACGCACAGCTGTTGTCTGCTCCTGTGCCCACCGGAACGTCCGCCGGGTGCATCCGCCAAATGCTGGCAGACGCGCTTGGGCTGGATGCGGGCTGCCAAATCGTTTCGGTTGCGCACGATCAGGTTGCTGCCGCCGTGGGCAGCGGCGTATTTGACAAAGCCTGTGCCGTAGACGGTGCCGGAACGGTAGAATGCATCACGCCTGTCTTTACAAGCTGCGATGCGCTGCAAATGGCGCGCGGCAGCTATGCCATTGTGCCGTATGTCAACCCCGGTCAGTATGTCTGCTATGCGTTTTCGTTCACCGGCGGTGCATTGGTGGATTGGTACGTCAAAACCTTGGCAGGCTACGCACAGGCCGAAGCCACAGCCACCGGCAACGAGATCCATGCCATTTTAGAAGCCGGTTATTCAGATGCGCCCACCGGGGTGCTGGTGCTGCCGCATTTTGCGGGTGCGGCCACGCCTTACATGGACGTCGGCAGCAAAGGCGCCATATTGGGCTTAACCGTAGAGCACACGCAGCAGCAGCTGTATCAGGCCTGCATGGAGGGCGTGGTGTACGAGATGCGGTTGAATCTTGACCGCTTGCGCGACGCCGGTGTTGCCGTAAAGGCCTTACGTGCCACCGGCGGAGGTGCCAGAAGTAAGCTGTGGCTGCAAATGAAGGCCGATATTTTGAATCTACCGGTAACGGCGCTGCGCAACGAAGAAGCCGGTGCCACCGGCAGCGCCATGCTGGTAGGTGTGGCGGTGGGCGCATTTGCAACTCTTGCCGAAGCTGCCTATGTGATGGTAACGCCCCAAACCACCTACCTGCCTCGCCCACAGGTGCACGCGCGCTACGATGCTGTGTATCAGCGCTATATTAAGGTATACGATGCGGTTCGTCCGCTGTTTGATGGCGAGGCAACGCAATGATGCATTGCGATAAGGAGGATTTATATGCTTGTTTCCCTGAACGAAATCATGCAGCTTGCCGAAGAGCGGCACTGTGCCATCGGCGCGTTTAACACGCCGAATCTGGAGTGCATCCGCGCCGTTATTGATACGGCCGAAGCGTGCAACTTGCCTGTGATCATCAGCCATGCTGAGCTGCACGAGGAAGTATCGCCGCTGGAGGTGATCGGCCCGGTGATGGTGCTGTCGGCCAAGCAGGGCAAGGTGCCCGTGTGCGTGCATCTGGATCACTGCGAAACACTGGATTACATGGCAAAAGCGCTCGAAATCGGCTTTACGGGCGTGATGTACGACGGCAGCTTGCTACCCTACGAAGAAAACGTTGCCAACACCGTCAAGGCTGTTGCCATGGCCAAGGCCTACGGCGCTGGCGTGGAAGCCGAAATCGGCCAGCTTGCCTCGCGAGAAGGCGGTGTGGGCGAAAACGCCGGAGGCCCTGTGTACACCGACCCGGAGCTTGCCGCAAAATTTGTGCGCGAAACCGGAATCGACCTGCTTGCGCCCAGCTTTGGTACGGCGCACGGCATTTACAAGGCAAAGCCGGTGCTGGATTTGCAGCGTGTGGCCGTCATCAAGGAAAAGGCCGGTCTGCCCCTTGTGATGCACGGCGGCAGCGGCGTTTCGTCCGAGGACTATCGCACCGCCATCCAAAATGGCATCCGCAAAATCAACTATTATTCCTACATGTCCAAGGCCGGCACCAACGCCGTGCGCGCACTGCTGGATGCGCAGGAGGTAACCTTCTTCCACGACCTTGCACTGGCCGCACAAAAAGCTATGGCCGCCGACGTGGCGCAGGCACTGCGCATTTTTTCGAATGAATTGTGAGGCTGCTGAAAGAAAACCATCATTGGTGTACAAAGTTACTCTATGCGAAAACAGCTTCAAGAAAACTTTTTGCCCACACTGGAAGTACTGCGCAAGATTGGGTTTACAGTATACGAACCGATGATTCTGCCCATCAAGATGCCGGTTATGCTTCCGCCTCTGATTTGGACGATGGACGATTTGGCATCGCAGGCTGCATGCCTGCAAGCTGTTGGCTTTGCTGTGCCGTCTGCACACATCATTGCAAAAATTGAACAAAGCTCCTTTATCCCCACTGAAATGGCGCAAACGCTCAAACAGATTCACGTTCGTCTGGGCATAACTCATTTTGTATTCGGCGGCATGTTTGAAACAACCGCTGACGCCAAAGTCTGGGGAGAATACCTCCACACATTGCAAGATTTGCTTAAGATACACGGCCTGCAAGTGCTGTATCACAATCATGATGTCGAGTTTTCCACGATTTGTGTGGACGGTATCTCGATGACAGCCATGGACTATTTTCTCAGCTTTGCGGGCAAGGATGTTCTGTTGGAGCTGGACATCGGTTGGGCACGGTTTGCCGTGGACGATGTGAGTTTGGCACAAAAGTATGCCGACCGCATTGCAATTTTACACATGAAGGATTTCATTCCACAGGTGCTGAATCATTCCTGCACCCGAGATGAGCTGCCAGCGGCGGCGTTTACCCCAATCGGAGTCGGCGCCGTGCGCACCAAAGAGGTTTTGCATCTGACAGAGTCCATGCCATGCTTTATAGGACTTTCCATCATTGATCAAGATCAATCTGCCACTCCTACTTTAGAAGAACTCCAAACGGGGTATCGCTTTTTGCACACCATTACAACAGAACAAGGAGAATCACAATGAAAAAAATGACCTTTGCACTTTGCTTTTGCAACCGTGGCTTTATGCCGGGCGAACTGATTTACGGCGCGCGCGAGGACATGACGGAGGCGGTGGCCAAGGCCGGTTTTAACTCGATTGCCATGGATGCCGCGCTGACGCGCTACGGCGGCGTGGAAACGCGCGACGAGGGCCGTCTGTATGCGCAATGGCTCAAGCAGCATACGGGCGAATACGACGGCGTGATTTTTTCGATGCCCATTTTTGCGGATGAAAACGGTGCCATCGAAGCGCTGAAGGACGCAGACGTGCCCATTTTGATGCAGGCTTATCCGGACGAAATCGGCAAGATGGATTTCAAGCACCGCCGCGATGCCTTTTGCGGCAAATTTTCCGTCACCGACGTGTTCACGCAGTATCAGGTGCCGTTTACCGTGCTCAAGCCGCATGTCGTGCATCCGCTCACTGAGCAGTTTCAGCAAAATTTGCGTGATTTTGCCGCCGTGTGCCGCGTTGTCAACGGGATGAAGCGCTTTACCATCGGCTGTCTGGGCGCGCGCACCACCGCCTTCAAGACCACGCGATTTGACGAAATTGGTCTGCAAAAGCATGGCATCACCGTGGAATCCTTTGATTTGTCGGAGGTGTTCTTCAAGGTGAGCGCCAAGTCGGACGAGGATGCTTCCGTACTGGCCAAAAAGGCCGCGCTGGAGGCGTATGCCGATTTTCGACTGGTGCCAGAGACAAACAAAAACACACTGGCCAAAATTTCGGTTGTCATTGACGAATACATCGCGCAGTACCATCTGGATGCGCTGGCCATTCGCTGCTGGAACGAGATGGAAACCATGCTGCGCGTCTGCCCTTGCGTGCTGCTGAGCGAACTGAACGACCGCGGCATTGTGACCTCGTGCGAAATCGACCTCACCAGCACCATTTCCATGCGCGCCATGGCGCTGGCCAGCGAGCAGCCCACTGCCGTTTTGGACTGGAACAACAACTACGGCGACGACGAAAATAAGGTAATTCTGTTCCACTGCGGCTCCACCGCACAGGCGCTGATGACGCAAAAAGGCACCGTCACCGAACACAAAATGTTTGCCAAGGAGGACCCTGGTTCCGGTTGGGGCACCAATGAGGGGCGCATTCGGCCGATGCAAACCACCATCTCCAACTGTCTGACAGTAAACGGCAACATCAAAATCTATGCCAGCGAAGCCGAATTTACAAGTGACCCTATCGAGCAGGCCTATTTTGGCTGTGCCGGTGTGTGTGAGCTGGACAATTTGCAGGATAAAATGATTCGACTGGCGCGCGGGGGCTTTAAGCATCACACCTGCATTGGCGTTGGCCACATGAAGGACGTTTTGAAAGAAGCTTTTACCACCTATCTCGGCTACGAGTGGGTGGATATTGACGCAAAAGGTTGAAGAACGGAAAGGAGACTTTTCTGTGACAAACCCTTACATTGGCTGCGAAAGCCAGCTGCGCGGCTTTGAAGCACACCGTCTGCTGGGCGGTAAGGGCGACGGCATGCGGCTATTGCAAATTCGCAACGGCCTTGGTATGGAACTGACCGTTTCGCTCGACCGTTGCTGTGACGTCGCCCGTCTAAGCCTTGACGGCGTGAACATGAGCTATTTTTCGCCCTGCGGCTATGTGTCGCCCGCCTTTTATCAACCGACCGGCAACGACTGGCTGAAATCCTTTACCGCCGGTTTTCTGACCACCTGCGGCTTAAATGCCGTTGGATCTCCGTGCGAAGACGCGGGCGAGGTGCTACCGCTGCACGGAACCATTGCCAATACGCCCGCGGACGAAACCGCATGGTATGCCGAGGACGGCGATTTTGTGGTACGCGCCGTTGTGCACGACGAACAAATGTTCGGTCGTAAGTTACAGTTGCACCGCGAGATCCGCATCAGCACCGCTGAAAACAAATTTTGCATTTGCGACACCATCCAAAACACCGGCGACCGGAAAGAGCCGTTTGAACTGCTGTACCATATGAACATGGGCTATCCCCTGTTGGACGAAGACAGCATTGTGGACATTCCCTCCGCGCACGTCACACCGCGCGATGCGCATGCCGCGGCAGACCTGCAAAACTGGATGCACATGGAGCCGCCGCAAACAGGCTATCAGGAGCGCTGCTATTACCACACCTTTGCGGATGCAAACGGCATGGCCTCCATTTTTCAGCCCAAGCTGAACAAGGGGTTGCAAATCACCTTTGACGCAGCACAGCTGGACGGCTTTGTGGAATGGAAAATGATGGGCTACCGCGACTATGTGCTTGGGCTGGAATGCGGCAACTGCTACCCCGACGGCCGAGACGCCATGCGCAAAAGCGGCATGCTGAAATTTCTTCTTCCCGGCGAAAGCGTGCAATATCACGTAAACCTTGCTTTTTTTGAAGCGCAGTAAGCGCGCAACGCCAAACACCCGTCTGCAGATTGCAGACGGGTGTTTTTTGATGCTGGTCGGTTCCGCTTTGACCGTGTGTGATGTGCCTTTACTTTTGCACACGTCATAGCGCTGGCGATTCGCTGCGTTCCACCGTTTCCGGCTTGTACACGATATTGCAAAGGCCGCCGCCCTGCACCGCAAAATTTTTCAGGCGTTTTGCCGCAAGGCGCGAAGTTCCGCCAAAGGCATCCTCGATTTCGATGGCATCATCGGTGTGCGCAAGAATTTTTTGGCAGAGTGTAATGCCGTCATCAATGATCGTTTTGGGAATTGCCGTGTGGTCGTGCCCGTTCCACAGCACGTCGAACGTGTCGATGCAAGTGCGCCAATGCGCAAGACCGGCTTGGTATTGTGCAACCGAGGCCGAGCCGTTCAGGTTCAACAGAGTGTTGGCGTTGCAGGCATCGCCCGCAAACGCCATGCGGTGTGTGCAGTCCACATACACCATACTGCCACGGGTATGTCCCGGCACCGCAATGGCTTTTACCGTCAGTTCGCCAAGGTCAAACACATCGCCGTCGCACACAGGCAGCGTGCGCAGCGGATGCACGCCAAGCACATCGGCCATCGTGGGCGTTGTGCGAGCCGGAATGCCCAGCTTGCGGTACATCTGCACAAAATCCAGACATTGCTTTTTGTGCGTGGTCTCGTCCGCGTACAGCAAGGCATTGTCAGCCGGATGCAGATACACCGCTTCGCTTTCCCATGCAACGCCGCTGTGGTCGAAATGCGCATGCGTCAGCGCCACGGTTACCGGCAGATTGGTCATCTCGCGCACAAAGGCTTTTAAGGAGCCGATGCCCGTCAGCCCATCGATTAACAGCGCACGCTTTGTGCCCTCCAAAAGATAGCAGCACTCCATGGCCATCCCTACAATGCGCGTTACGCCGTCGGCAATGCGGTATGCCGTAAAAAACTTGTTTTGCGCAAGCATGTTTTCCATGTCTTCTCCTCACTGTTCGGTCACAATGCGGATGAAATACACATCGTTTACGCCAACCTCCACCGTTGTTGTCAAACGGCCGTTTGCGTAAGTGTAGGCAAGCGGCTCATCCTGCATGGCAGAAGCACTTTCGATCTGCGCCACCTCTTGGCGGTTTAAATCGTTGGGCGCACCCATTTCCTCCCACACCTTGCGAGGGTTGCAGTGCGTATCGTCGATGCGCTGCAAATAAACATGCTGCGGCTCGTGCGCCAGTTCCACAGTCACCTGCACCGTCTCTGCCGGCAACGCCTCCTGACGCGGCGCAAAGCGATACAGCAAGACCTGCATCTCGCCCTCGCCGGCAAAAGCCGCCGCTTCTGTTTGCGTAAACTGCGTTTCGTCCAGCTGAATGCGCTGATTGCCCGCCTGTGCCAGCATGCGCATAGCGTAGAACACGGGCTTCGGAATGCCTGCATAGTTCACCATGCCATAGCCGCCGTGGAACGGCTCTTTAAACTGATGCAGCTCTTCAAAAATATCGCTGAAGCACCAAATGCTGTTGCCGTCTACAAGGTCCTCAATGGCCAGCGACGCACGCACATCATAGGCTGCAACCTTGCGCATATCTTGGTTGGGCGATGCAAAGTTTGCGCTCAAATTCCACTCGGTGTAAAACACGGGCAAGCCGTTTGCCTGCTCGCGCACAACGGCCGCATTTTTGGCAAAAATGTCCTTGTCAAAATCCTGCTCGGTAAAATCCTCGCCGCCGAATAGCCGCTGTAATGCCGTCAGCAGGGGCAGGTCGGACGGGAACGCCGCAAAGGTTTCTTTCAACTTGGCCAGCGCCTGTTCCTTTTGCTGCTTTTGCACTTCCTGCTCTGCTTGCAGCTGTTCAAAACTTTTGGCGGCTTCTTCCGCAGAAACGCCCATAAACGGATCGCCGATGTATTGATGGGTGGACACAAAATCCAGCGGAACGTCATTTTCCTTGCAGTATTTGACGATCACGTCGATCCATCTGCTGGCGCTTGTGGCCGGGCCGCCTACGCGCAGCTTGGGGCAAAAGGCCTTGATGGCGCGCGCCGTGGCCGCATATAGCTCCAAGTAGCCGTTGCGACTGTCTTGGAAAAAGTGCGTGGACAGATCCGGCTCGTTCCACACCTCGAAATACCAGCTGCATACCTCTTCCTCGCCATAGCGGTGGAAGAGATAAGCCAGATAATCCTGGATAAACTTTTGCCAGAGCGCCATATCCTTTGGCATGGAGGGCACGCTGCCATACACAAAGCTGCGGGTTGGGTTTTTGGCCAGCAGCTGCGGCATAAACGACAGCTCCACAAACGGCTTCATGCCCAAAGACAGAATGTTGTCGTACAGCACGCCCACCTTGTAAAAGTTGGTTTCGACAATGTGATCGCCCACAGGGATGCCGAGCACCTGCGGAAAATTGCACACAAGGCCCATATCGTCGTTGAACAATCCGTGAAAGCGCACCTGCTTGATGCCAAGCTCGTCATGCACACGCTTTAGGATGTTGAGCGCATCGGCGCGCAGCAGCGTAGACGCATGGCAGCTGCCCACGCAAAACTGCCATTTTTTCTCGTACGGCTTCATCGGTGCGTTTTTTTGAATCAATAGCTCCATTTTGTATGCTCCTTTGTCATTCTTGATGTAATCGCTACAGCTTTAGCAAGCTGCACAGCACGCGCAGAATATTGACTGCACACCAGTAAAGATTGTCAACAGAAAGCGTGCCCTGCGCCAAAGCTGCACGAATTTCCTGCAAATCCTCTTTGCTGCCCGGCATAATCAAATCTGTTCCCGCGCGGATGCAGGTGTCGCAGTTCGACGGGCTGTACTTGCGCTGCTCTGCCGTTTTGGTGGTGGTGCCCCAATCGGTCATCACCAAGCCGTCAAAGCCCCACTCCTCGCGCGCCGCAGCCGTCAAAATATCGTAGCTCTCCGCCGCGTTCACGCCGTTGATCAAATTATGCCCGGTCATGATGGCCATTGGTTTTGCACGGCGCACGGCAATTTCGTACCCGCGCAGATAAATTTCCCGCAGAGCGCGCTCAGAAACATGCGCGTTCATACCGCCGCGATTTTCCTCCTGGTTGTTGCACGCTACATGCTTGATGGTTGCCCCAGCATGGCCGCCGCTTTGGATGCCCTCAATGACTGCTGTGGCGCAAACACCCGTCAGCAACGGGTCCTCGCTGAAATATTCAAAGTTTCTGCCGCACAGTGGATTACGCTGGATGTTCATTCCCGGAGCCAGCCAAAGTTTCAGGCCGAATCGCTCCATCTCGTAGTGCTCCAGCCGGCCGCAGACGCGCAGGCACTCCATGTCCCACGTCTGTGCCATGACGGTTTCCATGGGCAGAGCGGTTGTATACTGCCAAAAACGCTTTCCCTTTGGCGTATGGGCAAGAGCCTGCCGTTCCACCTCGTTCATCAAACGTCCGCCGTTTTTGATGGCGGTGATGCCTGCGGTGAGTAGCTTTCCGTTTTCGTCCATTTCAAATTCGGGCAGCAGACGGATGCCGCAGCCGCCGTCGGCCATGGGCACATTGGGCAGCAACCTTGTTTCCAGCAGGGCTGCCGTTGTGTAGCTTGCGCCCACAACCATCTCCATCGGCACTTCGCCATTTACATCGGTGCCGGTGCTGTCCGATGCACACACCAGCGACCCGCCTGCCGTTTCGCTCTGCTGTGTATCGTCCACGTTGCCCACGCACAGCAGCACAAGCTCCTCCTCCGACAGTGATGCCGCCAGCTCCTCCGGCGTGCATTCCTCACGCAAAAGCTGTTGAAAGGTATACTTTTTTTCGCGGCAACGCATTATAAAGGCTTCTTCCTCAAAAAGGTCGGTTTGGCGTTTTCTTTCGCTGTAGCTGTGTATCAGCGGAGCCTGTGTGGCCGTCCAGCAAAGCACCGGCAGAGATTCCGGCAGGCTTTGACCGTAATAGATAGATTGCTCTGCCGCGGGGCAAAGCTCCTCTGTGAGGTCGCTGACCGCAGAGAACGGCCTGCACTGCTCAATTACCACATTTTCTGCCAGCCGCAACACGGCTACCGGGTAGGTATTGCGCGAAGAATTGCCCATGCGCAGCACATAATCGCCCTGCTCCAGCATCCAGCAGGCATCCTGTTCGCTGTAAGAGGCAAGTGAGGAAATTTCCAGCTCGACTGTAACGGTTTCGCGCTCTCCCGGGGCGAGCAGTTTTGTTTTTTGAAAGCCCGCAAGGCGCTGTGCGGGCTGCTGCAGCTTTGCCGCCGGGCACGATGCATACAGCTGCACCACCTCGCGCCCGGCATAGCGGCTGCCGATATTGGCAACGGTTGCCGTCAGGCGAACCTTGTCGGCGTCTAGCACAACCTTTGCCTCCTGCATAGTAAAATCGGTATAGGATAGCCCATATCCAAACGGATAGGCCGGCACAATGCCAAAGCTGTCGAAATACCGATATCCGACATAAATTCCTTCGGTGTAACGTTCATCATCAACGTCACCGTCCATTAGGCCAAAGGTGCCTGCACTGGGATAATCCTCGTACCGCTGCGCCCATGTGGCGGCCAGCTTGCCCTCCGGCGTCACCGCCCCAGTCAGGACGTCGGCAACGGCGTTTCCCGTGATGCCGCCGTTTAGCCCCACCGTCAGCAGTGCGTCCAAATGGGGCAATCTGCGCAGAAACGCCGTGTCGATCACCCCCACTGTATTGAGCAGTACAATGATGGATTTGTAGTGCGCCGACAAAAACAGCAAATTGCTTTTTTCCGCATCGCTTAGATCATAATCGCCCGCAATCGGCTTGCGGTCTGCCCCTTCTCCCGACACGCGGGTAATCACAAAAATTGCCGTATCGGTAGCAGAGCCGTCCACGTCTGCCTGTGTGATGGGCTCCTGACACACCGGCGTAAATTGTAGGCCGTACATGCGCACAAGCCTGTCAAACAGTGTTCCTCCACCGGCGCGCAGCGCTCTGAAATAGGCTTCTTCCTCTTCCTGCATGGCCGCTTCGTACCGATCCAGATACGCCTTTGTCGTCACTTGAATCCCATTTTCCGCAAGCCCCTGCTCGATGCTCGTCCAGACGCGGCTGTTGATGCTGGCAGCGCCGTAGCCGCAAAAAGCGGTATTTCTTGCGCCGTAACCGTACAGTGCAACGCGGCAACCTGCCTGCAAGGGAAGCGCACCGCGGTTTTCCAGCAGCACGATCCCGCGCGCTGCCATGCTGCGCACCTCAGCCGTGTGCGCTGCCTCCCACGGCTCAGGCATTTCTGTGTCCGATGCGTAAAATCTTTTCATTGCTGTCTCCTATCTCATGCAAAAATCAAACTGACAGGCCCCAGCATCCCAACAGGTGCCAGCGGACAGTACGCTGCGGCCGACACTGCTTCAATGACGCTCTCCACCAAGCCCTGCGGAATGGGACGCGCGCCTTGATTGGGATGCACCTCTACACGAATCGTGTTTTCCCCTCTTACAAACAGTCCCGCAACGTCAAAGCGATAATCCGGTGCCATACGCATCCCAACCTCTTTGCCGTTGATATAGAGCCTGGCCGTGTCGTACACTTCTCCCAGCTCCAATATTTTGGGCAAGTCTGTCAGACACACATTTTTTTCGTAAATCAACTTGCCACAATACCTTGGATACATACCTTTCCCGCCCAAATCCCGCAGGGCATCCAGCGCAATCGTACTGCCGTTGTCCGCAAGGGTCACCTGCCATGCATCCGAAAGCGTCATGGCACTTTTTTGAATTAGGCACGGTTTTGGCGACAGCGCGGCCTGTTGCAGGCCTGCTTCGGTGCAAACATCACCAAAGCACACCAGCACCGCCTCCTGTGCACTCAGAGTAAGGGCAATGCTGCATCCATCCGCTTCACACTGCACAGGCAGCCACTGCGTTTGCAAATCCATCAAGTCCACCTGCAAGGCCTTGCCGCCGTAAGGCGTGTGCACCGTTGTGTGGCAGGCTTCGCCCTGATTGTACAGCAGATAAAGGTGCGTGGAGCGGCCGCCGCTGCAATCCTCGTAATGAGCATAGCGCAGATTGGGGTTGCCGTCCTGCACGCCCAAATCCGGTGTGATGCTTTGTTGCACCGCAACCGCAAGCGTTGTAAGCGATACGCTGCTTCCGCGCAGGGTTCCAAGCGGTGCGCCTGTTTCGGCCAATTGGGTCGGTGCGTGATTGACGTAAAAAACAGCACAGTCATTTGCCGCCTTGTTCGACAAAAAGTCTGCCACCGCCTGCGGAACAGCCACGGATTCCGGCACAATCAGCGCTTCGTACCGATTGCCGTTGATGCATAGCCCGTCGGTACAGTCGGTCTGATAAAATTGCTGTTTCAAAAACACATCGGCCGGAATCACGTCATAGCTGATTTGATGCTTGGCCAGCTCTGCCGCCGGAACTTGAAATTTCATGCAGTCGCCGGCATACCATTCGTTTTCGGCATGATACAAAACGGCGGTTTTGATCACAGGCTTTGTGTGCGTGAGCAGATGACACATACGGTTTGCATATTCGTTTTGCCTGCGGGAATATTCCATCTCCAAATGGTCAAACACCGGGTCGTTTGGAATCAGCTCTGTAATGCCGTTGACAAACAGGTGATCCATCACGCTTTTGCGCATGCGGGTTCCGGCCAGCACGCCGTACACCGCAAAAATCTCGCAAAAGCTTCTGCCTTTTTTTTCGGGGCAGATATGCCCGGCGGACGATGCCAGCTTGGCCAAGCCGTAATGATAAAATTCGCCGTCGCCCTCCGCGCTACCAAACCACGCCTGCACATAATCGCGGCCCGGAATCATCTGATTGCCAATCATATCGATGCCGCCCATGTCCTGATGCTCCTGCATCCGGAAAAAGTGCACCGGCCCGCACGAAAGGCGGCAATGGCTGTTTTCGTCCTCGAGCACATGCCCGATATATTGCAGCCCATGCGCCTGACACCACGCATGCACCTGCCCGTTGTAATTGTCGCGAATCAAGCCGGAAACCAGTTCCAAATACCGATATCGTACGCTGCAGTGCGCATTTGCAACGGCATCGTACCACAGGTAAGCCAGCTGACTACGCCCCTGCGCACCCTGCTCGGCAGCCCAGCGCTCGGCGGCCTCGCGGCTCCACGGCAAATCCATCGGCGCGCCGCCCAAATCCTGTGGCGTTCCCACGCGCTGTGTGAAGAAATGTCCCTTCAGATTGCCTACCTCCGGTTCATCGTAAAACATGCCCAGCCATGTTTTGCCGATTTCGTCCTTCAAATGGACGTAGTGAGACTCATACACCGCCTCAATTTGCAGCGCAACCGATTCTTTGTCCAGCAGATTCATAAAGCCTTCGCGCCCGCCGCCGCTGTACGTTTCGTAAACGGAAAGAATGCGCCATTTCCCCTGCGGCACATCCCAAAACAAAATGCCGTCCTCCACACTCTCGGTCAAATCCAGCGGTTCGGCACAGATGCTACCGGTTTCGTTCAGCTTGATGGCAAGCACAGCCACCAGCTTATCGGCCGTGTTTACTACCGTGCGGGTGCCCTCAAACAGACCTTCTGTTTTTTTTGTGCCGGTGAGTAAATCAATGCGAAACCGACCATCGCACAGCGGCCCCATTACATCCATGTGCCGCTGTGCCAGATACAGTTTACGCAAAGCCGCATAAGCCGCTTCGTCCAGCCAGCCGTCGGCGCGGCCGGTGGGAAACGGCGCAGCGTCCTGTATCATAAAGGTCATGTTGTACTGCTTGCAATAGCGCACAATCCACGCCATGTGCTGCCAGTAGACCTCGGCGTTGAAAGGCGAGAGGTCGCCCTTGCGATCAGGGTTTTCCCACAACAAATCCATGGAGTTGATGCCCGCTTCATGCAACGTGCGCACCTTGTGCGCAATGTCCGCCTCTGTCTCACGCGCGGATAGCGCAGTGAACGGATGGATGTGATTGCCGCAGTTACCCGCAAAAATTTCGCCGATAATATTCATTGTATTAAATTAAGCCGTAATGCAAAAAGCACGTGCGGCTTACCTTTCTAATTTCATTTTTGATGCGTAGCATGGGCATTACTCCTTGATGCCGCCCAAGGTGATGCCCTTGACAAAATACTTTTGGAAGAACGGATAAATGGCAATGATGGGCAAAATGCCAATTACCGCGATGGCCATGCGGATGGTGGTGGAGGGCAGTGCGCCGGATGTGCCCAACTGCTGCATCAAATCCTTGGACTGCACCAACGCATTCACATCATTGTTAATGTTATTCAACACAATCTGGATGGTATAATACTGCGAGCCTCCTCGGGAGGTGAGATAATACATTCCGTTCATCCAGTCGTTCCAATAGGCAAGGCCGGCCATTAGACCGATTGTGGTGAGAATCGGTGTGCTGAGCGGAAGTATCACCTTAAAAAACGTTACAAACGGCCCTGCGCCATCCAGCTCTGCCGCCTCAGTAAGACCTTTTGGAATGCTGTAAAGAATATAATTGCGAATCAAAATTACGCTGACAGCACTCATCATTAATCCAGGCAAAATGAGGCCCCAGAGCGTATTTTTAATATGCAAAAATTTGACATAACAGTAATAGGTGGATACGATTCCGCCATTGAACAGCATCGAAAAAACCAGTAAAAAACTAATCAGCTTCATGCCAGGAATGTTCTTTTTGCTGGTGCCGTAGGCAAACAGCATGGAAATGGTTACGTTGGCCGTCACACCGACAACCGTTACAACAATGGTCATCAAATAGGCATGGCCGATTGTTTGCCATTCCTGAATGATATAGAGATAGGCATCCGTGCTCCACTTTTCCGGCAGGAAACTAAAGCCATTTTTGATTACAATGTTGGAATCGGTAAAGGAGGCGATGATCAGCAGCAAAAACGGAACAATCGCGCAAAGCGCAACCACTGCGCAAACAACATGACACACCGCTTGTATCAGTTTATTTTCCTTGGAAGAAATCATATTTTCACCCCTTAAAACAGTGCACTGTTCTCTTCGTTTTTGCGAATGAGCCAGTTTGCACCAACAATCAGCACAAAGCCCACAACCGACTGAAATACGCTTGCCGCACTCGACATACCATAGTCAGCCTTTTCCATCAGTGCCTGATACACATACACATCGATGGTGCGCGTATAGTCGTACAAGGCACCGCTGTTCTTCGTCACTTGATAAAATAGACCGAAGTCAGAGCGCATAATCGCACCGACCGAAAGAATCATCGTGGTAATGACCATCGGTTTCAGCTGCGGCAAGGTGATTTTGAAAAACTGTTGCACCTTGCCTGCTCCGTCTAGCGCAGCGGCTTCGTAGTAATCCTTGCTGATGCCCACCAGCGTGGACAGATACAAAATCATGGTGTAGCCAACGCCCTTCCAGGTGTTGATCAACACCAGCAAAAACGGCCAGTATTCCTTGGTACTGTACCAGTTTACCGGCTGTAAACCCAGCCATGGTAGCACACTGTTGTTGATAAACCCGGTGCTGGCAGACAAAAACGCAAACACCAGATAGCTGACGATAACCCAGCTCATCAGGTTTGGCAGCAACACCATGGTTTGATACAACTTGGCGGCCTTTTTAGAGGCTAGTTCATTTAGAAACACGGCCAGCAAAATGGCGCAAATAGTGCTGACGATATAAAATGCAATGTTATACAAAATGGTATTGCGAATGATGATCCATGCATCATTTGACGCAAATAAAAATTTAAAATTATCCAGCCCGGCCCATGGGCTGCCCAGAATGCCTTTTGAAAAATTCAGTTTTTTAAACGCAATCACTATGCCGAACATGGGCAGATAATTGTTGATGAGCAAATAGATCAGGCCCGGTAACACCATGAGGTAATAAGGCAGATAGCTTTTCCATTTTGTCGCTTTTTTTCCTTTGATCGCTTTCATGCAGCGTAACACCTCCGTCAATGGGCTATAGCGCCACCACACAATTCCAAGTACTGAATTATGCGGTGATACCCTATAAAAACGGGCTGCCGGCTTTTCCGGCAGCCCGCTGATTCTTTTTATTGGTTTTGTGCGATAAAGGCATCCAGCTGTGTCTGGTTGGCAGCCATTACCTCCTGCATGCCTGCGGCATCCAATTCCGCAAGGAACTCCGGTAGCAAAACAGAGGGATCGGACGCGCCTGCGTTCAGCGTCGGGGTGTATTTTTCCATCACCGAGGTAATGGCGGCAATCTCTGCGGAATATTCGGACGCATCAAACACATAGCCCATCGCGGGAGACGTAAAGTTTTCGGGGATGTTGGCTTCTATCTCCAGCTTAATCTCGTTCATATCGATAGGGTTCGGCTCAAACACAATAGACGTCAGCTGATTGCCAATCCACGGGTAGGCGATGTAATAGGGCAATTCCATCGGGTTGTCGGACATCCAGCGCACCAGCTTATTCGTGCCCTCTTCCTGCACGACCTCCCATTCTTCGTCCTCAAAGCCATACTGCACAAGGTTGTACGCATCCGGGTTTTTGTAGAAGTAGTTCAAAAACTCCATCGCCTTTTCCGGATTTTCGCAGCTGGACGAAACATGCCACATCATACCGGCCAAGGAGCCCATCTTAGCAGAGGGCATGGTGTTGAACACTACAATTTCATCTGCCCACGAAACCTTTTGGTTCAGGCGTTCATCAAAGGAGCCGTAGGAAAACATGCCTACAACATCGTCTCTTGCACAGATTTCATCGGCAGATTCTGTGGTGACAGCCGCATCGGCGGAAATCCAGCCCTTTTGCGCCCATTCGTACATGCGCTGGCAATAATCGGCGTACTCCTCGGTGGCATAGATGTTGGTGACCTTGTTGCGGTCGTACTTGTCGTTGCCCAAAATCAGCGTGCCGTAAACGGGATAGGTCGCGCCAAAGGTATCGCGGGAAAAAACGCTGCTGATTGCTTCGGAGCCGGCGGCGGTTGCAACCTGCATCATCATGCCGCCGCCCTCGCCCGCGTCGATGGTTTCAAACATTGCTTCCAGTTCATCGAGGGTGTACAGCTTGTTGACGTCGCGGGTAAAGCCATATTTGTCGGCAATGGATTTTTTCATCTGATAGCCGTAACCATCCGCGTTGACTCCCATCACGGTTACGCCAATCAGCTGGCCGTTGATTTTGCACAGATTTAAGTAATCGCCATTTTGCTCGATGATATCCTGCCCATACCGCGCGCACAGGTCGTCCAGCGGAACGCACAGCCCAGATTCCCACGTTTGCGCACTGGTGCCAAAGGAGATGATCACATCCATTTGCTCGCCGGAGGAAATAGCCAACGTGGCATCGGTGGTCGCCTGCATGATGTCGGTACGCTCAAAGGTGACATGCACGCCAATGTCCTTTTCCAGCATTTCGTTCAGCGCGTCCTCCATGCGGTAAAAGGCTTCGCCCGGCTCTGTGAGGGTGCAGATTTGGCAAACGAGGTTTACAATCTTTGCGGGTGCTTCGGCGCTTGTTGTGGCCGTTTCGCTACTGGCTGCAACGACCTGCTTGTTGCCGCAGCCTCCCAGCAGAGCCATCAGCATCGTCAGACTCAGAAAAATTGCGATAAACTTTTTCATGGTTACCTCCCCTATTGTTGTTGTGCGTTTCCGAATTTTATCATTGCCGCTTGCAATGATTCGATAATCCTATTATGACGCACACCACACCGGTTGTACATTTTGATTTTGAACCATAATGTATAGAATTTAAACTTTTCTGTGGCTTGCTTTTGTGCGTTCTGCATTTTATCCTTCGTAACATCACCGCGCAGCACGGTTATTTTACTCTGTGCGCAGTGCCGGGATGCTTTCGCTTTGCACATCATACGGAAATCGAATGGAAAAGCAAGTGCCTGTGCCCGGGGTGGACTCCACCGTAATCGAAGCCTCTTCGCCCAAAAACGCCTTCAGCCGCTTATAGGAATTGTACAGCCCGATGTGTGCGTTTTGATGCTCCAAATCGATTTCTCCGCTGAAAATTTTGCGCGTCCGCGCCAATGTTTCTCTGTCCATTCCGTTGCCATTATCGTGAATGCAAAACGTCACCACGCCATGTTCCCAACGCCCCGTCAGCACAACATGCAAAATTCGTCCCTGCTGAATGCCGTGCTTGATGGCATTTTCCACAAAATTATGAATCAACAGCGGCGGAACGCACACCGTTTCCACCTCGGGTGTTACGTCGATCACCGCGTCAATCAGATTGAAATAGCGGATATTGGCAACCTTTAAGTAGCCGCGAATAATCGGCAGTTCCTTCCCAAACGGCTCTGTCTCCCGGTCACTGCGAAACAAAAAGCGAAAATAATCCGCAAGTTGCAGAATGATATCTTCAATTTGTGCTCTTTGATTGCGCTGTGCCAGCGTGTAAATGAGATTGAAATGATTGAGCAAAAAATGAGGCCGAATTTGAAGCTGTAAATTGCGCAGCGCCATTTTTTGTGTTTCAATTTCTTTTTCATAGCACTCGATTTTTGTTGTTTTCAAGTCCTGCGCCATGGCGTTGAAAGAGTGAAACGCTTCGTCAAACTCCGGCGATTTGCCCTTTGCAGTAATACGATAATCCAAATTTCCCTTTTGAATTTGCCGGTTAGCCCGAACGACTACTTTTAACGGTTGCAGCAAATAGAGGTTGATAAAGGCGCACAGCAACGGTGTTGCCGCCAGATAAGCGATGGCCACGACATAAAAGAAACGCACCTTGGGCGAAATATTGCGCAATACATCCGCTCTGCTTTGCAGCACTGTCAGCGTAATGCCGCGCTTGGTGACCGCAGCGCCAACGTGCTGCTTGTCGATTTTTGGCACACCTTGCTGCGAAAAAACTGCCTGCGTGGGCACACTGCTCAGACCCAACACAAGTTCGTCACGCACACGATCCAAATTGATCCACACACCATACAACGTACTACTGTGCGCCTGCACCAAAACCAGATAGGTAGTGTTCTCGATGGTGCAAATGCTCCATTGCTGCTGTGGCAAATCAGCCAACGCGTTGGGCAGCGCAGCAGTTTTGAACTGCTCGGAAATTGAATTTCCGCTGTAAAAAAGGCAATCCTGCGTTTTTTGCAAATAGAAAAAATAACCGTCTGCGCCGTTTGTCATATATGCAAGATTTTTTAAGGAGACAAAAAAGCTGTATTTTGCGGCGGAATAGGAAGGCCCGCTTTGCTGCCGCATCATGCGGATACAGTCGGCGTCGCTTGTGGTAAAAAAGTACAGCAGCGAAAATGCGCTGTCCATCTTTGCCTCAAGGCTCGTCATGCAAGACTGCGCAAACTCGTAATCCGTCACCTCCATTTGCTGGGTGGTGGCGTTCATGGCTTCTCTTGTCACCGAAAGCGCAACCAGATTGAGCGGCAGAATCAGCAGCAAAACAAACAGTAACACCTTTTTGTACAAGGTCATTGCCGACAGGCCTCCTTTCTGCGTGTCCTCTTGGATAAAAATGCCGCAACCCCGGTAAAAAACAAATCCAGACGTTACAGATTGGAAAGCCCCAGCCGCTGCATATTCCCATGGAGCGCCTGCACAATCCATTCGCAGGGGGTCTTGCCATCCTCTGTATGCTCAAACAGATATGGGTTATTGAGCGCACAATGCAGCGTCAGCCGTGCATCGTCATAGCCGGGCGCGTCCATGGAGCCCGTAAACACATACAGTCCCACAGACGGAATGCGGTCCATCAGCGCACTGCACATTTGGCGCAAGGTTTCCTGATAGCGCTCGCCGGAAGTGCGGTCAAAGATTTGCCCGTTGCCGTCTAGGCCATTTTGCGCGACGCACAGCAGCGCATCCCGCACCGAGCTCATAAAGAGACAGCGCACCCTGTCGCCATAACGCAGATGCAAATCTGTTAGACAGTCCAACACCAGATTGTCGCTTTGTAGGCGCTGCCAAATATGCGCCGGGCTGTGCCAAACGTCTCTTGCAATGTGCTGCCAGTTTTTGTGCAGCAGCAACGAGCTGTCCACCACGCAGGTAACGTCTGTGCAACTTGGAAACGCCCGCATCACATCGTCGGCCAGCAGCGCAACGCCGAAGCCGCCTGCACTGGAGCCGGCAATCAAAATCTGCTCCGGCTCCGGCAGATACTGCTTGGCCTGCTCGATGACCGCCATGGCGTTGCGGTAGCCGTGGTAAGGCATCTCGCGTGGCGAGCCGTCCTGTGCCGTATAGGGAAATTCTCCGTTGCCGCAGTGAAAATCGCCGTTGCAATAGAGCAGATGAATGGCGCTCCATGATAAAAACGGATTTTCCGGCCGAGCGGCATTCATGCCGTGCAGCAAAAAATAATCGCCGATCCACTCGCCATCATTATTATAATAGGTATCTTTAATGTGGCCGGCAAAAGCGTTGTTTGGGCGTGACACCGAGTGCTCATCATACGACACACCGCCGCCGTTGAAATAAATCAGCAGCTTTTTGGCCTCGGTGCCGATGCGCACACCGCCGTGATAGGGCGTGCCGTTGCCGCTGACACAGTGCGGCGGATAAACGCGATAAAATTTACCCGTCTCCGGTGCGGACGGCATGAGCGGATAGCTCATCGACTGAATCACCGGCTTAATTGCTTCAAAGTTCTCCGGCAGCTTTTCCCACGGCTCCAAATTCAGCTCAAACATATTTATGACCATTCCTTTCCGCTGCACTCCAAGGCACCAAAGGGACATGAAACATAGGTATCTCTAACGCAGCAAGTCAAAATTTGTTAGACTGTGCTTGAGGAAGCAGGCATACTACAGAGCACGTGAAGGTGAGTAGGCTCAACGTTTCGTTGGACTGAATATTTATGTGTGCCGGACGCTCTTTCAAGCACCAATGAGTAGGGCATTGCACCCTGTAACCTTATCTTTGGAGAGACGGACTACTTCAATCTTTCAGTGGGCGTCCAGTCCCTGCCTGTTCCCTCAAGTCACACTTTGAGGGGATGTGTTATGCTCAAAATCGTTTACCCAATCTGCTGTGGGATGGATGTCCACAAATCCTTTGTAGTGGCTTGTATCGCTACAACCAATGAGCGGGGTGTTACCACCTACAAAAGCAAGCGTTTTTCTGCTTTCACAGGTGATTTACACCGGTGTGCGGCTTGGCTGGCTGAAAACAACTGCAAGAATGTGTGTATGGAATCTACCGGGAAGTATTGGATTCCTGTATACACCATTCTGGAGCCCACTTGCACTATCGTTTTAGCCCACCCCAAATACGTCAAGGCGATACGGGGAAAGAAAACCGACAAACGAGACGCCAAGTGGATCGCTGGCATCTTCAAACACGATCTTGTGGCTGGGAGTTTTATCCCGCCGGCGGATATCCGCCAGCTGCAAGACTTAGTGCGCTATCGCTGGAAACTTACCAGTTTTACCACTGGGGAGAAAAACCGTGTGCAAAATTGCCTGACTGTCTCCAACTTCAAACTGGACGACGTGTTCTCAGATGTGTTCGGCAAGGCTGCCTCTGCAATTACTACTCGAATCTTGGACAACCCAGCAGAGAAAACCACGGATGTTTCCAACTTCCGCACCAAGGGAATGAAAGCTACTGACGAGCGGGTACTCGCTGCGGTAGACGGAGAAATGTGTGCTAAACAGGCTGAAAAGCTCCGCATCATCCGTACTCACATGGGCCGCCTCGAGTTGTGTAAGCTCAACCTGGAGTCTCTGATTCTGACTACTGCTGAAAAGTACCTTCCTCAACTCAACCTCGTTTTGACAGCACCGGGTATCCAATCCTTTGCCGCAATCGGTGTTATTTCTGAAATCGGAGTGGATATGTCCGTGTTTCCCACCTCGAAGCATCTTTGCTCCTGGGCTGGACTTACGCCTCAGAACAATGAGAGTGCCGGGAAGAAGAAAACCACCAGAATCAGCCGGGCTGGAACCTACATCAAGCCGCTGCTTGTTCAGTGCGCTCTCTGCGCCATTCGAGCCAAGCAGTTCCCGGAGGTCCACAATCGCTACCTCTCTCTCAAAAAGCGCCGTGGACACAAGAAAGCCATCATCGCCATTACCAGGATGCTCCTTACAGCCATCTACAACATGCTCAAAAAGAACGAACCGTACGGCCCTGAGCTCTACCACAAGGGCGACCGGTCGCCTACGCACAGAGAGGTCTCCGTAGATGAAGCCATCTTCATCCTCCAACGGCAAGGTTATCTGGTGACTGCTCCCCCTACACCTTAAACTTTAAGCATAGCTTCGATTTCGCCCGCTTTTTAGGGGGCTTGGTTTTGTGTACCCTTTTTCGGGATGGTGCTCAAATTACAATGTTTCAACCTTACTCCTTATGCTGTATCACAGACCTGCTATCGCGCGCCAGCATGTTTCGGTGTCAATCCGGTGTGTACTGCCGCGGCGTGTAGCCATAATATTTTTTGAACGTGTTGTAAAAATTGGAATAGCTTTTATAGCCCACGCGCTCGGCAATGGCATTGGCGCTGATTTTACCATCCTTCAACAGTTCGGCCGCCAAGCACATACGCTGATCCACAAGATAACGGCTGATGGGGATGCCTGTTTCTTTTTTGAAAATGCGATTGAGATACACCGGATGCAGATAAAAATGGCTGGCAATTGACACCACCGTCAGACCGTCATCCTGTAGTTGCTCCATCATGTATTGCTGCACCTCCCGCACGATTTGCTGCGGCGATTTATGGCATTCTGTCTGTTCTGCCGCACTTTCCACGGTTTGTCGTAGCGCCGCCTTGCCGTATTCGCGCAGACGCTTTTCCTCTTGCTCCTGCCGAATGAGGTTGGCCACCTTTGCAACGGCCTTGCCGATGTCGTCATATTTGGCGGGCAGCAAAAGATAGTCCTGACAGCCCAGCCCAATGGCCTCCTGCGCATACGTGAAGGAGGCGTGGCACGTCAGAATGATGCATTTGATCTCCCTGTTGTTTTCGTGCACCCAGCGCAGCAACGAAATTCCGTTTTCGCCCGGCATTTCGATGTCGCACAGCATGATGTCGATGGTCTGCTGCCGGATGCAGGCTCTGCCCTCCGCGGCACTGCTGGCAACATAAACCGCATCAATCCCATACTTTTTCCACGGGATGATTTCTTTCATGCTCTCGGCAGTAAAAACCTCGTCATTGACCAACAGCAGATTCATGCTTACCCTCCCTAAAAAACATTACGCCGAAAAGTTCAAACCCAGCTATGCTGCACCGCAATGCTGTCGCCGTCTTTTTTCCATTGCACGCGCACTGTACCTTTGGGCGTGATCACCTCGCCCTCCGCCCAAGTAAACGGTCCTGCCAGCGGCTTGATGGCCACCTCGGCAAAACCGGGCTTGGCCGGTCGCACGCCCAGCACCACGGCAGGTAGCTCGTACAGCGCCAATGCACCCCAGCCATGGCAATCGCTGCGCTGGTTTACAGGCTCTTCCACGCAGGTGGTGAGATGGTTTTTTATCATATCGCGCCAGATGTCCCACAGGGCATCGGTTTGCGCGTAAAGGCCGCACTGCTCCATGGCGCGGAACAGATAATACATCATAGCCACCGAGCACTGCGCGTAATCCTGCTTGTTGCAAAGTGTTTTCAATAGATTTTCCTTGCCGGTTTGCCGATCGGCAACACCTGTCAGCACCGCAAACACCTGGCAGTGCTGACTGTAATCATCCACGCCGGGGCCGTCCTGTAGCATGCCGTTTTGGCCGGTGCAGTGCAGCCGAATGGCATGTTGCAGCTGCGCAGCACGCTGCATATATTCCTGTGCAACACCCGTGCGCCCCACAAAGGCGGCCAGCTCCGCCGCATGCTGCAAGCCCATGAGGTATAGCAGGCTTTCCATGGTGAGCGAACCGGACAGTCCCGCCGGCGGCATGCCGCTTGTGGCATCCCACTGTGCTGTCCAGTCGATAAACGACCACGCTTCATCGCGGAACAGCTGCCCGCCGATTTTCTCCACCAGCCCATTGGCGGCGCGGTGCTGATGAAAATATTCCAAGATGCCATCCACGGTTGGCAGATACAAGCGAATCAGCGCTTCGTCGCCAAAATACATCATGTGGTCGTGCAGCATCAAAATATAATAGATGGCAAAGCCGGGAATCACCGAAAACATCTCGCTGGGATAACAGCAGGAAATCATGCCGTCGTACCGCTGCGAACGTTTGAAATCGGCAAAGCATCTGCGCGCCAACTTGTCGTCGGCCGCACTTGCATAAGTATACAATATTTCCGTTCTGGTATCCATGGCGTACTGCTGCTGCTCGTAAAAGGGGCAATCCTCATAGGTTTCGTGCATACAGCGGCGCAGGCTGCGTGCGCTGATGTCCCAGATGGCCTGCATCGACGGGTCCGACGTTTTGACCCATGTTTTGATTGCAAGCGGATACCCGGTTTCCTGATAATCAAAGCTCTGGATTTCCAGTGGCTGCTCGGCGGTGGTGATGTCCAACTGGATGAACCGAAAGGTGCGAAACCAAAACGGCTCATACACTTCTGCATTGTCCTCACACCCCAGCCCAGCCACTGTGTAGGTATCCGTCGCCCCTTGCAGCCAGCCGTTTGTGCAGTCGAGACGATCACCTTTTTGAAACACCGCCTGCGGCGCATCCGCCTTGACCGGCAACACATAGCCCTCCGATTGCAGAATTTTCACCGTAGCTGCTTTGCCCTGCGCCAGCGCAAGCCGCAAAAAGCCCGTCATCAATTCACCCGCGTCAATTTCCACCACCTCATGCGCATGCGGCGCAAGTGTCACGCTGCCCTCGCCCGCAAGCATTTTGTCCCATGCTGCTTTGCCCGCATCAGACACACGCAAGGCAAAAACGCCCTGAAAGCGTCTTGCGATTTTATGCATCGAAGGAATTGGCCGCGCATGCAGGTTACCCGGGCTTTGCGACCTGCTGCTGAGGATTGGCCAGCCAATGGACTGTGCGCAAAGCCACGCGTCGTCCTGATAATCGCTTCGCATCCAGCCGAAGGTGGCCGCATTGCCGGTAGCATCTTCCATGCAGTACAGCGGCGTCAGACCACCGTCCGGCAGCAGCACAACGTTGGGCTCTCGGGTGCACCGCCAACTTGCATCGGCAGAAAGGCAAACGCGTGCGCCTATTTCGTCCTCGGATGCACCGGAAACATAAAGCCCCGGGGTAAAGGTGCGGGCAACCGAGTTGTTGCCCTTTAAATGTCCCTGCGGATAGCGCAGCACAACAACCGCCAGCACATTTTTGCCGCATTGCAGATACGGCGCAAGCTCCACGGTTTCGTAATACCAAATCTGCCGGTCGCCCTTGCAAGGGCCCAGCTCGGCCAGTGTGCCGTTGACATACAGCTTGTAACGCGAATCGGCCGAAATATCAATTTTGAGCGTTTGCGGCAGTTTCTCGAGTGAAAATTCTCTGCGAAAATACGCCAACGCAGGCTTTTCCTCATCGGCGGCGCGCCAGTTTGGCAGCCAAATCCAATTGTTTTGCATCATTTTGCATCTCCTGATTCTTGTGGCAATCTGTCACTTTTACAGCAATCCATCTTCTGCCTGCAAAAATTGGTTGAGAATGGCAATGTTTTTTTCCGTATGGTAAAACCGCTGCAAGGAGTGCTCGCTTTGGTGCACCTTGGCTATATCCGGCAGCTGGCCTTTGTTGCTTTTGCGAAAGGTCTCCGGCGTGATGCCCAGCTTTTTGTCAAAGGCGCGCGCCATATAGCGCGGGTCGGAAAAGCCGCACTCGATGCAAATATCCAGCAGCCGTTTATCGGTGGTACACAGCAGCTTGCACGCCTGATTGAACCGCACATTGTTGACATAATCCTGAAAGGTACACTGCAAATTTTGCCGGGCAAAGTGCGACAGATACCCCAGCGACAGCTTTTCCTGCGCGGCAAAGGTGGACAGGCAGATTTTTTGTGTGTAATGCTCATCCACAAAATTGAGCAGCCGTGTCAGCCGCTCTGCCCGCTTGGATTGCGCCTGCAACTCCTCATGCGTCAGCTGCCGCAGCGGCACGTTGCACAAAATATGATACGCCAACAGATTCAATAAGCCCGCGCAGTGCAGCTCGTAATACGGCTCTTTTTGCAGATAACACAGCCCCAGCCGCAGAAATAACTGCTTGATCTGCTGCAATTGTTCTGGCTCGATTTGATTGATGACAAACGGCTGTGCAAAGGAAACGGCTTCGATGGAAGAAACCGCGCGCTGAAAAAACTGCGGTGTAATTTGCAAACACAGCAGCGTAACCGGCTTTTCGGCTGTTTTGAGCCCATGCGGCATATTGGGATTGAGCACGATCAAATCACCCATGTGCGCAAAATAGCTTTCCTCCGGGCCAAACACCTCCACTGCGCCGTCCAGCACCAGATTGATTTCCACATCGCGGTGCAAATGCAAGGTGCGATAGGCCAATTCTACCACAAACAGGTTGAGATTGGTGATTTGCGGATGTGCAATAATTTCAAATTCGCTTTGGCTTTTGGCCGACATCTTTCTCCCTCCCGCACGATGATTTTGCTGTTTTATAGTACAGCCCTATTATACTATAGCGCTTTCAACGGTATTTTTCCACGATTGATTTGCGGTTGTATTCCGATTAATTTGCTGTTGTTCTCATTTTACGCCGGATTCTTGATTCGATTTTCTTTTAATATAGAAAAACCATCCGCACAGGCGAGCAATTTGTGGTATTCTTAAAGATAAGCAAAATATGGAGTTGCGGTTGAGTCAAGGTACAACCCTACAATGTGTCGTGGTGATGATGGATCTGCACCGCGGCGTCCAGTAGGAAATGGTCTTGACCGTTCCGCTTTTACAGCGTTTTGCGCGTCACTCGATATGCTGATAAGAGAGGTGAGCGATGTGAAGCTGGAATTTAACCGCACACAGCTTTTGGAGTTGATGCGCGATTTTTATACGCTGTCCGGCATTCGGATGGTTCTTTTTGATGATGAATACCACGAATATTTGGCCTATCCGGAACAGCCCTGCAAATTTTGCGGTCTGCTGAAAGCGAATGCCGACACAAAAAAGCTGTGTGATGCCTCGGATGCACGCTCGTTTCAAGAGGCAGCCGCAACCAAAAAGCTGATTTTGTTTCACTGTCATGCGGGACTGATTGAGGCCACCATTCCGCTCGAGGACAACCACATTCTCATCGGCTATCTGATGTTTGGCCAAATTTCGGATTTGCACAGCAAGGACGCGCTGCGCACGCTGCTGCAACAGATCGCTGCACAATACGGGCTTGTGTGTGACGACAGCCTGCTGGACGGCATTCCGCGCAAGAGCGACGAGCAAATACACGCCGCCGCCAAAATCATGGAGGCCTGCACGCATTATGCGCTGCTCAGCCAGGCCGTGGGACTAAAGCGTCAGCAATTTAACCGCACGCTGCGCACCTATCTGCTGGCACATCTGAACGAGCCGCTGCAAGCGCACAGCATTGCGGCCGCGCTGGGCATCAGCCGCAGCAAGCTGTATCAGCAGTGCGAGCAATATCTTGGCATGGGCATTGGCACATATCTTAAAAAGCTGCGCATGGAGCAGGCGCAAACCTTAGTGTGCAACACCGAGCTTCCCGTTGCGCAAATTTCCGATCAGGTCGGCTTTGCCGATTACACTTATTTTTGCCGGGTTTTCAAACAAGAAACCGGCCTTTCGGTGCAGCAATATCGCAGACAGCATCATCCGTAATCATTCCGCCGCCCTTCTGATGTGAAAGGGCGGCTTTTTTCTTGGGCAGCAAACTTGTCGGCACGCCAGCGCAAAACAATCATGGCGGAGGTTCGATTTGGTTGGTATGCTTGAAATGGAAGCATCTTTGTCAAAAACAATAATGTGTTTTTTACAAAGTCAAACGCCAAAAAACAGCAAAAACGCGAAATGTGGAGCGGACTTGGCGTTAAGAACAGAATAAAAATGATAAATTTAAGGCGGTTCTGTTCTGCTCGAACCGATACAATAAAAGAAAACAATCACCGCGCCGCTTGCACCTGTGTTTTGACCACACACCATAAAGGAGGAAATCATCATGTCTGAAAAGAAAATGGATATGGCAAAGGTTTTGGCAATTCTGGCACAGCCCAGAGAAACACCGCCCCCGCTGCAACAGGTGGAGCGGCTGCGGCTGGAGCTACCCTACATCACCAAAAACGGCACTGTGGAGGTGCGCGCTGTGCGCGTGGTGTATGCTGCCATCGCCGCAAAGCCGATGCCGCTGATTTATGTACCGCATTACGAAATGGGCGAGGATTCGCTGGAGCTGCGCGACTATCTTGCGCAGGGCTGGGCTGTGGCGTGCCCCGATGCCTTTAACGACAGCTATAACGGCACGCTGCTGAATGACGACATGGTGTTTAACAACGCCGCGCTGTTTGCCCTGCGGCAGCGCCCGGAGTTTGACGCCAACCGCGTTGCGCTGGTGGGCGGCAGCGCGGGCGGCTATATGACAATGATGCTGGCCGGGCAGCAGCTGGGGCTGTGCGCCTGCATTGCCAACGGGCCCATCACCAACGCCTATTTTTTGACACAGCATTATTTTCCGCAGGCAGACGCGCTGAATTTGGCCGCGCTGGCAAAGCTGCAGGCGCAAGCGCAGGCGAACGCTGTTGCGGGCGCACCGGAAAAATCGATGGTCGAGAAATTGCAGGCACTGTCCGCGCTGCCGCTGCCGTTTTTGGCTATGCTGACGGGTATTTTTAAGCAAAAGGAGATTTCCAAGGACGAGCAGAACGATGTTGCCTACTGGGAAGCCGTCAGCGCCGTTGGCCTTGCCGACCGCTACACCTGCCCCATTATGGTGAACCACTGCACCTCCGATGTACTGGTGCCGGTGGATCAAATCACGCGGCGCTTTACCTACGACACGCCCGGCGATTCTTTGCCGGCCGATTTCAGCCTGCGCCTGCCGCAGAGCTTTGCCGGCAAGCTGAACCGTTCGCTGGAAGAATGCCTGCCGCCCGAAGCAACGCGCGTGGCGCGCATTGTTGTACCGCAGCATGCCGAGGAGGAAACCGCTCTGCCCTTTGATGCCGACAAGCAGTTTAACCTCAACATCTACGACGACGGCCCCGCCGAAGGCTATGGCACACACTCTGCCCGCATGGACGTGGGCAGGCGGCTGGATGTGCCGTATCTTTCGGCCATGTTCCAAAAAACGGCCACGCAAACCTGCGTTCTGAATCCCGCCATGCTGCAATCGATGCTGTTGCGCTATCTGGGCAAAGATGCAGCGCTGCCCGCGCACGAGGGAAGCGATGACACCGCTTACGGTTCTCTGGCGATGTATCGGCAGCAAATTCGTGAAGAGCTAAAGCAATATGCGGCCAACGGCGGCAATGTGCAGGCCGTTGCGGATACACTTTTTGCGCACAACGATGACCCCGCTTTGCGTGCCGCTTGGGACGCATGCCGCCCATAAGCGCAGCTTCACTGCACACAAAGGGCAACCCCGTTCCTTATCCTCGCTTTATATGAGAATATTGATGAAACAATGAAAGGGATATTGTTATGACACAACAGGAAATGCTGGAAAAAGTGCGTTCTTTCCCGCTGGAAAACGCGGAACTGCGAGACCTGCAATGGAAGGCTGCCGTCGTGCCGCCCGAACCCAATGTGCTTAAAATCAAACTGCATAATCCCGGAGGCTATTGCCGCGCGGAGTTTGCGCTGCATCCCACGCCGCAAAGCAATATTTTGGTGGCCGTCGGCCTACCGGACGAAAGCTACTGGAATGGCAAGCTGCTGGGCACCGGCAACGGCGGCGCCGCAGGATTGATTGCTGAGGGCGGTATTTTGGGCGGAGTCAGCCGCGGCTATGTGACGGTCAACACCAACCTTGGCACCGATGCCGAGCCGTACAACTGCATTGGCAACGAAGAGATTTTAAAGGACTTCGGCTATCGCGCCACACATCTGATGACAACGCTTGCCAAGGCCTTAACCGAGTGGGTGTATGGTCAAAAGCCAAAATATTGCTACTTTTTGGGTGGTTCCACCGGCGGCCAGCAGGCTCTGATGGAGGCACAGCGCTACCCGGAGGATTACGATGGTATCACCTGCCTTTCTCCCGCCTTTGACCGCATTCGCCTGCACGCCTTTTTTGTGTGGAACTGGCAGTGCATCCATCGCCAAAAGGACGGCGCTTTTACGCGGGAGCAGGCGCAGGCGTGGCGCAACTGCATCGAGCGCGTCTACAAACAGCCCTGCGGCAGCAACCCGGAGGATGCGTTTTTGGCCTATCCGGGCCGCATCACTGAAAATCCCATGGACAATACCGCTTTGCAGGAGGACATTGCCACAATGCTGACACCCGGACAGACAGCTGCGCTGCGCCAAATTTATGATGGCCCGGTCGACCCCGTGACCGGGGAACGCTTTATCGCGCATTTCCTGCCCGGCACCGAATCGGAAATGCTCAGCTTGCCCGAGTTGAGCGACCGCGAGACCTTTGCGCACGGCTATTTCTTCCCCTTCTACTGGAAATGGGGCAAGGATTTTGATTTTATGAAATTTGATTTCCACACCGATTTGCAGCGCGCCATCGAAGAGCTGAGCCCGATACTGGATGCCGATAATCCCGATCTTTCGGCCTTCCGGCAGCGCGGCGGCAAGCTGCTGGTGGTGGGCGGCAGTTCTGATGCCATCATCCCCTACACCGGCTTTTTGGATTATTACCACAAGGTGATCACGCTGGAGGGCGACGTGGAAAAGACCAAGGAATTTTTCCGCTTTTTCCTGATGCCCGGCTTTTCCCATACGGCCGGCGGCAACGGCGTGCAGGATGTGGGCGGCCTCGGCGTGGATGCCACACCCAGCGACGCCGCGCACGACGTGGTATGCACGCTGGCCAAGTGGGTAGAAGAAGGTGTCGCCCCCGAACAGCTGCTGGGTACGCGCTTTCGCATGACCGAGGAGGGACTGTCCTACGACAGCCACCGCATTGCCTTTGTGTATCCCAATGTGACGGATTATCTGGGCGGCGACCCGCAAGACCCCGCAAACTATCAGCCGCGCTATGACGAAGTGGCGTTTGTCTGACCGACGCGTGCGGCTTTTGCACACAACAAAACGAAGAAATGAGGTCTTTTGCATGGCAACCTTAGTCAATGAAGGCTCGATTCCGCAGCTGCTTGCGGAGATGAGTGCCAAAGAAAAAATTGATTTACTGGTGGGCGATACCTTTTTCACCTCCGCACCGCTGCCGCAATACGGCATTCCGGCCATTCATTATTTGGACGGCGCAACCGGCGTTAATCTGATGCAGGAAGCCATGGAGCAACTGGGCATCATCGCGCGAGAGCTGCAATCGGAGCCGCTGAAGGTCGGCTCGGATTCTAACAACGAAAGCGGCGCCGGCGCTGTAGACTATATGCGCTTTGTCACAAACAACGACCCTGTGCCCGACACCTATCCCCCTCGCCAGCATTACCTGATTGCCGAGCTGCGCAAGCGCATCAATGCCGTGCGCCCGGACGGGCAAGATCCCGGCTGTTTTCCTCCCGGCATGGGCGCAACGTGGGAGCCGGAGATTGTATATGAAATCGGCGAAGCCGTGGCGCGCGAAGCCATGGCGTTTGGCGTGGATGTGCTTCTGGGCACGCCCAACACCAGCATCCAGCGCGATCCGTTGCACGGACGCGTGTTTGAATCCTTCTCCGAGGATCCCTGCCTGAGCAAAGCCATGGCACCGCAGTTTGTAAAAGGCGTACAAGAGCAGGGCATGGTGGCCGACGTCAAGCATTTTGCCGCCAACAATCAGGAAACCCTGCGCCAAGGCATCAACGAACACATTGCCGAACGCGCCCTGCGCGAGATTTATCTGCCGGGCTTTGAAGCCGCCGTCAAGGAGGGTAAGGTTGCCACGGTGATGAGCGCCTACAACGCCATCAACGGCGTGCCCTGCGCGCAAAACAAATGGCTGCTGACGCAGGTGCTGAAAGAGGAATGGGGCTTTGACGGGCAGGTGGTATCGGACTGGGGCGCTGTGTACGATCAGGCGGCCGCCATGAACGCGGGCAACGACATGGATATGCCCGGCCCGCGCGGCAAGGAAAAGCTGGTGCAGGCCGTTGCCGACGGCACGCTCCCGATGGAGCGACTGGACGACGCTGTTGCGCGCACCCTGCGCATGATTTTGAAAGCGCCCGCCTTTTGCGGAAAGCGCTACACTAAAATTAACGAGGCGCTCTCCTCCCGCGCCGCTTATCACGCCGCCGTCGAGGGTATTACCCTGCTGAAAAATAACGGCGTGTTGCCCCTTGCACGCAACACCAAAACCGCGCTCTTCGGCCATTTGTCCGATCGCTTTATGGAGTCCGGCTCGGGCAGCGCACAGGTGGACACCAACAAATCCACTCACCTGCCCGACGAGTTGCGACGCTACACCGATTGTGTTTTGCGCGACACCCTGTCCGACGACACACAGGTTGCCATCATCACAGCCGGTGCTTCCGGGCAGGAAGGGCGCGACCGCCCCGCCATGGATTTTGACGAAGCCGACAAGGCCATGCTGGCCGATGCCATTTTCACCGCCAAACGCGCCGGCAAAAAAGTGGTGCTGGTGCTCAACGTGGCGGGTCCTGTGGAACTGCAAGCCTACATGGATTCCATCGATGCTTTGGTTTGCATTTATTTTCCCGGCATGGAGGGTGCAAAGGCGCTGGCAGACATTCTGTTTGGCACTGTCAGCCCCAGCGGCAAGCTGCCCATCACTTTCCCCAAAACCTATCGGCAAACGCCGACCGCCATCAATTTCCCCGGTGAATACGGGCAGGTGTATTACGGTGAGGGCATCTTTGTGGGCTACCGCTACTACGACTACAAAGGGCTTGACCCGCTGTTTCCGTTTGGCTTTGGCCTGAGCTACAGCACGTTTACCATGCGCGATGTAACGCTTTCACAAAGCACCTATCACAATCAATCCACACAGCCGCTGATCGTGCGCGTCACCGTGAAAAACGAGGGCGCTGTAGAAGCCAAAGAGGTGGTGCAGCTGTATCTGCATTGCTGCGGCTCCACACTGGTGAAGCCCGAGCAGGAGTTAAAGGCCTTTCAAAAGGTAAGCTTGCTGCCCGGTGAGGAAAAGGCGGTCTCCTTGCAGCTGCTGCCGCGCGACTTTGCCTCCTACGACACCGAGCATCAGGCTTGGATTACCGAGCCGGGGCACTATACACTTTCGATTGGCAACTCCTCGCGCAATCTTCTCGCCAAAGCCGACCTCACCGTCACAGGGCCGAATCCTTACCTCTGCTCTGTGCACAGCCCGATTGCCACCATCATGCAAAACGACGCCGCCATGCAGGTGTGCCAACGTTTTTTCGGCGACTGCTTTGATTTAGAAAAGCTGAAAAGTAATGTGCTGTATTTCGGCGCTACCCCCTTGAAAAAATATTTGTTCACCGCAATCCCCGAGATCGACCGCTCCGAAGCAGGCTTTGCCAAAATCATGGCCGATTTGCAAGCGCAATTGGATTTGGCGTGCCAGCCCGACGCATAAAGGAGAAATATGAAAAAAGTATTTGCAACGACCGAACCGAACCAAAGTCCCCGCGAGATCCGCAACGCACAGCGTTCCCGTGCGGCGGCCGCGCAGGGCATTGTGCTTTTACAGAACAACGGCGTTTTGCCTCTTTCCAAAATCGATAAAATTGCCTTGTTTGGCGGCGGTATCAGAAACACCGTGAAAGGCGGCACCGGATCCGGCGATGTCTCCAGTAGAGAAGTGATTCATATCGAACAAGCGCTGGAGGAAGCAGGCTTTACCGTAACCACCAAGCCTTGGCTTGACCGGTTGGACATCAAATGTGACGAAGCACGAAACGACTGGAAAAAACGCTTGATCGCCGCAAAAGAAGCAGACAGTCCCGACATTGTATCTGTTTTGTTTTCTCTTGCTATGCCCAACGCCCTGCCCATTGAAAAGGAAGATCTTGTGCCGGATCGTGACACTGCCATATACGTTTTGTCGCGCAATTCCGGTGAAGGAGCTGACCGACGCGCCGTACCGGCAGACTACTATCTGGAAGAAGGCGAAATTGCCAATTTGCAAACGATAACTGCCGCATACAAAAACGTTGTGGTTGTTTTAAACGTGGGCGGTGTAATTGATACAAAGCCGCTGCGCGCAATGCCGGGCATCGGCGGCATTGTGCTGCTTAGCCAAGGCGGATGCATGGTTGGTCATGCCTTGGTGGATGTGCTAACGGGCAAAGTGATCCCCTCCGGCCACCTCACCACAACATGGGCAGAGTCTTATGAAGATTACCCCAATTCCAAAACCTATGGTGCAACAAACGGCAATTTGGACGATGAATTTTACAATGAGGGAATCTATGTCGGCTACCGCTATTTCGATACCTTTGGCGTTGCACCGGCCTATCCCTTTGGGTTTGGCCTTTCGTACACCGCGTTTTCGGTGGAGACAAAGGCCGTTGGTCTTGCGGCAAACCGCATCACGGTATCGGCGCAGGTAACCAATATGGGCAGCACCTATTCTGGCAAGGAAGTGGTGCAGATTTATTATTCCGCGCCCGCCGGCAAGCTGGAAAAGCCCTACCAAGAGCTGGCTGCCTATGCCAAGACCAAAGAGCTTGCACCCGGAGAAAGCCAAACGCTGCAGCTTTCGTTTTCTGTAGAGGACATGGCCTCCTACAGCGAAGCGGATGCCGCGTATCTGCTGGAGGCTGGCATCTACTATATCCGCGTTGGCACACATTCGCGCGCCACGCATGTTGTAGCAGCGCTACAATTAAAAACGAACCTTGTGACACAATGTCTTTCCAACCATTTGCAGCCGCACGAGCCTGTGAAAGAGCTTTCCAACCGTAACGCATCGCCCTTTGCCTACGCTGCCGAAGCCGAAGAAAAAAGCCGTGCACTTGTGTTGGAAATCGCACCGGAAGATGTGCCCTGTGTCCAGACAGCGCCGCAAAAAAGGCCTGTCGCCCCGCTTGTGTCCACCGCAGCCGAAACGATCACCCTTGCGGATGTGCGCAGCAAGCACCATACACTGGATGAACTGCTGGCGCAGCTTTCGAACCAAGAGCTGGCTGCTCTTTGTGTCGGTGCCGATCGAAATGTCGTTCAGGGCGCGATTGCGATTGGTAATTCATCGCGCCTGTGCCCCGGTGCCGCCGGTGGAACAACCCCCGTGCTCGAAAACAGCCGTGGCATCCGCAGCCTGATTTTTGCGGACGGTCCTGCCGGCCTTCGACTCGTCACGGAGTTTTTTGCCGACCGAGACGGAAATTTTATTGCAAGTGCGTCCTCTGTAATGCCCGAAGGTCTTGACAAGATTTTTGATGTTAAACAGCCCGAAATTCCTGCCGATGCCGTACAGCATTATCAGTATGCCACCGCGATTCCGATTGCAACCTGTCTTGCGCAATCGTGGGATCTTGCTTTGCTGACAGAGGTCGGCAGTATTGTAAGCGAAGAAATGCAGGAGTTGGGTGTCGATCTTTGGCTTGCCCCCGGCATGAATATCCACCGCAATCCCCTCTGCGGCCGAAATTTTGAATATTATTCCGAGGATCCGCTCGTTTCCGGCCTTTGTGCTGCCGCCATGACCAAGGGCGTGCAGACCAACGGTGCCGTGGGCACAACAATCAAGCACTTTGCCTTGAACAATCAAGAGGACAACCGCAACTTTGTCAACTCCATCGCCTCCGAGCGCACCATTCGCGAAATCTATCTCAAAGGCTTTGAAATTGCCATTCGCCAATCCGCTCCGCTGGCGTTGATGACCTCCTACAACCTGCTCAACGGAACACACACCGCCAACTGCCGCGACCTGCTGACCGCCATTGTCAGAGACGAATGGGGGTACCAAGGGCTGATCATGACAGACTGGGGCACCACCGGAACCGACACCTTGCACAAATACGGCTGTTCCAACGCGGCCGGCTGCATTGCCGCCGGTAACGACCTTACCATGCCCGGCTCCCCGAATGATGTGGCCGAAATTCTTTGCTCGATCGACGCTGCCGCAGATGCCGTGCGTTACTCGATTACGCGCAGCGATTTACAGGCCTGTGCCAAGCACGTGCTGCAAACACTGCTGTACTGCACCCCGCAGGCATAAGAACAGGAGGTTCATATGGATTTCACTCCGGTTACCGCTTATTTGGGCAGTCTGCGCGCGGAGTTTGACGTGCGCTGCTGCGACTGCATCGTTTTAAAAGACCACAAGCCCATTTACCGCCACCTGACCGGCACGGCAAACTTTGAGGACACTGCCCCGTTGACCGAGCATCATCTGCACGATATTTTTTCTGCCTCCAAGGTGATGACCGTCATTGCAGTGATGCAGCAGGTGGAGCAGGGCAAAATCGATCTGGACGACCCGCTCTCTCAATATCTGCCCGAGTTTGCCCAAATGCAGGTGGTGGAGGATTTTGACCTGACCGATTTTGTGGCATCGGCCAAATTTGTGCTGGGTTGGCCCGGCAAAAACGACAAGCTGCGTCCGGCCGAAAAGCCCATTCTTCTACGGGAGATGCTGTCGATGGCGGCGGGCTTTTCTTACAACTTTGCCTCGGAGGATGTGCTGGCGCTGCTTGCCGTCGATCCACACGCAACCACCCGCGAGATCGTGCGCGCATGGGCCAAAAGCCCATTGTTGTACGAGCCGGGTACGCGCTATGCCTATTCGTACGCGTTGGACATTTTGGCCGCTGTGGTGGAGGTCACCTCCGGCCTGCGCTTTGCTGATTACATGAAGCAGTTTGTGTTTTCCCCCGCTGGCGCAGCTGAGCTTTATTATCATATTCCCGCCGGTGAGCAGGCGCGCAGAGTTGATCTTTATTCCTATGACGCAGCCAAAAAGCGCTATGTCGTTGCCAAAGAAAACCCCGCCCGCATCAGCGACCATTATGATGCGGGTGGCGCGGGCATTGCCTGCACCGTGGAGGACTACGCCAAGGTGCTGGACGCACTGTCCAATGGCGGCGTGGCCGCAAACGGCGTGCGTCTGCTGACGGAGGCTTCCATTCAGGAAATGCGCAAAAACCGCTTGAATGAGCAGCAGCTGGCCGATTTTCACATTGGTGGCAAGACGGAATATGGCTACGGCTATGGCGTGCGCACTTTGCTGGACACCGCAAAATCGAAAAGTCCATTTGGAGAATTTGGCTGGGACGGCGCGGCAGGCGCGTATGTTTTGGCCGATCCGGAACATCACTTATCCATTTTTTATGTGCAGGCATCGCCGGAAAGCGGTCCTGCTTTTGCCACCATTCACCCGCATCTGCGCGATTTGGTGTATGATGCCATTCTTTGAGCCTGCACCGAAAGGAGCTGCCGCCATGAATCTTTCCCTGATGTCTTTTTCCATGTATCGCGACTATCCCAAGCACGGCTTTGATGCCACCGGACTGCTGCAAATTGCCGCTCAAAACGATATTTCTCAACTGGACTTATTGTCCTTTGAGGTAGATCTTCTGGGCGAAGCCGCGCTGAAAACCGCCTTGGATGCCGCTGATGCCCGCCTGAACTGCTATATCACAGGCGCATCGTTTTACGAAGCGCCCGACAAGGTGGAAGCCGAGTTGACCGCTGCCTTGGAGCGCACCAAGCGCCTTGGCGGGAACCGGCTGATGGTGGTGCCCGGCTCTAACACTGCTGCCGAAGAAGCGCTTTGTGCCGCCATGACGCGCCAGCAAATGTTGGACCGCGCCGTGGAATGCTTTGCCCTTGCGGTGGAGCTTGGCCGCCGCTATGGCATCGCCGTCTGCTTTGAAAATACGCCGCACGCCTGCAAACCGCTGGCCGCTCCACAGGACTGTTTGTATGTGCTGCAACATGTGCCCGGGCTGGGTCTTGTGTTCGACACCGGCAACTTCCGCGTGGCCGACACCGCGTGCGACGAGCTGGCCGCCTATGAACTGCTGCAGCAGTACATTGTGCATGTGCACTTAAAGGATGTGGTCGTGGGCAATTTTGCCGTTGGCGAGCGCTGCATGGATGGGCAGCACATTCGCCCAGTTGTCACCGGCAGCGGCATCATCCCCATGGAAGAGTTGCTTCACGCCTTGCAGCGCGACGGCTACCAAGGCAGCTTGGCCGTGGAGTACAGCGCACCTGTCGGCGTGCACGGCGAGGAGCATGTGCAAATTTTGGCGGCTTACTGCCGCTTTATCCGCGCAGCCCTTGCAGGCGAAGTACGGCGCGCGCCGTGCGCGGAAATTCCCGGCATTGCGATTTCAGTGTCGCGCATTTTCTTTGGCACAGCAATTTTTCCGATTTTGACAGGCGCAAATGCCGATGCCCTGTTTGACAGCATGTACGCCTGCGGCATCAACGCGTTCGACTGTGCCCGCGGCTATGGCTATGCCGAGAAAAGCCTTGGCCAGTGGATGCAAAATCGCAACAACCGCAGCCGCGTGGTCATCCTGACCAAATGCGGCAATGTCAATGCGGACGGCAAACCCTGCGTCAGCCGCCAAATCATCCAAACCGAGTTGGCGCAAAGCCTTGCAGCGCTGCAAACAGACTATATTGATCTTTACCTGCTGCACCGGGATGACCCCACTACCCCGGTCAGCGAAATCATCGACACGCTCAACGAGGCACAGCAGGCAGGCAAAATTCGCGTATTTGGCGCTTCCAACTGGACGCACACCCGCATCCGCGAGGCCAACGCCTACGCTGCCGCCAACGGGCTGCATGGCTTCGCGGTGTCCAGCCCCAACTTTGGTCTTGCCGAGCAGGTATGCGACCCTTGGGGTGGTGCGTGCATTACCATTTCCGGCGCTGAAAACGCCGATGCACGCAGCTGGTACGCCGCACAGCAAATGCCCATTATGGCTTATTCTAGCCTTGGGCGCGGCTTCTTTTCCGGCAAATTCCGCAGCGGCGACTACGAAGCCGCCAAGCAGGTGCTGGACGCGCCTGCGCAAAAGGGCTATCTGCACCCATGCAACATGGAGCGTCTGCGCCGTGCCGAGCAGCTTGCTCAGCGCGATGGCTGCACCGTTGCGCAGGTGGCGATGCGCTATGTGTTTGGCAGCTCCATGAACGTATTTGCCGTGATCAGCACCACCAGCGTAGCGCGCATGATGCAAAATGTGACGGCAACGTTGACCCCGCTTTGCCCTGTGGATATTTGCTATTTGGAAAGCGTGCAGAACGGTTGACGTCTCCCTGCCAAAAAATAGAAAAGGAGTCCGCAATGGAGGAAAACAGAACCTTGTTTGGAATGGATTTTGCCGCCTTGGCGCAAACGCCTTTGACACTGGAACTGGCACAAAAGGTAGTGGGTGCGCTGCAAACCGCCCTGTACAAGGATAGGCCGATCAACAGCTTTGCGCCGCTGCACAGCGCCTTTTGCGGCGTGCGGGAAAATGGAGAATTTGCCATAACGGAAGTGCGCTACGGCGATGTATACCCCAACAGCTTTTTAGATTTCATCTATCCTAACGGCGATACAAAGTTTTTGCGTCCGACCGTGGTATTTCTTCATGGCGGCGGATACTTTAGCGGCGAAAAAAGCAGCGGTGACCCGCTTGCAGTCGGCAACCCGGATGTCACCATCCTGCACGAAATTGTCGCGCACGGCTACAACCTTGTCAATATGGACTACTGCCTGATGCCCGAGGGGAAATTCCCCATTCCCCTACTCCAGTTGGACGAAGCTCTTCGCTTTTGTCTGACGCACGCGGAACAATATCATCTGGATATGACCCGCGTCATCCTCATGGGCGGCTCGGCGGGCGCCATTCTTACCACGCAATACGGCACGCTGCTAGCAAACGCAGAATATCAGCAGTTGCTTGGGATGCATCCTTGTATCGATCACGCAGCCGTAAAAGCGCTAATTGTGGACGATGCGCCGCTGATGCCGGAACATTTTTCGTGGGCATTGAAGGTAATGCTGGGCAACTACTGCGGCACAGTGGACGTGACTGCATCGGTTTTCCGGCAGTACAATCCCTATCCGTATTTCAATGAACTCATGACTCCCTGCTTTTTTGATGCAGGAACCATCGACGGCTTCCCGCAGGATATGCGCGCATGCAGCGAAAAGCTAACTGCACTTGGCGTAGAAAACGAGTTGTACCTGCCCAACACCCCGCAAAACCACGGCTTTGTCAGCCAAGCGGCCGAAAACCCCGTGGCCGCAGAATGCTTTAGCCAAATACTTGCCTTCATGGATTGCCACACCGGCCATGCCGCGTCGAAACCCAGCAGTTAAACAATTCGCGGCTACTGCCTTGCCCTATGCGGCATCGCTCGATTGAAGCGCATGCTGCAAAAACACTCCTCAAGAGATGCCAAGTGACTCGGCCAATCATATTGCCGAGTCCTAATATTCCCTCAAGGGGTGTTTTTTATTTAGCTGTCCTGCCTTTTCGGGGGCCATGTCTTTTCAGCAGAACTGTTCCGATAATCCCCACGTTGCCGTCCATTGCATCCTGAAGCCACGCAAGCACACTGTTTGCCCTCAGTTCTGAGCTCATTAGTAATTGTTGCCGAGGGACATCGCACTGTTGCTGCACAGAGGCGCTTTCTGTTACTTCTGATTGTTTTTTGCGACACCTTCAGGCAACACCGCACAATCCACGCCTGACGGGTTAAGCACCGTCTTGCTTGTGATTTTTTTCATTCCGTAAGTACCATAATTTGTATGCACTTGCAATTGCCGGGCGAAAACTTTCCACATCCTGATGTAGGGGCAGTCTGCCCTTTTTGCGGCGATTGCCCCCAAATAGAGGTCCATCACCCGATAAAGACGGTGATTGTAGTACAAAACTGTTTTTGTCATTTGCATTTGACACAAATGGTGTACTGAGTACTTTTTCGGTAGACACGACCATGCAACAACCACTCGTGAAACAAAGCAAGAAGACTTCTACGAAGAAGCTAAACTATGGAGGTATACAGCCAAAAAGGAAGTGTTCGTCTGTAGAGGAAAAGAAAAAATAGAAGCGAATATGGTGTTGAAGCTTTGTGAGTACAAAGGATATTCGGCAATTTATGCAGTTATTGATTACGGTTTTGAAAATTCGGATGTTTAGAAGCAAACAAGTGAGGCATGGCTCAATATAAAAAAACAGCCAAACGCCAGAAGTTTTGCCAGAGGCAGCGCTCGGCGTGACCGTTACAGGAAAGGGGCTTCCCGATCCGATTTTGACCGTATGCTCCTTTTATCCTGACATATTTGATTTATAATCTAAAAAGTGTTGAAAACAGATACTCTCGAATTGTTGGCTCAGAAACTGGTGAAATATCAAAACAAGGAAAACACCCGCTTGCCTGTATTACAGGCAGGATTGAAGGATATTTCCAAGCGTATTAACAAATATTGTTTCTGCAATCAAGCAGGGAATCTTTACACCAGCAACCAAGCAGCGTCTGGATGAATTGGAGGAGCAGCGCAAGGAATTGGAAGCCAGTATCCTGCAAGAGCAGATTGCCAAACCACTTCTTACACGGGAACAAATCCTGTTCTGGTTTGAGCGGTTCCGGCAGGGCGATCCGAGTGATCCGGCATATCAGCAAAAAATCATAGATTGTTTTGTCAATTCCGTCTACATCTTCGATGACTGTCTGGTCATCAACTTCAATTACAGAGACGGAGATAAGCTGGTATCTCTGCAAGAGGCAAAAAGTTCGTTTTGGAGTGGAAATCGTTCAGCGTTGGATACTGTTCGCGTAAATACTGTATCCCTCCTATTCCATAAACGGAAATCTTCTTAAGCCTTTCTTCCGGCATTTTCTCCAAATATGTCCACAGCACCTTTGCATCTTCCATGCCCCACTGCCTCATATGTATCAGCAACTCTCTGTCGGAAAAAGCTTCCAGCACTTCGCCCAACTCCGGCATCAAACCTATTCCCCTTCCCCTAAACGGATAGGTATTCCCGTGATCTGCAGTATACCCGTATCCAATATCCAACAGCCTCAATTCGTCCATGGTATAATCACAGATATTCAATATATCTGAAGGTATAACAAACATCGGATTGCGGCACTGGAACAAAAAACAGAAGTCCGTCCTTTCGGACGGACTTCGCTGATTTATTACACATATCGGGAATCTCCTCACTGAGATTCTACCCAAGGGACCCTGCCTTTATACTTATGCGGCAATACAATCTTCCAGGACGAGCCCATTTGTTCTCGGAATGAGCGTATTCAGACTGACCGTTTCCACGCGACGCATCTGTTTTTTTCGCTCACTGTTGACGGCAGAGTGCATCGCTTTCACAGCAATGGTCGAAAAGCTGTAAGCTTTCAGATGCGGCTGGCTGTGCCAGCGCTTCACCGATAGCAGATACCGAAAAATCACTACATCAAACCACTCCGCTTCGTCCAAAGCCTGTTCATGTAAAAACCACCACACAAGAGACAGATGCTGTGCAGCAAAGTCGGATTCCTGTGCAGTCAGCGGGCGGCTATAAAGATTCTGCAGTTCTTTGATCCGAATGTTCTCGGCGCGTTTCTCGTTTGTCATTTTCTGTTCCTCCGATTTCAGTCTGTAAATGTTATGCAACGTATTTGTTCAAGATTTCTTCATCGATCTCGCAGACGGGGAAAGAGACATAACCGGTTGTGATATGCGTCACAACCTTTTTGACAATCCCCAGTTTTTGTAAGGAAGAAAGAATCCCCTCATTTTCCGCATAATCCTTAATGGCCACATGTCTGGGGGCCTGGGGGCCAAGGTTTGCCGTTATCGTCAGCAACGGGTCCGCGTATCCACCTTCTCCAATTCGATAGGCTTGAATGCTCATTGTGCCCGTTTTCGCATCTTTGCTTTTTCGAAAAAAACAATTGTCATAGATATGGTGCTTCAATTCAATGGTGCAAGTATTTCTCATATTCCGGCTCCTTTACGCGCATTTTTTAAGTGAGCTGCTGTTGACACGAATCTGAAGCTCCTGTGAAAGCCCCTGCAAGGTGCTGAATTCCCCGTTGACCTCATTAAGTTGATCACGGAACAGATTCTCGTACATATGGCGTTTTTCATTCAACGCCTTGATTTTCGCAATCCAGCGGTTCATAATGGCTGCACTTTGACAGCCGGTATCGATCAGATGCCGCACACTTTCATCATACATCTCGACCTCTTTGCGGATCGCGGCGTAAAAATCAGACGTCATCTTCTGACGCTGTTTTTCATCGTTGACCACAAACAAACTGTTGACAACAAGTGAACCTTCGTTCTGTGTATGCTTGTCCAGCGTTTCAATAAAGTCCTCGAACATACTGACATAGGTCATGCTTGCCCGCGGAACAAAATACATATGTCCATGTGTCTGAATTTTTATGGCGTTCATCTCAGCCAGCATATTTGTGGCGACTGTCTCCACTTGCCGCCGATTGACGCATCTTCGATATTTTTCATACAAATTGCAAACCTGCGCATAAAAGTCCTGCGCATTTACCGGCGATGCCCCGCTTACATTTTCCAAGCACAGTGTCTCCGTGTTCCGGTTGAAAACGACATTGGCCACTTTCGTATACAAGTTCGTGTGGTCATCCGGTTCCTCCATCACCAGTTCACGGCTGATCCAGCCCTTTCGCTGCTTGTTGTCGCGGAAATAGACTTTTCCGCTGTATCCGCCAATCTCCACACGGCCTTTAACGTCTCCGGTCGCGGCACGAAACGCATTGGCAGAGGAAATACGGGTTCCTGCACGGCCGCCAATGTTACAAGCGGCACGAATCTTTTCAAACTCCGCACGGTCAATCAGAACATCGGACAAACTGTAATAGACCATTTTTCCCAACAGGTCCTCTTGGTTTGATTGTCCTGCGGTCGTGATAATGTCTTTCAAATTGATTGGGCCGTTCATATAAAAAAACCTCTTTTCTTTTATGCCGCCAGCTGTGCCGCGCGGCAATATGCTTTGTATTCATCAACCCCATTGTAATCGGGGTCCCATTGCTGCTGTTCCACAGGAATCCCCATGGACTTAAGCATTTTAATCATGTGCGTCAGCGCCTTTGAGTACTTTTCATCCTCAATTTGGTCCATATCAAACAGACTTTCGACCCGCTCGATATTGGGCAGTGAGCGTATCGCCGGCAGTAAATGGTTAATACTGCTCACGCCTGGAACACAGATATACAGAGAATTTCCGTCCAAAAAGCTTGACACATCACCTTTCACGGCTCCTTCCGTTATATGTGCAGTATTGCTGCTGGGATCTCCCGTGATATGCACCCAGGTCCGTGCCGCTGTTCCATTCGGGTATTTTTGTGTTTCGTCTTTACGCCGATGCTTTGGATTGGAACTCAGCCATCGGTATTTCCTCTTGTTTTTGTTGTCCAGACGGATCTGCATCCCTTGAATGTAGCCTGCAGCTGTGCAGAACGGGACAAGGATGCCGGCCTGTCCGGCAAGGCGCCATTCTCCGGATATCAAATCAGTATAAAAACCGGGCACCCCACGCAGGTCATGCTTACAGGACAGGCGTTGGGCAATTTTATTCTTTTCCGTCTGGCTGCCCGGCATAGAGCGGTACATATTCTGACCGATTCGAGTAAGAGAAAGCCCTCTCCCGAGCAGATCCAGTAAATGCGCGTCATCCAGCTGGAGTGCACACAGCAGATCGTAGTAGACATCATGCCTCCGCTCCAGGGGTGCCAGATTATCACTTACTGGCTCCGACCGCACTTTGACATTAGGGAACGGATAGACTTTGGCTTCCTCGTCCAACTCCTCTACAGCTTCACGGTTGGATATCCCGTGCATTTTTGCATAGAGTATGACGCTGTTTCCACCTTCCCTGCATTTGTGGCAAAAGAACTGATTGCTCACAGGATTCAAAAAGAGATGATTCCTTGAGCCATTGCAGAAAGGGCAATACGCTTCAACCTCGCTTCGTCCCAAAGTACGCCGGTCAATATGGATGCCAAGCCGATGCGCGACTTCTATGATGGGAAAGTCTTTATAGGCCACACCGTTCACCCAGCTCTCGGCAGCTCAATCTGCTGATTATGAATCGTAATCTTCAGCGGTTGCCCTCGAGCCACACGCGCAAGAAAAGATTGTCCGCTCGGGCGGGGAATGTTGTCGATGCTTTCCGTATCATCGGCAAATACCGGATAACAGCGGCCCAGCAGTTTTTTCAGCAGCTCGACCATCTCCATGCCGGCCAATACTTTTTCGGAATGAGACAGACAACGGTAGTCCCGGCCTTCGTAAGTAAATTTCCACGTTTCCTTGATCTCACCGGTAGACTTGACGATGTCAAACAGCTTACATGCCACATTTTGTGTATGAAGCTGCTCAAACAGCATTTTGTTCCGTGTGGCAGCAAAATCCAGTACCGCTGTAATGCGGTCTTCGATCTGCGCCAGGCTCTGTGTCATCATCTCATAGGTTTTATCCTGAGACTGCTCCTGTTCCTTTGGAAGTGATTCGGAGATGTTTTTAAGGACGGCCTGTTTTTCGCCAAGTTCTTTCTTTACCGCCTCGTACTGCGCCATTTCATCACTTGACAGGTTTCCGGCCCAAATCTGTTCCTGAAGCACTTCAATCCTTTGAGATGTTTCGCGTACCCGCAGCGCATACTCTTCATGCTCTTTGAGTGCTCTGTCGTTTTCCCGGTCACACTCTGCCGTGATGGCTGCGCTTTCGCGCTGCAGGGCAATCAAATCATCCTTTTTATATTGCTCAAAAGTTTCATGACATTTTTTCTCCAGCACCTCCAGTTCCTTCTGCTGCAGTCGAAGTTCGGTGCCTTTCGCTTTGTACTTTTCCAGAGCTGATTTCAGCGCCACCTCACAGGCGATATGCTCTTCGGTCGTGACTGCCCGGTGGCATAAGGGGCATACTGTCCCCGGCTCCAGAGACTTCAAAAAAACGGACGTCTGGTTGAATTTGACGAGCAGCGCCTGTAAGGGCTTTTCAACTTTGGCAAACTGTTCTGTCAGCTTGCTTTCGTAAATTTCCTGCCGCCGCACTTCAATTTTCTCCCGAAGTTTGGCCTGCCGTTCACGATACGGTGCCGGGTCAAAGGGCTTGGGCTTTTCTTGTAAAAGCTCATTGTGCCAATCGCTCATCTCAATCAGCTCCAGATTCAGAGCTTTCATATCAAGACCTTCTGTCCGTCGTGCCTCCCACTGATCAGCACGTTTTTGCAAATCAGCGATTTTTGCTGATAGGAGATTTTTCGCATCCGCCTGTCTGATGGCAACTTCCGCAGCCATTTCCTGCCGTCCGCTGTAGGCCAGCAGGGCCTCTTCGATCTCCTTTTTCTCCGCGCGAAGATTCACAAGTGCCGCCTCGGGGCTTATAAACGTATATCCCGCCAGAGCAGTGCACATTGTTTCGCTCATCTGCGCCAAAATGCTTTCCTGCGGCATGGGAGGCAGGTGCTTTTCAAGAAGTTTACGCCCTCCATCCTGCAGGACCTCAATAAAGTACAGCGGATTGTACAGCGCTAGGAATTCATCCAAATCTCCAAACATTGAGACCAAATCCCGCTGGAGAATGGAACGCCCGTCAAGCGCGATCTCCATCTTGTCGTCCTTTCGACGCCGATCAATGGTATGTTCCGTGCCGGTTTGATCCAGATAGCTGAGGGACAGCCGGATTTCCCGGCCATCCTTATGGTAGAAACGGTCAATAAAGCGGTCGCCCATATAACCCTTGCCTGTAATGGCAAAAGCAATGGCGTCAGCGACCGTCGTTTTTCCAACACGGTTCCCACCGGAGATCACCGTAATGTCGCCGAATTGGTATTCAACAGGTTGGTCATGATGTTTGAATCCTGCCATCCGTAAGCTGGTTGCTTTGAAATAGGTTATCTTATCCATTGCGGACACCTCCTGTCACGCGGCAATTTGATATTCGTCCAATGTATAAAATATTTTCTTTGCGTCTTGCTTCCCCTCGTGCGCCCCGATTTTCACGTTCTGCAATATAATCCCGGGCTTCACCTCCTGGTTTACATCGCTCAAAAAAACGGTGATGACATCGCCGTTCTCCTGTTCAAGGTCAATGACTTGGTGTACCACATGGCTGAACCGGTGTTTTTCCGTTTTTCGGACAACATATTGGGGCAGTGGTTTTGATGCCGACGGCTTTTGTGCCGATTGGAGTGCGGCCGGCATTTCTTTGGAGGAAGAAGCATGCGGCTGCTCCTCCTTCAGTTTCTTTACATGGGCATCGTGGATTTTTTTCAATTTCGGGAGTTCTTTATTCGGAATCACTTTCGGATAGTTCGGGTCGACATCGACCCATGCGGCTTCCATATCGTACAGATACCGTCCAATCCCCCATTTGACTGCCGCTCGCTTGTATGCATCGCTTAAGCCGCCTTTGACTGGCTCAATATCCGTGTTCTCGGCGCCGTCTGTTTTGGATATCCAAAAGTTTTTCTCTTTGTCAAAGATGCGGATCACACAAAGCTGCGATGCTTCTTTGAGTGTCGAACCGCCATGCCAGGAGATATATTCATCCTGCCAATTTTCCGGTCCTACAACCTCGTCCAGCCTGTTTTGAATCGCACGCGCTGTCACGTAAGCGACTGCCAGGCCCCTGGTTTTATCTTTTGAGACATTCTGCAGGCGCCATTCAACGTCCTCGCTGCTGAACGGCTCTGCGAGTTCGCTTTTAATGCGCTCCCATGATTTTGCCATTTGAAAACCGCCTTTCATCTGTCTTTAAAGCGTTCTTCATTCTTTATGGATCCTGCCATTGCGTCGATTCCCCGTGGAACCGTTTGGTCCACGGGCAACCCCCAATCCGTGTGTTTATACTGCCCCGGCCCCAAAAGGGAACGGTATCTTGTGAAAACGACTTGCATGCGCAAGCTCCTACAATCATCTGATAATGCTTCATTTCAGAAATCTCCGCTATTTTATTTTAATAAAATCCTCCAGTGTCTCCTCCCGTGGAACCAATACCTCTGTATAATAGTCCGCGGGGGCTTTGTCTTTCATTCGGGCCAGCAGCGACCGAAACGGCAGCTGCTCCTTATTTTGTTCCACTAAAAAATGATCGTCGTTGTTCGGCATCGACATAATGTATGCCGGCACACTGGACAACGTATGTAAGCTGTTGCATCTTGGCATGGTATTGCATCCCACACACAAATGTCCGCTCTTTGACACATTGGAAAAGGGATAAAAGAACAGTTTTGTTGCGGGCCGTAAATAGCCTTGAGCGACCACAGTCATCTTGACATCATTGATTCTTTGTCCCCGCACAAAGGCAAACACATATAAAATCCGAGGCAATGGGAAATGAGGGTACACGGTGTCATGATACCGGATATCCGCAAAGGTCATCTCCACAAGAAGCGCAATCCGTTCCTGCCCATTTTTGTCCTTCGCATAGGCCAGGCAATTGGGTGGAAGCAGGCCTGTAAAAATAGGTTCATATTGAACAGCTTGGTCGATCAGAGTCCCCATCATCTTGAAGCTGAGCTCCTTGTGGTGGGAAACCCCATGTTCATCCCATCGGCAGATGATGTTCGGATTATCATGCCGAAGTTCAAGAGTCAGCGCCGTTTGTTTCATACTCATGCCGCCCTTCTTACTCGTTTTTTCTTTTTAGAACCAGTTACCGCAAGCTTGGTCTTATCTGCTTTGCATCTGGCAATTTCACCGCGTAGGATTTCACACCGATCGCGGTAGTATTCTGGGATCACACTAACTTCCAGTGCCATGCTGCGCTGCTCATAAAAGGTTTCAGCCATTCGAATCAAAAGGCCGCTTGCACCCGTATGGTTCACTTTGGTATATAGTTTCCATGCATAGCCATAGCCTGCTGCTTCAGCCATGACGTTGTCCACAAATTCTTCGGCCTCTTTGTAATATGGCTCATCTTCCAATTTACATTTCAGCAGCACAGCATGCTCCCGGCACAATTTGTAAAATTCCACCATGGAGTGGTCGCTCACATAAATGCGTTCTTCACACCATTCTTCACTATAGCTCATTGCACAAATGTCAAAAGCGCAGTTATATAAATCATATATGCATTCGTATTGCATGTCCCAATCCAAACCAGCACCGCTATATTCTGCGGCGCTCCCCGGTCGGAGTTCTTCCATTCGGACCAAAAGCAACAGACTTTGCAGTGCCGCATGGATGTCGTCCATATAATCTGTATCCACAGCATTACCTCAAATAAACATCGGTGTTGTATGCGCAACTGGCTGCGCTCTGCGCAGTAGATTCGCATACTGCACAAGCCTTGTACAATCGCTGGCGATATCATCGAGATATTCATCTAAATTAATGATGTCGCTTGATGTAAACTGTGAAAAATCCAAATTCTTCACCAATACATTTCTTCCCTGTGAGATAGGCAAAAACACATTCTGATATAAATAGCTCTGCTGGAGTTTCACTTCCCTAGAGGAATTCTCCGGTTGTGATTTCCCTAGTATTTTGATTAAAGTCTCTAAATCGAATTTCATTGTATTTCACTCTTTCTTTTTTAATAGAGGCATTTATAGCCATCCGGTGTTAGTAGGTGAAAGGTCAGCCGGTTTGTCACCGTATTTGTTTGAAGAATCCTTTTTACTGCTTTGTCTTTTCGGAATTCTATTGGGTGTTCTTCTGTGATGACATCTTTAGCGATCATCCCGCGTATCACATGCGGTACATCGCAGTCTACCAGTCCATCCAGCATACCGGAGCCTCCGATCAGCCCGATCTGCCCTGCGTTCAGCGGCAGCATGGGGCGCTTGTCCAGTCGGTCCAGCTCATTTTCCTTGTTGAATAGCGCTCTGACACTTTCCGACTGACTCATTTGCCGGTACAACTCCAATTCATTGAATACGCTTCCACAGAATATCTCTACCGAAGATTCAGTATTAGGGATCGTATACCGTGCCGTTCCAATTTCCGACAGGCTCGGCAAATCCGGCCCCAGTTCGCATTGCTTATAGAGACGAACCGCCTCCCGGGCACCGTTTCTGGAGCGGGTTCTTTTCCCAATGAGGACAATCTGACGGAAGCGTTCAAACTCCTTCCCCTCAAACCGATAAACGCTAATATCTGTAAGATGATCGCACAGGCACCGGGCGATGCTCGGTGTCACGCGATAGTACGGGACGATATAAATGAGGATGCCGCTCTGCATCAGGCAGGGCAAGGACTCGATCAAAAATCTTTTTTCTTCCCGGACGCGGACATTTTCACCCGGAACGGCAAGATAAGGTGGATTCAGGAACAAGACATGGAAAACGCCGCGTGAAATACGGCAGTGAAAAAAATCCCCCATCGCCACACGCGCAAGGCGTTCGCAGGCTGCTTGTGCCCGCTCGGTGCCAAGTTCCACGCCATAGGCAACACTGTTCACCGCCGGAGCAAGCGCATTGAGGGCATATCCTTCTCCGCAGCACGGATCCAGCAGATTTACACAGCATTTTGGGAAATCCAGCGCTTCACGCAGATATCTGACATGTGTAAGATCTGTCGGAAAATATCCCATTTTGGCATGGTTCATCAAGCGGCCAAGCGCCCGTCCCACAGTACCCTCATCATTGGGCAGCATATTGCAGAACTGGTTCAGCACCTGCAGCAGCTTTGAATAGCTGACCGCCATGAGCTTGAAAGAGCTGACTGAATCCCGTAAGATTCGCGCGCCGCGTGCCAGTTTGAACTCCTCCATCTCCTCCAGTGCAGATCCGGCGCTGTCCAGTGCTTCAACCAGATCGATCTTGCTTTTGCGTAAGGCAGCATGATAGGGGCGCGCAGCTTCAATGCCTTCCGTCATTTTTTCCGCGACAGCCTGCCGTAGAGCGGGCATCTCCCGCACGGCCTGTTCGATCCCGTATCGGGCGCTTATCAGCTGTTCCAACGCAAAAGGTCTTGCATCTATGGGCGTCATGCCGCCGAACGCAGAACCACAGGTTCTGTCGATGCAGGGTCTGCCGAATCAGAAGGCTGAGGAGCCGCCTGGCGCAGTTCCTCAATCACTTTTTTCTGCTGCGCGATCAGTTGCATCATCTGCGCAAGCTGCGCGTCATATTCCGCAAAACGAAAATCGTCGGCTGCCTTTTGCCTCCGTTCTTTTTTCTTTTTGGACCGTACACCGCTGTGCAATTTCAGAAGGATGCGGCGAACCAATACGCTGAGACGGAAACGCGGCCAAAAATACCGGCGCACCGGCAGTACGATGCATTCGTCTGCCTCTACTTTGTCGCAGCCCAACAGAGGACTGGCTGCAATGCGGCTCTTCAGATGATGCACCAGCAGACAGATCCTGCCATAAATATGTCCTTTGATTTTAGCGTGCTCGGCATCAATGCGATCCGCCTCCACATGCAGAGCGGTCAGTGATTCAGCCGACAGGTTCTTTACCTTGATCTTTTCTGCCACAACATCCCGTGCCTGGATGCTACCGCGGCCTTTGATCATTTGTGCCCTCACCTTGCCGGCCACAATGAGTTGCCCGTGAACCACTAGCTTATCCGTCGTAACGTTCCCCTGTTTCACTACCTGTTTTTTCGATATGTACATTTTCATGCTGCCATTCTCCTCTTTTTCTTTTTGATTCCCACTGTCCGTGTGGTCAGTGAGAGTGTTGAAAATGTTGAATACTTTGCGGTCAACTGACCGCGTGCTACAATGTTGTAGACATAGTTCACGACGATAGACGCCGCCGTAAAATTTGCCGTCATGCTTTGCGGCGCGGAAATTGCCGCTTCCTCGCAGGACAGTTCTGTGGGAAATTTGTCCTCGGATTCCAGCACTGTGGGAAATACGCTGATCAGCGACCGGTTAAAGGTATGCCCATCGAGCTTTACCCCACATACGACTTGTCCTTGATACTCCCCGTTGCCGCTGTCAATGTAGATTAATCTGCGGGCGTTCTGAAAAACAGAATGACACATGACCCGGGATTTGTCATTATCTACCGCCCCGATCAAAATGGTGTATCCCACTTCGAAACCTGTACCAGTCGGCTGCAGCTTTCTGGGACACTGGACAAGATTGAAAAGCTCCTGTTCGTCCTCGATGTAATGGGAAATATAGTTTGCCTCCATACCAAACGCGGCAGAATAGCGCTCCGCGATCACACGGGCTTTATTTTGCTTTAAATCTGTAACACAAAAGTTTTGACGCACAAGGTTGGAACGCTCCACCGTGTCGCCATCCACAATGATGATCTCGACCTCACGGTCCAACGCATATGCCAATCGGTAAAGATGTGGTGCGATATGTCCGCCAGTGCCTCCAGCACCCAAAAGAACGATTTTGACAGGCAGTGTATCAGAAAACCTCAAAGCCCGGCACCGCCTTTCTCTCCGTCTGCTTTTCGCGCCCGCGTAATAATAGAGCTTTGCCAATGCTTCGGAAAGTTTGGTTTGTATACTTCCACTACCGATTCCAGCGGGATACTCTGAAAGTGACCACTGCATGAAATACGAGCCATAATCTGGGGCTGAGTGTCCTGCAGGCGTCCAACAACGATATACACGCGCGCCGCTTTCTCATCCGCATTGTCTGTGGCACTGAAGAATGCGGGCATAATGTTGTGGGAATGTAGGTCCATGTAGTGGATATATCGCTCTGTATCCAGCCCGTCTTCACCCATGGTTTCAATCTCCACGCCGGTTACTTTCTGCCTCGGGATAACGGGAAGGAACCGCTTCATTTTTGTATCCCAATAGAGGTTGACCAAAGTCTCAAGCGGTTTTTCTTGATCCGCATAAAACTTGAAAAATGCCAGGATCTGTGTGAAAAGCGCATGCGGTACAAGAGGCAGCGCCGGCTTAAAGCCGGCGCTGACCTGTGAAAGTTCCACAACAGTATCCCGGGGCACCGTAAATGTCCCCAGCTGTGTTTTCCGCATTTCGTACACCCTGCCGTCACGCGCGGGAAAGATGCAGATCATCTTATCTGACTCAGCGGCTTCCTCGGGGGTCGCAAACAGTCCCTTGTATGCGGCGATTCCCTTTTTCTGCGTGTAGACGACTGGTTCGACTTTGCATCGCAGGCTTTTGTTTTTGGCCTTTTTCAGCCCTGCTAGAAATTCAGCCGACACCTCAATGGCAGCCTTGACTTTTGCGATGCTCTCCTGCTTTGGCTTCGTGATCTCCTTTTTCACAGAACCGTATTTCACAAACCACTTAACCTTTGTACGGTCCTCCATCTCAGTAAAATCCTCCATTTTCTCAAGACGCAAATCTTCAAAGGACATATTGGGATTGGTGATCTCCTCCTCGCAATCGTTGTACGAGAAAACGGGAAGAAGTTCCGTAAGGCTTTTGGCCATAGCCTGTGCCGCCTTATTGTCCGCCTGTTCCGCCGCTTCCATCAGCGGATTAACCGCCATTCCAGACATTGCAGGCTGTACCGTTGGAGGCATGGGTTTCTGTACCGCAGGTGCAGGGTGCTGTTCAGTTGGCGCGGGCTGCGGCATCACGTTGGACATCGCCTGCACCGTGACAGCGGGATGCTGCATATTCTCCATGGGCATCACCGGAGGGGTAGTTCCGGGGATTGCCGACTGCTGGGGAGCTGGCGCGGTGGGCATTGCCGGCGGCGCTGTCAACGGCGCCGCCGGGTGCTGCGAAGCCGGATAAAACTGTGCCTGTGATGCGGTGGTTACCTGCTGTGGAGCTGGTGCCGGTGTTGGTTCCGCTTGCGTGGCAGACGGAGGCTGCACAAACTGTTGGGGAACCACAGCGGATGTCGCATTGAATGGATCGTCCGTATCATCGCCCAAATCTGTCCAGCCCGCGAAGAAATCATCACTCATAAAAAATCCTCCTTAAAATGAAATAAAAAAAGACCACCCCCATCAAACAATGGTTGTGGTCTTCCGGTATTTTAAGTTTTCACAAATTTATGGATTCAGCAGCGCAGTGCATCCTTACTGCCGTACTATCACCTCAATGTGCTTTAACCTAAAATACATTTTTATTATATCGCAAAAATTGGGGCCGCGCCATCTACACTTTCGGTCACGATGGCCGGTAAGAAAACCTCTGTTTTACTTTGATGTACCAGCGGATTCCTCTGCTCCTGTGTAATGCAATCTTTTTCCGTACTTCCGGTTACAACGTACAGAAAATCCCGCTCAGCAAAATTTTGAGCGGGGATCCTCATCAAATATTTTCCAGGGACTGCTTAAACTTTGAATAGGTGGGATGGTAAACATAACAAAGCGTCACTGCCTTGCCGGTCCACTCCGTCTGAACCAATTTCTTGTTCCACCTTTTTTCTTCTTCGTCCAGCTGAAACCGCTTTTCCGCTACGCCATCATAGTAGCCGCAAAATACAATGACTTCTGGGGCGAGCAGTTCCATTTCCCTAATTAGAAAGAATCGGTATGTTTCGACATATTTCTGCAATTTTTTATCTCATTTGAGAAAAAGCCAAAACTGGGTTTATTGTAAATAAAAAAGGGCTTTACATGAGAATCGAAGAATTCCTGTGCACCGTCGAAGATACTGGGGCTACCCCTTTCCCTCCCTCGCATACCACAACTAAGCTGTAAAGCGTTACCGCTCAATCTCACAGATATCGCTTTGAAAATCATCGTGACCGAAAGTGTAGATGGCGGAAAATAAAAAAACAGTGTACAATGGAATTGTATTTTAGGTGAAAGCAGTTCGAGGTGAAAGTTCGGCGGCGCCATCCCTGGCCGCCTGTTGCGTCAAACACATAAATCTTAACTGAACACTTTAAAATACAGTAGGAAACCACAATGCCTTTGATTGGGTATTGTGGTTTTTTGTTTATCTGAACTTAAAGGAGGAATGTGATTGTCCCAACCACGCCTATATCCTGTAGCCTGTGAAAGTAAAGACTTTGCTCTGACTGGCTATGCTGACACGATAATCTGTGAACCTGGAATTGGGAATGAGACCAGTACACTCATCGGCATCCGCCTCGGAGGTGAGCCTGCTGCTACTCAGGCACTTGCTACCGTGCTCCGCACCGGCGCGCCTTTTCGTATCACTGTGGATGGGAACGAATTTATCTGCCAGGGGGATAAGCACAAATATTCGCTCCAGTATGGTGCAGCCGCACCTTATTCTGAAGCGCTGCTGACAATTCAAGATGAGGAAATTGAAGGCAAGGAAAAAGTTCGCGGCAGAGAAAGCACAGTATCTTTTATCAAAAGCCGTGTTCACTTTCTGTACTGTGCTGTTGGAGATCATACCAGCTTGTTCCGAAAAATCCAAATGAAAACGTGCGCTCCCATGCTGCCGGAGTTTCAAGACTATGTTCTCTGCGAGACCCAGCGGCATGGCATTCTCACACAGCTCGAAGTGTACAGCACGACCGAGCGGTTTGAGGTATGGCGTCTGTCCCTTGACCGCGATGAAAAAACTCTGATTGAGATACTCAACCGCGGGTTGAAGAAAGGCGATATCCGGATTCCCGGCACATTGGTTGGAGACCGGAATGCCTTCAAACACATTGCCACAATACCGCAATACCTAAACACATTCGGCACACAAATCGCCGAAAAGATCAAATCGCGCTTTACCCCTCTGTTCGACCCTGCAGCCGAACGCCTCAGCAAAGAAATCCGGCAGGTCGATACTTGCATTTGGTCGCACACCGGATACCATCTGTATGACGCGCAGATGGCGGTGGCCGAAGCAGTGAAGCGCAAAATCGACCGAAACCGTCCTGCCATCATCGTGGCGGAATGCGGTGCCGGCAAAACCAAAATGGGTACGATGGCACTGGCGGCAAGCCAGCTTGCGGAGGGGGGAAAGCATTTCAACATTGTCCTTTGCCCTTCGCACATGACGGCTAAGTGGGTACGCGAGATCGAGGAGACCGCGCCCAATAGCCGTGCTGTCGTCGTGCGCGACATTTCGCAGCTCAAGGCGGTTTACAGGGATTATATGCTGCGGAACACAAATATCTATGTGGTGATTTCCAAAGAAAGCGCACGGGATGGGTATTTCAGTTATCCGGCCGTTACTGTCGGCAAGTCCATGGGACAGACCGTATTTCGCTGTCCAGACTGCGGAACTATCATTGAAGAGTCCCTTTCTGACGGCGGAAGCACATACTGGGTCACCGCCCAGGCTCCCTTTTTCCGGCATAAAACCACCAAAAATCACAAATGCCTCTCATGCGGTGCATCTTTATGGGCGCCTCTGACAGAACGCACCATGCCGGAAATGTGGACCAAGATCGGGAATTTCGGGTACGTCTATCTGCCGCAGATCGACCTCTACTACGATAAAACCAATAACCCGGCGATTTTGGAACGTCTGAAAGAGCTGTCGTGCACGCAGCCGGGAGACATCCTTCCACCTGTCGTTTCGTCCCGCAAATATCCGTTGAGCACCTATATCCGCAAGCAAATGAAAGGTCGGATCGATGCACTCCTTGCCGATGAACTTCATCAGTACAATAATGACTCCGGCCAGGGCGACGCCATGGCGGAGATTGCCGGAACAGCAAAAAAGGTCGTGGGCATGACAGCAACACTGATCAATGGGTACGCAACAGGTATTTTCTATCTGTTGTACCGCCTGTTTCCCCGTTCGATGCAGCTGGACGGCAAGCAATACCGTGAGATATCTGCATTCGCCAAAGAATACGGGATCGTTGAGTCGTCCACAGAGTTTGAGGTAGACGTCTACAATGATAAGCGCCCTACCGCAGTCCACAAGCGCCGGGACAGGCTTTTGCCGGGAGTTTCCCCTCTTGTCTATTCGCGCTTTCTCATGGAATCGGCGGTATTCCTGTCTTTGACCGATATCGGGAAACATCTTCCGGAATACGAGGAGATGCCTATTCCGGTGAAAATGAGCCCGGCCACCGAAAAAGAGTATCAGAAGGGCAACGAATACTATGTCAAAGTCATGCGCAAAGATCCCAAACTCGGCAATAAAATATGGTCTTCTTTGTTGAATCTGCTGTCAGGATATCCGGACCAGCCATATGATGCCAAACCGATCCGGCATCCAGAAACCGGGGAGGTGTTATTCTGTCCCCAGGATACAGCTACGGCGGGCACACTGTTGGAAAAAGATCTGATGGTTCTTGAGCTGGTCCACAAAAAAATCCGCGCGGGTGAAAATGTCCTGATTTATACGAGCTGGACACGTCTTGACACTCAAAAAAAGCTGCTGCTGAACCTTGAGCAGGAAGGCATTCCCACAGAACTCATGACTCCCAGCGTTATCCCTGCAAAACGGGAAGCATGGCTTGCCAATAAGGCAGCAAACGGCATGCGGGTGCTCGTTACCAATCCCTCTCTTATTGAAACGGGCATGGATCTCAATATGTTCACGACACTCATTTTCTACAATATGAACTACAATCCGTTTACCTTGCGCCAGGCATCCCGCAGATCGTGGCGGATCAACCAGACCGCTCTGCGAATCGAAGTGTATTTCTTTTACTATATCGGAACGGTTCAGGAACGCGCGCTGCATTTGATGGCAACAAAACTGGCCGCGGCGGGCATCATCGAGGGACATATATCGGACGAGGGCCTTGCAGCACTCAGTGAATGCCGGGATGTCTCCGCGCAACTCGCCAAGGAGCTTGCACAAGGTGTCCAAAATCATGTTGACGATATGACAGATATTTTCCGGCGCATGGCCATGTTAAAAACCCCACAGGATACCCCGCCACAGGTCCCCAAACCGGCATCGCCTCAGATATCATCACCAGCTGCTGCGGGCAGCAGCCTTGCTTGCACACAAGGTACAGCATTACCCGTACAGCCGCAGGCCGTGCCGATGCCTATACCGCAAACTGCTGCATATATCCCGATGGAGCTTTGCGCTCCGGCTCAGACTGGACATTTTGAATTCGGAGTGAGCAGGCTGCGTTCTGCCCCCAAACAAAGCGCACAAGAGCTTGGACAGATTTCCCTGTTTGAGTTCAGTGCATAAAGGAGGATTCTATGAAACAAACAGAAAGACCTTTGTGGAAAAAGTCCATTCTCCAAGATCTCACACACTCTGACATCTGCCAGTATTTGTACGAGATCTCTGAAAACGGCGATATGTACGGTTATGATGCCGGCGAAACCAGCTGCGAACTGGAGTATAAAGCTTTGTTCGACGAACTGTCTGCCGGTGCGAACGCACTTTTGGAAACATTGACAGCGTGTATGCCTCCCGATTGCTGGGATGATATGACTGTTGCTCTTTTTGGGTATCAGCAAGCCGTTTGGGGTTATGACGAAATATATACGGACTATTTTGCCATGCTGGACCCCTACGAGGAAAATCTTGCTATCCGGGAAGCCGAAAAAAGGCTGTTGCGAATGACCAAGCAAGAACTCATTCATGGATTCCTACAGGTCTTAACAGCGCTTCTGTTGTTTTGGGATTTGAAAACAGCACACGACTGCCTTACGGCAATCGTACAGGAACTGGACTCTCACGCGGCTATGATGAAAGGACAAGACGGCCGGCCGGAATATGCACCGAGCATGTGGGCCACATAAACACCGCATCAAAGGAGAATGCCATGTATATCAAGTTTGAAAAAGGCCTTGGCTCCAGCGCAGTCAAGCGTCTTACGCCGGTTCTGCGCAACCATGAAGCGATGCCAGAGCTGTCCGGAATCCTACTGGAGACCAATCCCGATGGCTTTTCTGTAACGGCTGTCGCAAGAAATGAGTTGTTCAGCGCAGAGATACAGTTTCCCGCATTGGTGCTTGAACCCGGAAGTACGGTACTCAACGGTTCGCTTCTGAATAAGATCCTGGAGCTTTTCGGCGAAGGCTTCGTGGAAATGCGTACAGTGGGACAGGAAAATGCCTTGCTGGCCTGTGGGCGCACCGAATACACCCTGGCAACGCGTCCGGCAAAAAAATATCCGCGGCCGCAATTCCCACAAGTTGAAACCGCATGCCGGGTCGCCGCGCTTCCTCACCTTCTGCGCTGCTGCCTGTTCGCGGTGGGGCATGATCCCCAGCGCCCAGCGTATTCCAGAGTGAAAATCGATGCACAGGGCACAACCTTGACGCTGGCCGCATCGGATACATTCGGGCTGGCTGTAGCCGGTACGCAGAGTGATATCATCAGCCCCATTCATATTCTGATTCCTTCAGAAAGCGCTCAGTACCTGGCCTATGCTTTCAGCGATAAGGAAAACGTCCATATCGGCACTGCGGCAGGCGAAGCCGTTTTCCAGGTGGAAGGCTTTCGTGTCTGCTGTATTCTGGGACGGGAAAGTTATATGGATGTGCCCAGCCTGCTGCGTACCTTCCAGCCGGAAAGCGTCGCGCTTGTCAAGCCCAAGGACATGTCAAAGGGTTTGAGTACTCTTTCCAGCTTATCAAGTGCCAACTGCCCTGTTCAAATACAGATATGCCAGGGATACATTGCGCTTGACGGGAAAGCCATGTATGCCAATGGTAAAACAAAATGTCCCGCACAGGCCACAACCCCTGTGATGAAAGCGAACTATTATCTTCTTTCCCCTCTCTCCAAGGCGCTCGCCCGATTTGGGGAAGGACAGATCCAGCTTTCTGTGGCCCCCAACGGTATGCTGCGAATGCAAAACAATACGATGCTTTTCTTACTCACGCCGACGCGGCCCATCGATATTACGGTGCGCGCCAAAACCGGCAAAAAAGGCCGCAAGGCCGCTGCATGACGGGGAGGAATGTGATTGAAAAAAATCCCTACGGTGTGCGATTACTGCGGGGGAAAAGTGATTCGCTGTCCGGCGTCTGAACTCTATGGGAGACGCGGCGTCGGATATATATATATGTGTACGAACTGCAACGCGGCAGTCGGCATCGACAAGGATGGCTGTCCCAAGGGCAGGCTTGCCAATGCGGCTCTGCGAAGCAAACGGATCGAGGCCCATCTGGTATTCGATCATTTCTGGCAATCACATCACATGACGCGTTCAGCAGGCTACGCCTGGATGGCAGCCGTGATGAAAATGCCGACATATGCCGCGCATATAGCAAACTTCAATATGGAAGAGTGCGCCAGATTGATCGAGCTCTGCTATCAACATGAAAACTTGGAGGTATCAAACAATGAATGCACACAACAAAAGGACACCCTTGAACAGCATCCCCCGACCGGCCGAAAAAGTCGCGCAAAATGTGATTGACCTGTGCGCCATCACCGGCGGATATTCCGCTCTGGAACGGCACCAGTTTTTATGCAAACTGAGCTGTGGAAAAGGACGAGAGGACGTATACGCGGTACTCACCGAACTAATCCGCAGTTGGGCGGCCGATCCGGATTTGCACGGCAGCGATGCCTACGTGATCGAAGCTTGCCGGAAAATCTGCAATGTGATGGGTTGGACTCCCACGGAGGTGGCTTAATGCTGGCTACAGAAATCAAAAACTGTCTGTCGTGCCCGTCACGGCAATTTTTCGACAAAAGCATTGCAGCCTATGAAGACGGCATTCTGAAAAAACCGTGCAAATCCTATTGCCGGTATTCAAAACGGGCGTTCCCGCTTAAGGTGCGTGAAAGCAGAAACGGTATTCCCGCCAAATGCCCTCGACGCAATAAAGGTGTGAAACTCTATCTGCTTCGTTTCACGCCGGAAAAGCTGATGACCAATGAGGATGGTTCAATCGGCGGCTTCAGCCATACATTCGTATGTGGGGTCCGAAAAGCTCCCGACGAGGTATTCCATGAGCTTGACAAAGCTTTACAGCTCCTTCAAAAAAATGCCGCGGTTGATATTCTGTTTCAGCGCGGTGACGTTCTGGAGGCGGATTCCGAATTCGGAACCCACACTTGGGAATACACAGGAGATAACTGGAATCCCCGCTTTCAATTGAACCCTGCACAAGTAAAAAACATCCCGAAGGGAGCTTTGCACAATGCCCGATGAAGTTTTTGTGATTCGAAAGAATGATGGGCTCACAGCTCCCTGCGACTGCAATTACATTGCATCCAGCTTCCCGCTTGAAGATGACAAAAATATACTGCCTTACAGCAACCTTTGTGGTGCACGCCGCTTTCCATCTGAGAAAGATGCGAGAGAAAGTTTCCAGCAGCTGCCCGCAAAGGCTCAGTCGCACCACAGGATCGAACGGGTGCAACCGCTGCACCTGTTGTATTTTCCGCCGTATCAAGAGACGGCTTGAGAAAAGGAGCGTAAAAATGACCAACTTGAATCAGAAAATGAACACAGTCCTCACCGCGCTGAACGAGCGGCTGGCCGAACGGAGTGAGCTTTTGCGGGATATGGCAGTTGCCCTGCTCACAGGAAGCAACCTGTTTATTCTCGGACAAAACGGGCAGGCCAAATCGGCGGCCGTCCGCCTGTTTGCCGATTGCTTAAAAGATTCCCGCTTTTTCGCTTATCAGTTCAACAATGAGACCGACGAGGAAAAGCTGTTCGGCCGGTTGGACATGTCCAGTTTGATTCCGGGTGGCGTTGCCAGCGACGTATTGGAAAGCGATCAGGCCTATGTGCAGATGCGTGATGCGCTGAAAGCACTCTATGAGGATTACAAAAAAGTCCCGACACAGGAAACGCTGCTCCAAATGTCGCAGCAGCGCAAGGTCCTGGCCGAGATGCGTTCTGTGCTTGCCTCCCTTTACGGCAGCACTCCGTCGCTGCTCACCCGTGGAAAAATCCCGGAAGCAGATATTGTGATGCTGGACGAGCTGTTTAAGGCGAACGGCGGCGTGCTCCACTCTCTTTTGACTGCACTCAACGAACGGCTTTATGCAAACGAGGGCCGGGAGCTGCAGCTGCCCACGATTTCTTTTTTCGGTGCTTCCAATGAAATGCCCAATCCTTACGATCCGGAAGAGCGCAAGTATCTCCCTCTGCTGGACCGTTTTGATCTGAAGGTCAAAACAGAATACATCCAAGACCGGGGACAGCGTCTTGCTCTTTTGGGAAAAAAAGAAACGGACGAATATAACGCGCCGCTCAAAACACAGCTCACAATGGATGAGCTTGGCAAAATGCAGAAAGAAGTAAAAATGGTTACCGTCTCCAAGGAACTTGACATGGTGATGGATGGTGTCATGTACGCCATGCGTGCAGCTGGCTATCCTATCTCAGACCGCAAGTTTCTGGGCTACCACCGTATTGTGAAAGCTTATGCGTGGCTGGACGGTCGGCAAACAGCGGACAAGACCGATCTTCTGAAGCTTATCAATTATCTGTGGATGGAGCCATCCGATATTCCGGGCATCAAGGAGATCCTCGAAGCACATTGTCTCGACCGCACGGATATTGAGGTTGGTAAGCTCCGTGAGCAGTATCTGGCGTCTTACCACGCCTTTCAGAACGACCGCGCAAACGGCTGCACCGTGGAAGGGATCATCAAGCTCCGCCGTGAACTGGTGGAAGCCTATAAGGCGGCGGTACTACTCAAAGATGAAGCGCATGGCGCAGAGCAGGCCAAGATCACAAATCTGCTGGAAGAGATGGAAGAAAAGAACCGCATCGCCCATGAAGGCACAACTTTGACGCATCTGCCGCTGAGTGAGCTGGCACTGCTGAACGATTTATAAGGAGGAATCCGTATATGCTAAATATTGCTATTATGACAGGTCGTCTGGTAGCTGATCCGGAGATTACTGTTGTAGGTGCGAATCAGAACCAGAAGTGCGCATTTCGCATTGCCGTACCGCGCCGCTTCAAAACCGAAAACGGGCCGGATTCTGATTTTATCAACGTAGTCGCATGGAACAGCAGAGCCGACTTTGTCGGCAAGCACTTCCATAAAGGGAAATGGATCAATGTCCTTGGCCCGCTTGTCACACGCACATGGGAAAAAGATGGACAGAAATATTACGGCTTTGAAATCAACGCAGATCAGGTGAATTTTGTGGGTGACAAGGAGAAATCCGCCGACGGTAGCCAACCGGCATCCGCCCGCCAACCTGCGCCGCCACAAATCGACGATGACGGCGTGATCGACGAAAACGAAGATCTCCCGTTCTAAAAAACCACACGGGGCCCATCAAGGGCCCCATGTTTTACAGGAGTTGCGAAAATGAGAAAAATAAAATGGTTTCAAGATCCGAACCAATTCTATGCAATCTATAATCAGCTCATGAGCAGTCGGCCCAAATTGGCTCTCAGTGCCCATCTATTTTACAGCCTGCCCCTTGAAGATACCGTGTATGAAAGCGTCTGTGGACAGGTGCCGGGACTTTCGGGTATCATCGAAAGAGGTAAGGCCGAGAGCCCTCATTTTGAAAACATTATGCGCGATCTGTTCCAAAGCCTTTATTCGCTGCAGGCGGTATGCCGCCCTGCAGAGGATCTTACGGAGAACGCAAGGTTTGTCAGCCTGCCGATCTTCGATGTACTCAGGAATGAAGCGCATTTTGCCAGGCTGCACGCAGAATGCTGCGGCCGGGCAAAGCTGGCCGGATGTGCCGTGTTAGAATTCGCGGACCGCATATTGGCAGATCTGCACACACTTGCCCCATCTCTTGCGCCGGAAAAGCCGGCGGCCCAGATACTGGAGCACAAATCGCAGACACTACAGCAGGAGCTGACTCGCACGGAAAAACTGCGCAGGCAATACGAGGCCGCACCATCCCGGGATGGGTTTCTCCGAGCTTCCAAAGCGCTGGCCAAAGCCTATAGCACCGCTCAGCAAATCAATAACCTGCGCAAACTCAACGAGGAAATGCTTGCAGGAGACAAAAGCCGACGGGAGCACATTATCCGCGACGCGTCGCAAGCTGCCCAAAAGCGCGCCCAGGAACTATGCAGTATCAACAATTCATGGGGCATGAGCGCAAGTGGACGCATGGAGCAGGACATTGATCTCGCTCTCGTGGATGAGGTTCGCAACAATGACCTTCTCTGCCGGATATCCAAATACCTCGGCTCTTACCGTCAGCTGCTTGAGGCACGCGCTTCCAGTGCATACATCTACCATGGCGGCGAAAAATATGACATCACCCTTGGCAAAGATCTTCGGAGAGCTTTGTCATCGGAACTGGCCTATCTCTCACACCCTGTTTCCACAGTACTTCTCTTTGATAAACTCTCCCGCGGGCTGTTGCGGCAATACAAAAAGCGGGAAAAAGTTACACTGGGAGAAGGCGATGTCATTATCTGTATCGATGAGTCTGGCTCCATGCGTTCCCACGATAAGGATGCCTGGTCAAAAGCCATCGCCTGCGTGCTTGTAGAGCATGCAGTACAGCGAAAAAGGAACGCTGCTATCATCCGCTTCGCACGGGCCGGAAGCGCCAAAAGCTATGTGTTCCGCCATGACAGTTGCAGCCGGGCTGAGTTGATGCATGCAGTCTCACTGTTTTTCGGCGGCGGTACAGATTATGTTACACCGCTCACGGAAGCAGTTTCACTGCTCGACAAAAGATGCGTTCAGCGTGCGGACATCGTATTTATCACTGACGGCGTATGCAGTGTCCATCCCGAATTCTGCACCTGGCTGCACGGAAAACTCGCTGAGCACAAGGCAAGTGTACTCGGAGTGCTTTTGGACCGTGGCAAGCACCTGGATTTCACGCTGGCGCCATTCTGCAAGCAGATTTTCCGCACCAGTGAAATGGAGCCGGATCGGATTGCACATGAACTGACGGCATGAGCCGCCGGTCAGTATCACCGTAACAGAAGTGAGGAATTGAACGAATGGAATTACATCTCGAAAGCAAACGAACGCTTCATTTTCAAAAAGGCGATAGGACACAAGGCCTCCTCAGCGAGGGTTCCCAGGCCTATATGCACTTTGTCACATCTAAAAAAATTGATATCTGGATGCTGGCGACTGTTTTGGCGCTGTATGATGAAAGATTCCTGATCCAGTCCGACGATGGCCTTCGCTGGGGATTTTTATACAGCGATTTAAAAGATGTCCGTACTCAAAAACCTAAGGCTGTTGAAAGAGCGGAAGTTGAACGATTGATCAATTTTTTGCGGCCGATTCCGCATACCGGCCTGCCGGATTGCTTCGATCAGGCTGTGGCTCTATTGATGAGGCCGTACCATCCATTGACAGAACAGCAGGCAGCCGCTGTCAGAAAAATGGCAACGGAAAACAACTGCGATATTCTGGAGGACAGCCGCACCGGACAGCAATACACATGGGGCACTGCGGACGGCAGCATTCAACTGATGCCGCTGAATACCCGCTTGCATCCCTCAAGCGGCCTGCGTCGCACATGATAGGGAGCATATGAAATGAACAGAAAACAAATTATTCGCCAAGCCCGGCGCGCACTGAGAAAAACCGGCGATTACAGCGGCCGCTATGGAGCGGTCGAGCCGGATGAGTTCTACCAGCTTGCGTATATCCTTGGATGCATTGATGAACCACAGAGTATCTTCGCATATGGTTTGTGGGATGATCAGATGCGCCGTGTCCACCTTTTCCGTGGTAATCCCTACCAAACATATATCGACGACTGGGCCTATACGCTAGATGACGACCTTTTCGGCTGGCTCGAAGATGGTATGGATATCCTGTACATGACGCCAGAATGCCATGCCGGAGTATGGTATCAGATCACATGCTACTACGGATTCGAGCTCGAACACGTCGTGGGCATGCAAAAATATATTACCTTTGGTCGGAATCATGGAATTACAAGGAAAAAGCTATGTAACCTAACCGATTATGACGGCAGTGATATCTGGACGCTGGATGCTCCGGCTTTTGTTTGGGAGGATGTATGCGAATGAATCAATCTTCAGATGCCGGCTGCCTCACAAAACAATACGACAAGATGCAACTGGACCCACAGCCGCAAACACAACTTGTCGGAGACCGCTTTCATGCCGAACTCGAGCGACGCCGGAAAAATCACAGCCCCTATAGCGTCAATGTAGAGTTTACAAGCGAAGAAGTTCTTGAAGATGTCTGCCCATTCTGCGGCGCTGCAGAAGGATCTTTGAAATATCCATACAGTGATTATCCTGTCGGCGGGAAAGGATGTGTCTATTCCGTGGAATGCCAGCAGTGCGGAGCACAGTTCGTTGAAAATTATACACTGGTTTTTGCAGGCATCACCGTATGAAATGTATCGCACCATACCCCAAAGGTATATACCATGTTTGAAATCACAATTTTTATGACTGGGAGGAAAAACAGATGTTCCAAGTAACCTTTGTTTTCGATAGCCATGAGGATGATTTCTGGCCTTCCTACATTGGCCGCCAATGCCGGGACCTGATCCATCTGCGCGACTGCCTTGCCTTTCACGCAGAGGAAGTAGACCATATCGCAAAGACTACTGCGCCTCCAATCACACCGTACAATACAGCTTCGGACAAACCGAGCAGCTGCAATACAGCCGTTTGCCTATAACCGTTCTGAAACCATCTGAAACCGTCCAAAGCATCGAACAGGGAAAGCACCTCCTAGGAAGTACTTTCCCCCCTTAGCAACAAGAAAGCGGCCGTGATGAAAAACCTGAATCTCTTAAATGACAGGGAGGATATTTGTTCATGAGCATACAGCAATACCTCAACTCGGAAGCACATGGCAATCTAATGGAGAGCAAGGCATGTAAACTATTGGAAAAAGAGCTGGAGCGCATTTCCGCCAAGCTTGAAAAACGTGCTGTAAAGGAAGATGAAAAACGGCGGGCAGACCTGGAGGCCGCCATGCTGTACCACAGCGCAGAAGAAATCCACGATGCTTATGGCTGGGATCTCATATCAGAAAAGACCTACCGTTGGTATCTGGAACTTTTTCAGAACGGCCAAAAAGCCCTTGAGGAACACGCCCCCACCGTGACGGAAATTGAGCTTAATATTTTAAAGCGCATCCTGCGGGACATTGTTAGAGATCGTCAGAACTATGCGTTTGAAGCTCTCACCCCTAAGGAAAAACAAGCTGAAATTGAGCGCGCGCAGCAAGCGCAAAAGCAGTGGCGGATACGCCTCAAAGAACTCCGCACCTCCTTTGAGAGCTTCCCAGAGGATACCGAACCAAACTCACCCAATCCCCAAAACGCGCAGGAGGAATGTGTAAATTGAAACAAATCGGAAATCTTGCTGTTGCCTGTACGCACCGGCGCGATGTAAAAATGGAAGTCTTTGATCATGGTATCACCGTGCGAATCTGGCAGCCTCCACGAGAAGTCACGCATTATCTCCCGTGGGACGCGGACGAGGCCATATCACAGCTTGTATATGAGCTGAACCATGGACGGTATAGGTTAAAAGTCAACTGCCGGACGCAGGCGGGATAACGAGGCGTCTTTTACAGATAGAAAAAACAGAAGCACTCGCTCTGCCCGAATACCGTGCGCTGGTGTCCTGCAAAGTTTGCACCAACCAAATGTTTTTCAAATCGTGAAATGAGGTATACTTTATGGATATCAAAGAAAGAATTCAAAAGCTGCTCGCGCTTTCCGTCAATCCCAACGAAAATGAGGCCAAGGCCGCGCTCTTGAAAGCGCAAGAGCTGATGGCCAAGCACAAGCTTTCCATGGCGGACTTTGAGGCTGCACCCGAATCAGAAGTAGTCCAATACAACACTGAAATTCAATGCAGCAAGCGCAAAAATGAATGGGTCGTTGCCTTAGCCGATGTGTTGGCCGCCCATTACTGCTGCCGTTCTTATCGCACTCGGAAGAAAGGCAAGCAAATCAATACAATCATGCTGACCGGCTTTCTCGAGGATGCAGAGGTCTGCACCGGCATCATGAAATATGCGATTTCCTGTATCAACAGCTGGATTTTGAAGATGGAAAAAGGGCTCTCGGAAAGCACATCGCTTTATGTGCGCCGCTCTGTCCGTGACAGCTACGCATATGGGTATATCCGCGGGATAAAATCGGCCTTGAAACAGCAGCGTGAAAAACATCAAGAATGGGGTCTTGTGCTCGTTGTGCCGCAGGAGGCCAATGCTTTCGTCGCAGATATGAAAAAAGCTTCTTTCCACGGAAAAAGCGTGCACATCCCATCCGTCTATAACGAGGGATTCCGGGATGGTGTCAGGTTCGCTCCAGACAATAGGCTGTCTGAAAAGGGTACTGCATAAGACCTGTTATGGCGCTCAAAAACAATACGGACGGCATCTGCAAGCTGCCGCCATAAAAAAACAGGGCCGGTGAGGGAAGTCTCCCTCACCGGCCCTGTTTTATTACTTCAACAGATTCAACTCACGCTGAATATATGCAGCGTCATACAGCCGCCGCCAGATTTGTTTTTCCAGCCAGTGGAGATAAAATTTATGCTGCGGGTGACGGGGATCGTCCATAATATCCAAAAAATCCAGATATTCCTCTACACTCCCGATATCCTCCGGTGGTGCGTCTCCTTCGCCATCAATCAGCTTGGGCCCGTCCTCATACTCTTTGAGCACACCATTCACATTCAGCAAATGTACCCACTTGCTGCGAAAATCATACGTATACAGCATCTGAGTATGCAAAGGCAAGAAAACATCCTCCAGCCGTTGTTCCGAAGCCAGAAAAACACTCTTACCGTCTGCTATGTGCGGGTCAACAATACTGAGCCCGTCGATATCAAACTGGTACGGATATCTGTCTTGCCAGGAAAAAACACATTAAATGATTTTGTGAAGTTGAACAAACGTGGCTTCTCTCGGTACAACCACCCGGCGCCAGGCCTTGTATCGCTCGAGGTCAAGCGTTATTGTGAGATCAATTGCCCCTTTTTCCATAACTGCGTACTCCTCAACATCATAATAGTACCTTTTACCTCGAGCGGCTATTTTTGCATGTTCGTGCTCAGATACAAAGAACCGCATATAAAGGAACCGTTTTTTCTGTGCCTCAAAACCAAAATTTTTGGCAGAGAAGCTTAACGGCACAGTCCGGCGCACAAGTTTATTTGAGACATTTTGCTCTTGTATTGTCTGCGCTCTTGACCTCAATGGGAATATTCTTCCCCTCTTCTTTGTATAATAAAGTCTACCTCAGCGCCGCGCTCCAGCATCCAGTAATATGTTCTGTAGACGCTGATTGTAAGCTGGACAATTGAATTTTAACAAGCATCCATGTAATAGTCAACGATAAACGTTCTTTCAAATCATAAAAAAATCAAGACTGGACCGCTTATTATACAGACAGTACGAATACTAGTGCGAGAATTCCTGTTCAAGGCGTGTACTGTCCCGGACTCGACTATGAAGGATTGCCTTTAGGATATAAATGGATTGATTCGATGACTACAATTTTGCATCCACTCAATTTGATATACATCGGTTCCCTTACTTCCGTAGTAGGAGCAGCAGTATATTCCTGCGTACAGAACTTTCCTGCCAGGGGATGGATACGAGGAGAATTGGCTGATGGTGCAACAGATATTAAGGCAGAAATTGAAAAGTATATGCAGGAGCATACTGCAACAAAAGCTGATATTGATGCACTTTTTAAGGACAATTCTGTTATGCTGAATTGTGGTGACTCCGACTGAGGTAACGCCTCTATGCCGCAAAAAGAATCTTCAGAGAGGGATGTGGTTTCAATGGCTGGTGTTGCAACTTTGGCTGAAGAACTGGAGAAACGAATGCCTAGAATCACTTTTGGAAAAGAAGAACCTAAAGAACTCAAGGACGGAGAAATATATCTACAACACGAATAACTGCCAAGATATTATAAAGCCAATATGCAGATAGTGGCGTACATAAAAATTCCACAGCTTTCAATCCTATATAGGATTAAGTCTGTGAGATTTTTGTGCTTTCGTAAGCTGTGAAATATACAAGCGGTTGCAAGTTTACCGCTACTTGGTTTCAAGTATTATTTTCAGCGAAAGCATCCCGCATATGTATATAAAAAATGGCGGGGAACTTCCCCGCCCTCGATGGATCTGAATCTTGCGATCAGCCCAAAGGAAATGAGCGCCATCTTTCTCCAAAGAAATGAACTCACGGTAAAGAGGCATCAAATCTATCTCATGGTATTTTGCCTCATCCAGCCAGGTGAAATGGTTGATGCCCTTGACGTTGACATGGATGTCATGATGATCCACCCCCTTGATACCCTTGAGTTCCTCCAGCATATAAGCGAGAATTTTTTGTGTGCCGAATACCTCATGGCAACAGCCGAAGGCTTTGATCTTCGGAAACGCCTTATACAACGAGCGGGTACATACCGTCATGGGGTTGGTGTAATTGATGACCCATGCATCGGGACAGCAGTCACGGATGCCGTACGCAATCTCCTCATACATAGGAATAGTACGAAGCACGCGGATAATACCGCCAGGGCCTACCGTATCGCCCACAGCCTGATATATTCCGTAAGCCTCTGGCGCGTGGACGTCCACTGCCATTTCCTTGTAAGTACCCAGCTGAATAGAGATGACCACAAAATCTGCGCCGTCCAAGGCATCGCGAAGTGTGGGATACATTTTCACATCCCAATGAGATTTTGCCTTTTCATTGGAAAATATTTTTGCACCCACGATTTCGTTCTGATGCGCTGCGTCGAAATCAACGTCGAACAAGCGAATCTCGCCGGAGATCTGCCCGTCCAGTGCAAGATCCCCCATCAGGCTCCATGCCCAATTTCGGCTACCACCGCCCACATAAGCAAGGCACAACCCCGAAATCGTATTATCATCATGATATATCATCTTTGACACTCCCTCTATGCTTTCAACGTCGGTCGATTTGTTTCACAGGAAAATATATAGTATATGGTTCAGTTCCAATTTCGTAGAGCGGCCTAAAGACAAAATTGACCGGCTGTCCTACAGTTTTCCAGCCAGTGAGCCACTGAGTCCACCGGCGTTCATCATAAGGCACCAAAATTTCTTCCGGCACAGTTTTATAATATAGTGTACGCTCTTCTTCCACGAGTCCCGCAAGCGCAACCGGTCCATCCAGAAACGCCACAGTATCCGGACTATCCGGCAAGGGATATGCAGTTATAGCTTTCGGCAGCACCACTTCGATCAGTTGATCCTTCCATGCTCCTTCCAAAACGATATACCCATGCGGTGTCTGTTCACCTCTTATCGCCTTTCCATTCACCATGACGGTAGGCGGTGCGCTGAGCCATTGCGGAACACGCAGACAGATCATAAACCGCTGCTCCCGCTCAGCTGAGAGCTGCAGTCTCATTTTCAGACAACTCGGTCTGGTCTGCAATTCAACTTATTTACAGCAAAAATCAGATAGCCTATCGGAATCAGAACGGGGCGGATAAATTCCCTTTCTGGAATGCGAAAGGAACTGAGCACGGATGAAGCAGAGCTTTGCGAGCTGACGGACTCTACGCTGAACAAACTCTTCGCTATGTCCGGCAAGGACTATGAAAAACTGGAGCTGTATCCCGATTTTGATGATGTAACAGATTGATTTTCTAATCGCCGGATTCAATTCCAGCCAACCGTCGTAGTTTTTCGCCGTCAATCATCGTAAAAATATTTCGCCAATCATCGGAAAACCGTTGTGAAATTCATCGTTGCGAGGTATAATATAAGCACCGTGAAAGGAAACGAGGTGTTCCGAATGAAAAGATACAGGAAAAGAATTGCCGACGATATTCTGATACGAAAATTGGAGGGCAAAGGTGCGGTGCTGATTGAAGGTCCAAAATGGTGTGGGAAAACGACAACTGCCGAGCAGCTTGCCGCCAGTATTTTGTATATGGATGACCCGGAAAAGAAAGAACAGAACATCGCGATGTCTGAGCTGAATCCCAAACGACTGTTAAAAGGAGCGACACCGAGGCTTATCGACGAATGGCAGCTTGCTCCAAAGCTTTGGGACGCAATCCGGTTTGAGGTTGACCATCGTGGCGAGCTTGGACAGTTCGTTCTCACCGGCTCTGCTGTTCCCGCTGACACCAGGGAAATTACCCATTCCGGTACAGGACGCTTCACTTGGCTGACAATGAGACCGATGAGCTTATATGAATCTGGGGATTCGACAGGTGAAGTCCGTTTGAAAGATTTGTTTTCCGGTGCGGCGGAGATCGATGGGGCTTCCAACTTAAGTATCGACCGCCTGGCGTTCCTCGTGTGCCGGGGAGGATGGCCGCAGGCGGTGGATATGCGGGATGAAATTGCTTTAGACCAGGCGATGGACTATTATGATGCTGTTGTTCACTCCGACATTAACCGGGCTGACAATGTGCAGAAGAACCCCGAAAGAGTAAAACGGCTCATGCGTTCCTATGCCAGAAATCAGGGTGGTCAAGTTCCGAATACCGTACTTGCACAGGATATTGCCGCAAACGATGAAACGCCGATCAGCGAAGAAACGGTTGCATCTTATGTAAGTGCTCTGCGAAAAATCTTTGTTGTAGAGGATATGCCTGCATGGAACCCAAACCTTCGCTCTAAAACTGCGATTCGTTCCTCTGACACACGTTATTATATCGATCCCTCTATCGCTGCTGCTGCATTGGGTATCGGTCCGAATGACTTAATAAACGACTTGAATACTTTCGGTTTTCTGTTCGAAACCCTCTGCATCAGAGACCTTCGTGTTTTTGCAGACGCTCTGAACGGTGAGATCTACCATTACCGTGATAAGGACGGACAGGAATGTGATGCGGTCGTCCATTTAAGAAATGGCAACTACGGTCTTATTGAAATCAAACTCGGAGGTGATCGACTCATTGAGGAGGGAGCCAAAAGTCTCAAATCAATGGAAGCTAAAATTGACACCGATAAGATGAACACTCCGTCTTTCCTTATGGTTTTGACGGGCACCGGGGATTATGCCTACCGTCGGCAGGATGGCGTATATGTAGTACCCATCGGCTGCTTGAGGAACTGATTCAGTAAAACAACTATGAATGAAAAGCATCTCCGCGGAGGTGCTTTTCTTATGCTTAAATCGAAAAGGAGGATTGATGATTGCCGAGTAAATTAGATTTTTACGCTCAAATGGCAGACCACACCACAAAGCAGGTCACGGGCAGTTTCGGGGAATGGACGGCGTTTCTGGAAACAATGGGACGGCCGTACAAATATCCATTCCGTCAATCTTTTTGTTTCTTGCCTGCAGCGAAGCGACCTTCACCACATTTTTCTCACGCTCCTCACGGAGCTTGACTACTTTAGGATTCATAAATCCTTTACGTCTGTAGCAGACGACCGAACGATAGGAAGTGATGCTGCCAATAGCTCGATGTGATGTTGGCATATTGGACAGGGTCGCCGGCTATGAAGTCTTACGCGTTTCTCTGAGCACCGCAGAACAGCCCTGCCAAAATCGGATCGAACTGGTTGCCCGCCCCTTCAGAAATTGTCCGCAACGCCTGCTGGCGGGAAATCGCCTTCTGATACGGCCTGCCTGCGGTCATAGCCTCATAGGCATCCGCAATGGCAACGAGGCGTGCGAGATAGGGAATGCTTTCACCGGCCAGCCCCAAGGGATATCCTGTACCATCCCATCGTTCATGATGGCACAGGCAGCAGTCCGCCATTGCAGCCCGGAACTCAAGGCCGCTTTGTGTTCTGGCTGCAGGCAGCAAAACCGTGTTGAGCAGGATTTGGGCGCCAAAAAACGTGTGTGCGGTCATCAGTGCATATTCCTCTGGTGCCAGACGGCATGGCATGGTCCATATCTGCTGCGCGATTTCCACTTTTCCAACATCGTGATACAGCGCCATCTGTGCGACCTCCTCCGGGGTAAACCCTCGTACAGCATGGGGCATTCGCCGGTCAGGGACGTCCTGCGCCAAAAGGAACAGGCATTGGGCATAGTTTGCCACCATTATGCTGTGTGCCTGCAGGAAAGCCGGCATCTTCTGGAAATCATGCTCCAACCACTTCATTTTTCTTTGCAGGAAATTCAGTCTTCTCTTCGACACCTTAAAATCCTTTCTTTCAAATTTGGTATCCGTGAGCGGCTATCCGCTCCATAGAAAATACCGGGACTCGGATGGTTGCTTTGCATGGATACAATTATGACCCATGGGTATAACGCTGGTACGGGACAAATAAAATAGCCGCAAGTCACCGTCTTGATGAATTGCGGCTATTGTCCTTTTTGAATTCACCACTTAATTTTGTGGCAAAGATCTGCACAACGTATCGGGTTCCCCCCTCACCGGATATCGACGTACTTGTAAGGATATTGGTCAGGCAGCCGAAGGGCACAGAGGTGGACAAATCAAGCCGTCAGCCTCTGCGTCTAAAAATGGATGGAGCCCCAAATATACCTGCAAACACAATCAGAACACGCCCCGGTATTTTTGCAGCTTTACCAGCGCGCTACAATACGGCCGTAGATGTGCTTCTTCGTGTAGTCATATCGGGTGATATGTACGATGACCCGGTCGCCGGGGTTGCAGTCGTATTCGGTATAGCCGCGGCCAAACAGACACATACAAGTCGTTGTGTCCGCCAAGCGGCAAAAGACGCCGCCGCGATATCGGTTGGTGACGATCGCCTGCCGGTCGCTTCCCACAGGATGCCGCGTATCGGCGCCGTCGAACGGATTGGGATTGACTTCTTTGACGGATACTTCCAGCTTTTCAGCTTCCGGGTCAAATTCCTTAATCACCGCTTCCAATACCTGCCCGGACCGATATTCGTCCCGCAGGTCCAGAATCGAGGAGTAACTCAAATCAGTGGGGCGCAGTACAAGGTCGTAACCGCCACATTCAAGCAGCACCTGCTTCGGGCCAACCACAAGAACGTTACACGATACGATTTCTCCCGGCGTGTTGCCCGAACGGGCGCGTGCAAATGCCCGGCGCCGCTGTTCCATGGCAAGGCTGCGCGAAGCAAGGGCGCATTCGCCTTCCCGGTCGATGCTGGTGATAACATATTGAATATTGGCGCCGACCATATGGGAGGCCACATGCCGCTTGAGTACTTTCCCATTGTTCCAGAGTGCTGTCTCGGGGATCAGCACCTTTACGCGGTAGTTGATGACGGTGAAACACAAAACGCTGATCCGTTCCGGCCGTCCGGTTTCCTTGTTGAGGACGGTCAGTTCGATTTCTTCCTTTCCGGATACCGTCCCTGCGATTGGTGTGCCCGCGCGGAAGGACGAATAGATGTCCGTCCATTCCTTTTTCTGAAGCGGAGAGAGAGCCCGATCCAGCGTTTTGATATCCAGCCCGAAAAATTCCTCACGGGCTTTCGCACGGGCGGCTCTGGTGTCCAGTGCTGGCTCTTTTGGTATCTCGCCGCTACTTCCGCCTTCCAAGAACGCTTTGGATTCCTCCGATTCAAAATGTTCCGGCTCTTCTGCAGACGCGGCATCCTCCCATCCCGACATCGGTTCATCGTCCGTGCTCTCAGTCTCCATCCCTTGAGTGCGAAAAGTGTTTTCACCGCTCTCCGGTAAAGTTCCGGCCAGTATTTCTTCTGTGAGAAGTTCTTCCGCCAGCATATCCGATTCCAGCGGCATCGTATTGCTGTCTGTATTTTCTTCGGGCAGCAGCATATCCGCCACTGAAATATCCTGCTGCGATGTGGCGGCTTCCGTGTCCATCTCCGCTTCTTCGGCCGATTCCAGTACACCAGCGCAAGACGCTTCATCCCCGGCCTGTCCGATTTCTGCCGGGTCTTCATTGAGAGACATCGGCCTTTCCGGTTCTTTTGTATCCAGCACTTCGGTCGTTTCTTCTGCTTCGGATTTCGCAGCAGCTTTTTTTCTCGGCATATCAGCTCATTCCTTTCGTTTTCATTCATTGGATATTTCCCTGGAAAAACTCGAAGCGGCCATCACCCCCCTTCAGTGCGGCAAAAAAGGATTTGTTGCAGTAAAGCCGTTCGATCTGAGCAAGAGAAGAAACGATGTATAGGACCGTGTGTCCAAGCGGATCCCGCCGCGTACAGGCTGTTTCGCAGGCATCCATTTCCTGTCCGCCAATGACATAGTACACTTTGAAACTATTGGGAAGTTCCCCCGCCTCACCGGGCAGATAAAAGGTCAACTGGCACTGGTCGTGTTCCACACGAAACTGCGGAACCGTATCATCACACATGAGCATCATGATGTCAAATGCATCGATTAGCGCAGGCACCGGTTTGCGCCAAAGCGCACACCACAGGTTCTCTTGTGCCTGGACTTTTCCCATGTACGCAAGCTGCCGCATCACAGACCGTATGTTGATCGCGCCGTATCGGTTTTTGTATTTTGTCTGCAGCAGCCACTTGATTTGGTCAAGGCGGAGCGCGTTGAATTGGCGCAACGTTTCTAATACAAATTCCTGGGGTTCTGATAACAGGCCGTTCAAGGAAATCCCTCCTTCATATTCGCCGAAAATTCCATTGTGCGGTTAAGCTCCGGATCCAGCAGCAGGTCCGCTTCGCACTCCCACACTTCGTTGAGGATCACCGTCATGGTATATGCCATGGTATTTTGGATCTGCTGCTGAGTATTTTCCTGAAGTTTACGCTCCACAGCCTGCAGGATACTGCCATCCAGGCTGTGGAGCGTTTGCCGGATCACGGAACGCGGCAGCTGTGAATGGTCAAGCCGCCATTGCTCCGCATAGAAAAGCCGCGTAACAGCATGCTGAAAGACCCCGGCAGTCTGGCGCTGGAATAAATGCAGCTCGCAGGAACCGAGGATTTCTCTGAGCTCGTCCTCGTCCGTCTGAGATAAAGACGGACTATCTTCTCTTATTTGAATTCTCTCAGTATTACTTGCCTGCGGTTTTGGCATATCCAGATGTGCCAGTTCCGCATCTCTTGATGTGCCGTTTCCGCATGTCTGGCAGGACTCCAGATGTGCGGAATCCGCATGTCTTGTTTTTCTGCCAAAGGGTGCGCTTGTATGTGTCTGCGCATCCTCTTGCGAAAGCTGGACAGTCGCAAGGTATATCTGGTTGGGATATCCCCGTCCCATTCTCCTCTCCCAAATCAATTTTGCAGAAACGAGTTCCTGAAAGCATTCAATGGCCTTACGAAAGCTGATCTGCATTTCGTCAGCGAGTTCCTGCCGGGTAAAAATAATAAAGACCTCCCCGGCGTCATTGATCCAGCCGTTCATCCTGGATAGCTGAAACCTGTTCAAAAGAAACGTATATGCGACTTTGCTTTCCAGGGCAAGCGGCTTATACCGGCCGTCTGCAAAAAGCCAACGCGGCATTTGCAAATGATAGTAGGATATTACGTCGTTGAGCTTCATCAGTGAGAAGTCTGGCCTGTCGGGTAATGTGGCGGCTTTCATAATGTACATCCCTTTCGCACTGGAAAAAGCGGTTTCTGCTATTCTCCGTGCTTTGTTTGATTGATTGCGTCATTGCTTTTGGCGGCTTGTTCCATCACCTTTCGTGCGGCCGGTGTTCCGGTGTAGCGCCGCATATTTCCGATGCGTTCTTCAGGCGCCACAGCCTTTGGGCTGTGGGCATGGGTAAAATCATAACGTTGTAATTCCCCGGCTGGCTCTTCCAGCGTCAACATTTGCTGTACTGGCTGCCGCTCCCGAAACCGTTCGGGTACGACAGGAGACAGCGGCACCGCTGCCTCTGAGGAAAATGCCGTAGACACCGGCCGGGTTTTAGCGCGCTCGGCCCGCTGCTGGTCCAGTGTATACCACATGGGCACATAATCCATGATCCTTGTAGGCTGGAGTTCCGTGAATCCGGGGATCTCCTCCGGTTTCACTTTGCAGAGCAGGAGCGGCTTGTGCCCGCCAATCAGTGCGATACACTTCTGTGTATCCAAACGGGTGATCTCATCCGCGAGCATAAGGGAGCGCTGCCCTTCGGAACGGGTCTGACTGTACCGGTTTCCGCCCGCACCATAGATAAAAGAGAACATTGGATTTTGCGGAGACATCTGCGTATTGGTACGCACGGTAATGACACCGCACTTTTTGGAGCAGTATTCCGCAGTCATCAAGTCGTTCACGCCAAGAACGAGCTGTACGGAGCAGTTTGAGATGATCTCCTCCCATTCTTTTTGCGGATACCGATCGGAAAGCTGCGCGATTCCCTGCGTCAAAAGGATACAGGCAATGTTCCGCGACCGGACTACAGAAAGAAGCCTCGAGGCATTGGCAATATAGATGTTACAGAATTCTTCCAGGACCATATTGACGCGGATAGGCAGCCTTCCCTCGATGCCTTCACGCCGGGCCGTTGCCATGAGCCGTGTGAACATCAGTGAAAAAAACATGCTGGACAGAAACTCCATGCTATTGTCATGGTCCGAAATGATACAGTAATAAACACACGGCCGTTTACCGGGCAGTGTGAGATCGATATCGTTATATCGCGTGATTTTGTCCACCAACGAATTTTGAAAGGTCGACAGGCGGTTGCCGAGGCCGACGGCGATGTTGCCCCATATCTGCCGGTTCGCCAATTTGAAGATGCCATAGGGAGATTGTGCCGGATGTGTTGTCGGAAGCTGCGCGAACCGATCGTCGATATCTGCGAACGATTCGGTAGACAGAATCCGATAGATCTCTCCCAAACCCCGTTCATGGATTGGCAGCAGTTCTCCAGTCCTTTGATCCCGTAAAGTCGCAATATACAAAATCAACGCCATCAACAGGTTTTTTTCAGCTTTGCCCCAGAAATCCTCCCGTTCCAGCTTATTGGAGGTTGTCGCCATGATTGCTTCGGCGATGATACTGACAAGGGATGAATCCCGTTCCACATCGTCAAAGCAGTTGAAGCCATCGCTGTGATCAAGGTCCAGAAGATTCAGCGCCCGGACGGTATATCCGTTTTCAACCGCAAATTTGTATGTGCGTTCGAACAAATCTCCTTTGGGATCCACAATGATTAAGCTCTCTTTTCCTTCGGCGATTTTTTTCATCAGCAACGGGAGCGTACAGCCTCGGGTTTTTCCCGAACCGGATGCGCCATATACAATGGTGTGACCGGACATATATGCGGAATTCTTGAGCGCCGCAAATTTCTGCGACCCTTCATCCAGCTTTCCAATCGGGAAATCAGCAAGTTCATTGACAGGTCCGATCTGCAGGATTTCCCGTTGCTCGTCTTTTCCCATCCATCCGCTGGTCCCGTGCAGGCCGTCATGCAAAATTTCAAAACCGCGCTTGTCACGCTCCAGCTTTTCTCCACTCAGCCATTGGCGGAATTTATCCGTAAACAGGAAGACCAATCCTGCCATTATCAGCGTAAAAAGAAAACCGAACGGCGAAAACACCGTGCCGAGAGCTGTAGCGGCACTCCAGTCTAAAACAGGTCCGCTGGGTGGTTCTGCCGAGAAAGTATGGCTGATTCCTGCCTGTACCGTATGGATCAGAACGCCATACAGATACAAAATCACCAAAATCAGCGGAACGGCCCCGATCAGCTTTTCCTGGCTCGGCAATTTCCGCCTCAGGATGTCCCACAGCCTATTCAGCCACGACATAGTGCTCCCCCTCTCCCATCGTATATGGTGAGATGGAGATATCCCGTATGATTACTTCAGGAAACAGACGCTCCAGCTCACTTTGCTCGATTGCATATAATTCAATGGGGTATAGATCTGCGAACCATAGTGCCAGCGCATTGAGCTGACACGGAAGTGCGACTACAGCGATCGTAGGAAATCCGCACGCTTTTGCGTATCGCACCGCCTGCCGTATTCGTGTGACATCCATATCCACACAGGTCAAAAAAGGGGTAAGCCCTAACATTGCATCCAGTGCAGGCGCGTCATCTGGCGGTGGAAGAAAATCGCCTTGCAGGGCATACTCCGCAACACGCTGCCGGTAATCCCGCACACGGGTGATCAAGGCAAGCTGGAATGCGCCTGTGTTGGTCGTCTCAACAAGAAAAAGTGGATATTGCGTCCTTTCCGCACCGACGCGGTAAGTCACCGCATCGCTGCCGCGTCTTTTTGTAGGTGTGAATGCACTGGCACCTGTGAGCAGCCTTGCCAGATTGTCATAGTAAAGTCCGCAATAGACGACTGCCGGAATGCAGGCACTGGATACTGCCATCGTCATTGTATTGAACATACGCAATTCGCTGGTGATGTACATATGACCGCCATCCACATAATGCGCAAGAAGCATCTTCTCCGTGCTGTGTGCGATTCCCATGTACCGAACGCCAGCAAATACCCGGGTCGCAGCTGCCGTGGTGTCTCTGCGCAAGGCATTGGCGGGAAGGTATGTTTCCGGCAGTGCAAGATTGGAAACCTTATTATTGAAAACATCAAACCCCGCGCGATAGAAAAGGGCGGCGATCCATGCCGATTGCAACCGGCGTTCCAGTTTATTTCGGGCCGGCTGTTTGGCATCCAATGTCACCGGCCATCCCAGATGATTAAGCAGCGCGGCTCCCTTGGGTGTCAGAGAAATCGAAAGATGATTGCGGTTTTCTGCAAGTAGCTTCTGCGCGCACAGAGTATGAATGTGTTCCCGATCCCATACTCGCGAAGAAAGACGATATTGCAGATCCGGAGGAATATTTTTTGCGGCTGCCGCAAAGCGCAGCAGTGCTATATCTGCCGAATCATAGATCAAAGTATTCTCCTTCCGCGCCCAAGCGAACACGGTGGGCGCATCTTTTTAGTCGCGCCCATGCATCCTGTTTAAAACCATAGGCGCGCACCGCATTTTTCCACACCGCACATGGGCGCTGTGGAAAACCAACAGCGCCCATGTGTGAATATGGCCGATGCTTTATTTCGCGCCCGTGTGAACCTATGGATAAATTCCAAAATCACCGCAGCGCCATGAAAAAAAAGCGTCTGCTTCATCGGCATTCAAAATGTAGATATGGCAGGCGGTCACAGCAGACCGCCTGGACAGCAACGCAATCTCAAGGCTGTATTGGTCGTCATCATCAATAAGCACCCCCTTGATGGCGTTTGGAACCGCCTTCCAACCCTTGTTGTCCGGATCGTAAACAGAACGTGTAGGAATATCGCTCCATTCTTCTATCGCCAGGAGGGCTTTTTCAAAATGCGGCAGCCGATGTGCAGCGGCATATCCGCGCAGTAGACGCGCCAACGTATCATGCAGGTATTCCGGGGTACTGAACTGACAATGCGGCAGCAGATTATTGAGTTCGATGTGAAGCCATCCGTATTCTGTCATACCAATACTGCCTGCATAGGCGGTCGAATCCTTCATCACTCTGGCCGGAACAGGAGGCAGAGACCAGTTTGCTTCGTAATGATTGCGCAGTCTGAGTGTGAGTTTTTCCGCCGCCGCAAGTGCTGATTTGATCCTCTGCGGTTCTTCCGGCAAAGCTTCCATCAGTCTCAGTTCCTGTAGCAGCTGCTCTCCCGATGTAGAAAAATGCATCTCATCACCTGTCTTCTGATCGTGCTCCCACAACCAGACACGCATATACGGTAAAAACAACACAGAACAGAATCACAAAAAAAATAATTTTGCACATCACAGCCTCCTCATTTCAACAATGTGATAATCCCGTCACTAAATTTACAATTTGTATATTCACATCCCTGTTCAGAAAGGACCCGAAATTCGCTTTCCAATGCAGCCCACAACTCTGCGTAATTGGCGTCAACGGTAGCCTTTCCACTATAATCGGAAACATCAAACACCGCCTGCACCATGCTGCAGGCTTCAGACCGTGTGATGCCGAAACTTCCCATAATACTGTCCGCTTGATTGGTGGCAAGCAGATACGCAAGCTCGTCTGTTATGTATGGTGGCGTATCCAGTGACATAAGCGCAGGCGCGGGTGACGCTGGTTCTTCATTTGCGGCGGCATCTTCCGTATTCATCTCAGCGGAAAGGTCAGTCGAAACTTCCTGCAGCACGGCTTCGCTGGCCGTTGTATCGGTATCTTCCGCAGGTTCACCTGGCGTTGAGTCAGAAGTTGCAGATTGTCCCCTTGAAGATACTGGTTCAGGCTCCATTACTACCTCTGTGGGCAAAGATGACTGAGCCTCCTCATTCGAGTCCTGCTCCGCCGGTACGGAAATCTCAGACTGTGCCGAACTTACAACAGTTCCTTCACTTTCCGCTTCAAAAAGGCTTGCTGAATCCGGTTCTGGAGCACCTGTCAGCAGGACAGAAAGTGCCGCTGTAATGGAACATAAAGCCATGCCAATAGATTTGATTGTCATCATAAAAAGTCCTCCTCTGTGTCTTCGTATTTTGGGACATTCTCTTTATCGCACCGGCAGGTGATCAGCAGAACCAACACGGCCAGTGTCAGTAGCGCAAACAATATCGTCCACCAGTCAAACAGCTGAATACGCCATACCAGGGGTTGTGTGAAAAAAAACAAAAGTACGGAAAATAGGGCCAGCAGTGTCGCTGCAGTTTTTTGAGCTACAAAGCCATATGATTTTCGCCTCGGCACATCAGATTTTTCCTCATCCGTCCCAACTTGACGTGTCCAGGTAAGTATGGCCAAGAGAAGTGTCAGCAGCATGCATATTAAATCGGCCAAGGTCAACGCGCGGGATGGGTTCTGCTGCACGGGAGCCGGTTTTGAAGGAATGTCCCTTTTCGGCAGAGAACCCGATGATTGCATGTGGTTCGAATTCTGCGGCGGTTTTGTGTCATCCGCTTCCTGCTGGTCTGCGGCTTGTGTTTCATTCAGAGTTGTGAAACTTGAAACCGTCACAGTGTGGGTCAGTTGATTCCCACAAAAATCCCAAACCGTAAAATCATAATCTCCGTTGCAATCCACTTCGTATACAGCGGTGGATGTACCGCCGTATACTGCAGTGCCATTCGGCTGAACCAGTGATTGAATACCGCTGATACTGCAGTCAGCCTCAAAATTGATGTTTATGTTTCCATTGTCGGATGGGGTGAGGGTATGTGTAGCACGGGGAGGCGTCTTGTCGAGTATAATTTCCCGAATTTTTTCCTCGCTGACATTTCCCGCAGCGTCCCACACACGTACTGCAACCCGGCTGATCTGCTCGTCCTCAAAAACAGGAGGAACTGACGCGTCAAATTCTGTCCATTCCCCATCGTCGATTTTGTACTCATATCGTGCGATACCGGACTGGCTGTCCTCCGCCTGTGCGCGCAGTACAAGATCATAGTTGTAATATTCCCGTTCGCCATATTCCTCAATGGTCCTGTGGCCACCGTCTTCCAGCTGTTCAAAATGATAATCTACAACCGGGCATATTGTATCCACATTTTCGACCTTCGCGTGCAGCGTAAAAATGTTCCCCCCGTGATCGGACACGGCGAAATCATAATTCCCGTTTTCATGTACCGTAAATTCTGCATATGCTCCTTCGATGACTGTTCCATCCGGAAAGGCGATTTCCTTGACCCCGCTGGCGACATATCCGTCCTCCGGTGCGGGATCTTCTGCTGTGACTTCAATCGTCACAGATTCATTCGTCCATTTGCCTGGAACAACGCTGTACTTCGCTGTTGGAAGAAGATCGTCAATGATTTTAACTTCTGTGTGCAGCACAAAGGTGTTGCCGCCGCGATCTGTAATCACAAAATCATATTTGCCGTTTTTATCCGCTGTAAAAACAGCCTGACTGTCGTCAACGACCATTCCATCCGGCAGTGTAATTGACTGGATACCGCTTGGAGCATATCCGTCTTCCGGTGACGGATCCGTGGCTGTTATATGCATTGCAACAGGTTGGTTGGTCCACTGGCCGGGATCAATCGTACATTGCGCTTGAGGGGAAAGATAGTCAATATTTGAGACTTCGGTGTGCAGGGTATATGTGTTTCCTGCGTTATCCGTTACTATAAAATCATACGACCCGTTTTGCTCTGCGATAAAATCGGCTGTGTCGGCTTCCACAACTTCGCCGTCCGGCAAAGTAATGGACCGGATACCACTGGGTGCATATCCATCCTCCGGGGACGGATCGTCCGCCTTTACCCGAATCGTAACCGGAACATTGGTCCATTCATCCGTCAAAAGCTCATAATCGGCTGTGGGAGGCATCAAATCGATATTGGCCACATCCACAGGATACGGAAGGACATTGCCGCAATGATCCCGCACGCTAAATTCATAGATGCCATTTTGCATGACCCGGTACTCCGCTGCGTCTGCATCAACGACAGTTCCATCTGGCAATGTGATGCTCTGCACGCCGGACATGTCATCCTCTGCGTGGATGCGGATCTTCACATCTCCATTCGTCCAGTTATTGGGGGTAAGCGCATAATCCGCAGCCGGCGCAGTTTGCTCAAACATAAAAACAGCGGAGATCATATCCGATACATTACCGGCTTGATCCTCCGCTTTTGCAAAAATACGGCCATAATATTCATCCTCCATGGCCGGTTTCTCATTTTCATCATAAGTTCTCCAGTCGGCGCCGAGGAATTTTTCATCCTCCGCGAACTGATAATAGATTGCCTTGACCCCACTGTCTGTCCATCCGGCATCCGCAATATCGTGAGCCAGTAAAGAGGGGCGGTCAACTTCATTAAAGTGAGGATAATCAAATTTGTTTTCTGGAGCATTATCCTGCGCAGAGTGGAGAATGGAATCCATCACCGGCTTCGAGCGGTCAATGGTATCCACCGTGATCCCCCAAGGACCCGGCGCATTGGAGGCGCCTTCACCCGCGTCCGCGGACACCCGTTCCACATGGTCGATTACCCATAAATAATAAATGCCGTTTTCTGAAATCTCAAAAACACTCTCATCCTGCCATTCTACCGGACGCTGTGCCGTGCGAGTCAAAGCATATCCACCCAGTCCCGATTCGTCATCATGAGCTTCCACCGTTATGATTTTGTGCTGACTCCAAGCTGTATCCCACTCGACACTGTCAATGACGGGACTATGCTTGTCAATCCGGTCCACAGTAAACGGACATGGTTCAGAGATATTGCCGGCCAGATCCCGTGCATAAGCAATATAGCCGCGGTTCTCGGTATATTCAAATGTGGCGGTATCAGATGCATCGTCCCACTGAATCTCCCCATCCTCAACAGACCATCCAATCGCGACAACACCGCTGTTATCATCGGCAGCTGTAATTTTGGCCCAATTCTTTTGAGCGTCCCACGTTTGTTGAACCTCCACTGCTACAATCGTGGGAGGGACAATGTCCAGCGCTGTGACAACGAGCCTTGTTCCAGCAGAAATATTACCCGCCTTATCCGATGTCCAGACATAGTAGGTGCCATTTTTGTTCACCGTAGGGGTACTTGCTGAGAAAGCATCCACTGGCGGCGCATTGTTGTCAGAAGTCACTGCATAACCCGCAATACCACTGTCAGCGTCTGCGGCCGTTACGTTCAGATTCAATTCAGTGTGATCTTTGTTCGGTATTTGTTCAATCTCGCTGACAACAGGTTTTACTTTGTCTATCAGCGCCGTTTTATTCGCTGTCCCGGAAATACGTCCAACATTGTCGATGGCACGGGCAGAAATCGCATGCCTGCCATGGCTCATGGCGGATACCGCGCTGCTGTAAGTCGTCCACGCACCGCCGTCAAGCGCATACTCCAGCCGCGCGATGCCGCTTTGAGAATCACCATTGTCGTGTAAAGCTACTGAAACCGTGCCATTGGTCCATTGCTCCGTGGAGAGCGTGATTCCAGGAACATTCGGGGCAGCATTGTCAATCCGCACTTGCGCTGTTACCGTCTGGCTTGACGCGTTTCCTGCGCCGTCTACCACACGTGCAGTGATCGTCGTTACACCGGCGGTGGAAATCACTACAGTGGGATCGTTGGTGGGACAGCCTGTCCAGGCTCCTCCATTGATCGAATATTCATAATGATGGATACCGCTTCCGTAATCCCCCGGTGTCGCGGACCAGTCTGGCAGGCTCGTGCCGGTGTCATTCCCACCTTCAAAGCGCACGGTAACGCTGTCCCGCTGCCATGCGGACGGAGCGTTGATTCTCACGCCGGTGGGTTCTGTCAGATCGTATCCATAGTAACAGCCCGAATACATCGGTACATTGATGGGAATGTAAACTTTTTCATCAGAAAGCTGGCCATTGTTGTGCCGGTGCCTTACAAGCGCGTAACGGATTGAATTATCTCCGCCAGTCGCCGCAATGTCATATCCATAACACGGCATATATAAATTCGATGCTAGGGCGGTGCCGACGTGTTCGGGGTTATTGTCTCCCAGTCCGCATACAGAGCAAAGCCACACATCATAGTTATTCGGACTCAAAAAAATCTCCCGCGTATTGATGCTTTGTTGGCTGCCCGAATAACAATAGCCTATTACATAGTCATACTGTGCGCCATTACGATCCGCGCTCAGAGCGCTGCCAGCGGCAAGAGCCGCTGGTGCCAACAGAGCAATACAAATCAAGCAGAGCAGAAAGCACAACGCCAGCCGTTTCACTTTTTCCATTTTACTTCACTCTTTCCGTTGTATTTTGCAGCCTGCCGCAGCAGATCCTCACGCGAGGTCGTGATCAAATCGTACTCCTTGGGTGTCGGCCGTATGGCAATACCAATACGGTTGTGCCCGGCACAAAGAAGTCCTTCGCCCCGCCGGCTGCGGATGATCTGCATCGTTTCTTCTTCGGATAAGTTCAGTTCCTTTTGTACAAGACGCGCTTCATCTTCTTCGAGAGGCAGGATGATTTTGATAGGACAGGCGTTGAGTACGGCTTTTCCATATTTGCCTCCATCAAGCGCGAAATAATCCAGTAAGTCCTGCGTACCATTCACAAACGCAGTACTGTAGGACCGCAGGAGCTTCACCAGCTCAAGCACATAGTCCGCAACGATTGCATTGGATGTAGCGCCGATCAACGCCCATAGCTCATCGCAAATCAGAGCTTTCTTGTGCAATCGGTCTTCTTTGAATGTATCATAAGCGTATTCGCTGCCGATCAGCATCCCTTCACCGACCAGATCTTTTCCAATCTCAGATATGTCGATCACAACATACGATGCATCCAGATCCACATTGGTCTGCCCTCCAAGAGAGCGGGCGCTCCCCTTTACGAATCTCAAAAGAACAGCCGCATAGCATTTCGTTTCCGCTCGTTCCTGCAAAACCTCATACAGATCGGCAAAAGTTGGCATACGCTTTCTTCGGCCATTTTTATCAGTCAAGCTCTCATTTTCTTCCGTGATTCCAAAATTGGCATAACAGCGGACCAGAGCTTCATCCAAATAGTTTCGCTGCTCTTCGGTCGCGTCTGGCTTTCTGAGCGCAAAAAACGCATGAAGCGCGGAAATTTTGTCAGCCAGCAATGAATCACCACGATCACTTAGGCGACCGAGCGCCTTGTCGGGGTCAAGGGATGTCTTTCGGATCTCCATAAAATTGATACAGTCTCTGGATGAGGGGGACAGCTTAATGTATTTTCCTCCGACTGCCTCACATGCCGCACGGTATTCAAACCCTTTTTTGGGCGCGATAATCACGACGCGAACTCCCTGTTCCCGCAGTCTTAGTGCAAGGCAGGACAGAGTCATTGTCTTTCCCGCTCCAGTACGCCCCAGTACCGCTATATGCGGGGCCTCATAACGGGTTGCATCAAATGGGTCGATCATACACAGTGACTGATTGTGTAGATTGATGCCCAGCATAAGCCCTGCCGGGTCGTTGATAGAAAAAGAGGAAAACGGGAACGCGCCTGCAAGGCTGTTTGTCAGGATATTGCGCCGTGCCTTTCGGGCAATACGGGGGTCAAGCGAAAGTAAGGGAAGGCTGGAGCGGAAAGCCTGCTCGTGCTGATAATCACAGCGCTTTACAATAAGGCTCATAGAAGCACAGCGCGTTTCGACACGGGATATCCGTTGCTCCAGTGTCTCTGCCGACTCCGCCGACACCCCGATCATGGTATGCATATAATAAAAATCTTCATTGTTGCGGTTCATTGCATTTTTGATGTACAGACCCGAAGAAATCGCCGAGTCCAACTCTTCATAATCCTGCCGGGTATCGCCTATATCCCGCATTCGGGAGCGGTTCAGCATTGTAGTCTGCGAAATTTTGGGCAAAATCTTCTCGCGGGGCTGCCGGTTCATATAAAAATACAGATTCACTCCCTCGCCGGCCTCAACAAGAGGTGCCAGCCAGCCATCACCTACGACCGTTTCATATCCATACCCGGCAATATACAGAAAGGCGTGATAGGTACGATCCACCACGATGTAATCTCTGTGGCTTCTGTCCACAACGGCCGGTGCAATCAGATCGGCAACGGTGATGCTTCCGCCCAAGAGATCCTGTTCCGCCGCTGTTTCCCGTACAGAGGGTTTCTTTTCCGTTTTTGTTCTGCGCGGCTTTTTCTCTCTGCGGAATCGCTTCTTTTTTTCTTTTCCCCGTGCTTCCTTTTTCGGCACATGCACGATGGGGCCGATGTCCCAAGAATATGCTTCTGCTGTTCCCGTAAAAGGCTGGGCGTTTATTCCAGCAACCTCTTCTGTACATGCGTCCGGGGATGCCGCCGAAAGGGCATCCTGTGCTGCCGGAACACTTTTTGCATCCCCCATATTCTCGTCTGCCGGAAGCGCATTCTTCTCCACATCTTCAAGCAAGACTCCGGCCAAGGGAGTTGCAGCGTCAAAGGCCGTCAGCGGCAACGGATTTTCCTGACTGGTACGAGGGTTCAAAAGCTCATACAAAATTTGTAGCTGAAAATTATCCGCGTACTCTGGCCGGGGTACTTCCAATCCACACATGTCAAGATAATTTCGTGCCTTTTCTTCTTCCTCAAGCATGCGCTCACCAATAGCTTCAATCGACTCTTCGCGCAATTTCATACCAGGTTCAAGCTGGTAAACCAGCAAAATTCGCTTTTGAAGCGCTTCGTTTTCCGCAAGATATTCCACCTCCCGGATGTTGTCTTCATTGAGTTCCCGGCAGAGCGCATTGGGTTCGCTGTTCTGATATCCCCGCATCCGCTCTGCATAGGCGCTCATATCCGCCCGCTTTGTGAGCACACATATTTGCAGATTATCCGGCGCGATTTTCAGATAGCTGGCATAATAGTAAATGATGCTGGCTTTCTCCGCCGGTGTCTTCAAAAGAAAGTTGACCGGCAATATTTCAATGATTTTGATAAAGCGCCCATCCTTCAGCGCGATGATCCCATGGCTTATGTCAGCCACCGGCAACCATTCTTCTGTACTACCTGACACCTGTGCAGGCATGGATACAGAAGCTTTGGGCTGCCCAAATAACAATTGCTTTAAATCCATATCTAACCTCGATAAAATAATTTGCCGCGGTTCCTGCGCCATTGAAGCCATGTCTGAAAAAATTGCAGCATTGACTCGTCATGAACTCCAAGTAGCGTGAAACCACCGATTGGTACGGCCAGCACCAAGGCAATCATGAGCCTTGTAAGCATCGCAAAAACAGGGAGCATCATTACCAGGAACACAATAGGCACAACACCAACCAGCGCCTCCAACGCATTGCGGATTGAAAAGGTTCCCATAATTTTTCCAGCATCTGTGTAATTGGCCGGAATAAAATTATTCTCTTGCATGGCATCACTCCTCCAGATAGATTTCAATGTCTTCTATTTCGCAAAGATGTTCTTTTACCCGCAAATAGTCATATTCCAGGCGGTCCGAGGCATTTCTTCGCTCGGCAATCAGATTTTCATAGGCGCGCTGCAGCATCTGCCGCTGATATTCTGTCCGCGGGCTTTCTTCCCCTTCCATAAATACAAGCCGTGATTTTGATATCCCTGCTGCATGTGCAAGTGCAGAAACAGATATACCGTGCCGGATACGCAGTCTGCGTGCAATCGATTCGTTTTTCATACGCCACTTCCTCCATGGGGAACTCTAAAGTCTGTGCTGTCACGATACAATCCAAAAGGGGCCGCCCGCAGCAGCGGAATGCTTTGCTTCACGCAGAATCAGAGCGAGATCCCACTCTTTTTGGCTTCGGTTGTAGCTGATGGGATCGGCGATCAGCACCTTGCCTGTTGCCGTTGTCCCCCGGAGCACCATGAAATGTCCCGTGCTGGTAAAGGTTCCGGGTCCCATGATTACGACAACAAGTTTTCCGGCAGAAAGCGCATCCGCCAGCTGCTGTGCACAGGAAGTTCCTGCTCTCTGAACTGTCAGACCATAGTGTGCAAGTGCGTCTGGGATTAAGGAATGATAACTGCCGTTGCCGTATGCTGCGTGACCGGTGGCTTCACTCCATTCGGCAACTTGATCCGGTGTAACGGTGCTACCTGTAAGTGTTGACACGGCGATCGCCACTGATGTGGGACCGCATCCAGCGATACCGACTGTACTGCCGGAATATGCTTTATCACTCCAGCGGCTGTCTATCTGCGAATAATAAACGACGTGGGTCTCGATATCTGTGAAAGTGACATCTCCCATATCGACAGAAGGTGTATCGTCCTGTTCCTGGTTGTCTGCGATAGCATCATGGATTTGATATGCCCACTGTCGCTCAAAATCCGTAAATCCGAGTTGTGCCATCACCTCCTCTGGCGTAGCTATACGCTGTGACACAAGCAGCCGTTTTCGTTCTACCTCACGAGTACGGATTTCCGTAGTGCCATCCTCGTTGATATGAACATATTCCTCCTCTTCCATATAGGTCTCTGCCTGCGTAGTCTGTCGGACAACGCGGCTCACAATATTGCGCACCTCTGTTTTATTGATTTCTGCAAGCTCTTGTACATGCAGAACCGAAGAGATTGCCGCCATCCAATAACTGTCGAAGCCGTCCAGTTTCCTGCTCACCTGCACATCGTCATACCCCATGGCGGCCTGCTGCAGCAGATAATCCGCATGCTGCTGAATATTGGATTGTGTTCCGGCATAATTATCAGCCGCAATTTGTGCTTCATCCGTCATTTGACGGATATCAGCTGACTCTACGGAAGGCATTCCAAACATGCTGCTGGGGATCCCGACAAAAATAAGCAGCGGCAGGCTGAAAAAGAAAAAGAGAATACCCGTCAGCACTTTGATCAGTTGGGGAGCAAAACTTTTTACCCCCTCGACCGCGGCGCCGGCAACTCCACCCTGGACTGCACCGCGCGCGATATTGACTGCAGCATCCCCAAGCTGTGCGGCTGTACGAGCTCTGTTATTTTCTTGATTTTCCATTCGGTTTCCTTCCTGCTGCGGGGGGCTTGCGGTCTGAATGCGGGGCGCGGGTGGGGCTGGAGCGCCGTTTCTGTATTTTTCCACTTGTCTCTGCACCGTCAAAACGTTCAGGTGCCCGCGTCATATTTTTCTGTGAAGTGCTTTCACAAGCGTTTTTTGATACAGACTCCGCCGACCAGTTCATCTGTTTTGATTTTCCAAGCGACAAATCATTTTGACGTACTGCATTGACTTCACTGTATGAATCTTGCATATGGACATCTGATTTTCTGGAGTTTCCAGAAAGAGTATCCGAACCATTCGAAGGATGGGGCATTGTATTGGATGCTCTCGCTGGCGGTGATGCGGGCAAGGGCGGGTTCTTTTTGTGATAAGCCTCATTTACGCTGTTTTTTCTCGTCTCAGTACCGATTGGTGTCTCGTTTTCCGCTGTCCCCCTACTGTTTTGGTCCATCGGATCCTGACGACCAGGAATTCCCACTGGCCGATGCAGCGGTGGCCGTGTTGCGCCAGTAGCAGATTGCTGCATGGTACCTTGCGGCAAATTAGACTCAGCTGTTTGTGCATCAGGTGAAATTGCAGAAAGCTCTTTATGCCGCGGTGTTGAATGAGTTGGACGATTTTTCTGCGGTATTGCAGCACCATTGTTTTTCTTTTTCGGCGGCGTGTTTGGACAAGCTTGTTTCACCGAATCTGGACTCTCATCATCCGCCAAGATGTCAATGTTTCCTCGTGCCGTTGGAAATGGCCGTGAAGGCGGTTCGGCTTGTGCATGCGGCCTGGTTCCTGCAGTGTGCGCTGTGCCCTGGCCGCTTTTGTCTGTTGGAGACACGAAATTGCCGTTAGAATGCATCTGATTCGTTTTTTCCTCAGCAGCTTTCTCTGTTGCTTTTGAAACATGTGCTGACCGTGTATGCGTTGCGGAACCACGATTCCTTTCGTTGGGAGCATAAGGCGGATGAAAGCCTTTGCCTTGAAAGCTCTGAGCCTGGCTCCAGTGCGTACGGGCTGTTTTCGTAGCGGCAGCCGCGGCAGACCGCACCACATTCGCTAACAGATACCCTGGATATAGCTGCTCCCTTCCGGTATGCGCTGCATTCAGCCCCAGCAGGCATACAATGTCATCAATCCGGCGCGCTACCTTGCATAACCCACTGATGAAAATCACCCAAGGAATCAGCGTAACAGTATTGGGCACTTTACTCATCGCCGAAAAAATCACTTTAAGAAAGAAAATATTTGTGACGCTGACAAAGCACATGCTGGCAAACATTCTGCACCAAGACTTGAAGATGTCTTCCGTAGATTTGCTTCCACCCATGGCAAATGCGAGCGGAGCAAAAAAAGCAAGTATGCACACAACGACATATCGTTCGCCGATTTCAAAAAACAGCTTGAAAACTTGAAACAAAAGAATGAGCCCACATATAATCGCCAGCAGCCATCCGGCGGAAAAGTCGAACAGGCCTTCATCGAGTGACGCAATTACCACACTGTCTGGCAATTCCATAAATGCAATAATATTGCTTGTGAGATCCAGCCCGATTTGGCAAATCTGAGGGCTGGCCAACAGCAGAAAAGAAAAAAGCGCACTTTTGCAGAAAAGAAATTTTGGGTCTTCCGCGCCGATACCAATTCCGCTTACCATACTCCGGAGAGATTGAAATACTAGATTTCCCAATAATAACGCCCAGCCAGTCCCGATAAAAATATGCTGCAGTTCAACCAAAACAGGCGCATGCTCTTTAAAATAGGCAGTGTCCATCCGAAATACATCCAGCAATACATCGCCAATAAAAGATACACACTCTAAAATCAAGTCATACGCCCAGAGCAGAAGACCTTTGACGAGCAATTCTAACATAATCTCTCCTTCCCGTTCTGCGGCAAAATGCCTACAGGCCGGACAAAAATCCAATTTTCCACTTAGCTGCTGAATTTACTTAAAAACATAAAAAGCAGCGATTCTTAAGAATCGGCTGCTCACGTCTGAAAAATCCGATTGCGGCGTTTACACTTTACGATTTTGTGGTATTCCTGAAATGCCAAAAATACGAAAGTGAGCGCAAAGCCATGTTTCAACGAAAAATCATGTATACAGGTTACACGCTAATCTGTTTTTTTCTGCAAACAGCCGATTGGATTTCTCCAATCGGCTGTTTGGCATAATGATTTATTCTGTAATAGTGTAGTGTGTATTTCGTGCCTTTCCATTCTGTTTTAATAAGTTGCCCTTCACCATTCTTCGGATAACTCTGGCAGCAGTAGAAGCACTCACTTCAAGTAATCCAACCACATTATTTTTTGTAATTGAACCATAGGTTCTGACGTATTCCAATATTTTTTCTTCTTCATCACCTAGCTTTTTTTCAGTATTGATGGTATGCTGTGTGCCCGGTCTCGATGCAGTTTTAGTTTCTGTTTCGTGTTTTGCGTTAATGTTAGGCAGTATAATCTTAAAGGTATTTTTTGTGGTTTCAATCGCAGGTTTCTCCTGCATGCCTTCGTATGCCTGCATGATTTTGCCCATTCCGGTACCATACGCCTCAATTAAGTGAAGTCTGTAAAACACATTCGCAAGATCCTGATTTCTGCATACGGAAATACCGACCATAACATCTTCCAGGTCAATTCCTGGCATCAACCCTCCAATAGACACAAACTCAATCCGGTCTGCATAAATACTGATCAAGGCGCTTGAACTAAAAGCATAATCACGATGGACAAGCAGATTTAGGAGTGCTTCTCTGACTGCGATTTCTGGATAGTCTCTAACATCAGTCCGATACAGCTTCTCTATGGTTGCACGGGTCTGATTACGGAAATCAATAAAATCATACACTTCATTCATCTGTTGCATCAACGAGCCATTAAACTCCCGGCGATCCTTAAAAATCGTTTGGTCTGTCCCTTGAAAGACTGCGACTTTGATGGTATGCACACATTGGTCAGACAGAAGCAGTGCTAAATTGCTGTAAAGTCCATCTTGATCAATCAATTTCAAAGTGCGCATTTGCTGCGGCCCAAATTCGGTTTTCCGCAGCGCAAATTCTTTTTGCGTTTCCTCAAACGTAAGGTCCTGATTTAAAGAACGCATGGCTTCAAAACGGTCCCCGTCCGTTTCTTTTATCATGCGTCGGATTGCTGTATCAGTCGCAGGAACCGAAGAATATCCCTGGCGGACATATACGCCTTCCGGGCGCATTCCTTTACTTGCAAGATAATAAGGGCGATCCGTTCCACGCTGAATAGCCACGGCAACAATATTTTTCCCATTTTCTACGATGGTTTCGTAGTGCAAAAACATTGTTACATCTGGTTTGATCGCATCACGTACCATATTGCTGATCTGCAGAGAGACACTGTCTGTGTTATCCAATCCGACAACTGTGCCATCATCTCGGACCCCTATATACAGTTTGCCGCCATCACAATTTGCAAAAGCAATGATTTCCTTTTTTATATCGTCAACTACAACCTCTTTCAGTTCTACGGTTTCACTTTCCTGAAAAAGCATAATGCCATCTCCTTTGGATATGAATTAGTATGTTTATCATACCAAATCAAATCAATCGAGTCAATCCATTTGACTCGATTTTTGACACGATTGATTGGATAAATGACACGATCGGACGATTTAGATGAGGCTTTTGTCCTGGATATGGTATTGTAATATTATTGTGGACATTTTACCGACTTCTGTCGTTATTATGCTGCAGCAGCAGTACTGAAGTTCATTACGGCTCCAATGTCGCCAAGCCGGAGAACATGGGGGCAACGTATGCGATAAAAGCGCCGATACCGTTGATAATCGCCCATGCGATCCATATTCTTTTCAACCAGTCCCACGCCTGGTCAACTCTTTGCTGGCGCCCTCCCGAGAACTTACAGCCTAAAACAGCGACCGCACTCATCAACCCCGCAAGCAGCGTACTGATCCCCACGATCTTTTGATAGACGTCGGTAATAATCGAGCGTCCCACGGTCCAGATATCATCCACCGCAAAAGCAGACGGTGTACAGACAAAGGCCAGAAGGACAATGCTCATTATCAGCACATAATATTGGGGCATTTTGCAACAGTGCCGATATACAATTTTTTTGATTCGTTGTAATGTCATTTGAACTCCTTTGAACTCCTTATAAAAATGGCCTCCCTATATACCGGGAGGCCATTCGATATAAAATCAGTTTCCGGTTTTGGGTAATTTTCCTTTTGGCACCGCATAGATAACCGTCACCCAGCAATCTTTGTCGATTACCCATTCGTCCCCACGTTCACCGCCGACATCCGTGCAGTTTTTAAAGCGATATTCATGCGGTAGATCGGGGTGTACCAAGCAGGTAATGTATGGATTTGTCACAGGTTCAAATCCGGGCTGAACGGTGCCGAAGTCAAAACGAATTTCCGTTATCACTTCGCCAGCCTTTAATTTGAGCGCAGAGGCAGAACAGTCGATGGTGTTGTTCGTGCCGGTCGAAAGTCTTTCCGCCAGAACACGTTCCTCCGAAACGAGATTGGTTTTGTAGTAAATGGTATATTTGAGTTCCTCATTCCACGTTCCCGTCGAGATGGACCACAGCGTCACCGCATCCGTAGGTAAAATGTCTCTCCAATAGAAGTTATCCAGCGGCACGTTTGATTCATTTCGGATGTCAGAGAAATCATACCGAATCGTATCGCCCGGCATCGCTTCGATGTTGCCAATCTTTTTGACGTCGACACCGACCTCCTCATTCGCATTCTCCACCACGAACTTGACTACATCTCCATGTTTCTTGATTTCTGCCCAAAACACCTTACCGTTCAGCAGATAGTGCTCCGGTGCCTGTACCTCCCGAATCCCAACGATCTGCAGCGGAAGCAGCTTCGACGTGGCGACTCCGCGCGCATCGGTAGTAATCGTGTCCAGCACCTCATTATTGAGGTCAAAAATCTCGAAGACTGCTCCCTCCAGTGCGCTGCCCTCCGGCAGCTTGGTGGTGTCGTTGTACTCGGCTGATTGCTTGATGATTTGGATCTGTCCGCGCTCCGGTTCATTTTCCCACACCAATTCAATCAGTTTACCGCTCTCCAGTTCCACTGTTCGGATATCATCGGGATCGACGACATAGCCTTCCGCCCGAATTTCCTTGATTTTGATTTTTTCAGGCAGCAGATTTTTCTCAAAAAGGATCTCCCCCTGGTCATCCGTCATATATTCTCCAATCAGCTTATTGGTTTGCGCATCATAGATCAAAAATGTCACGTTGGGAACTGGTTCGCCAGTTTCTTTATCCACTTTCTTCAACAAAAAGCTTGCCAGCTTTTCGTTCTTTATCGTGATTGTCGTTGTCTTTCCCCAGGAAAGGTAGACATCGTATACCGTATTGTCGGGACGGTAAGATGGTGCCGGCGAGATTTCCTGCACCTGATAATGGCCCTCATTGATGCCCGTCAGTACAATGCGCCCAGTGGCCGATGTAGTGTAAGTCCCGACCTCACGCCCCAAGTCGTCTGAAACTTTGAACTGAACGCCGTTGAGCGGCTCCTTAGTAGAGCGGTCAATTTTCTGGATAATCAGATAGGGGTACGGATCATTTTCAAAAATCAGTTCATTTGCCTTCTCGGACTCCAGTGTGATTCTTCTTTCAGTCGGATCCAGCCTGTATTCCGGCAGCGTCTTCACCTCACGGGCAACGACCGTTTTTTCGGCCTCCAACGGTGCATAAATACGCCCTGTGCTGTCTGTCGTATAGGTGCCGATCAGTTCTCCGGTTTCCCAACGCAGTTCAATCTCAACACCGCGAATACCTTTTCCGGAAATACTGTCTTTTTTCAAAATAGTAAGCCCCGGTACAGCCTTATTGACAAATGTGAGTGTTGCTACCTTGCCTTCTTCCAGCAGCACGTCCTGCGGGGTCATATCCAGAAGGAACCCAGGTACTGTTTGAGATTCATAACAGGTATACCAGCCGGGCTCCAAATCTGGCAACGAGATAAGGCCGGCGGCATCGGTTTTATAAGTGCCAACAACTTCTCCTGTTTTGTACTGGATCGTGATGGAGACTCCTGCAATGGGAATACCATCTTCCGACACCTTGCGGATTTGCAGTCCGGGCAGAGGACTGTTTTCCAATTCAAGAATGGCCGGCTCACCCCGCTTCAGTTCTATTTTTTTAGGTGTATTATCGAGTTGGAACCCTGCCGGGGCTTCCAGTTCTTCACAGATGAACCAGCCGGGTTCTACGTTGGGGACAGTAATATATCCTCCGCGACCTGTCACAAAATCCCCTACAAGGCTACCGTCCATGCGCGTAACACGAATTTTCGCCCCGGCCAGTGGTGTGCCATCTGTGCTGACTTTTTTGATGATCAGCGGAGAGGCCGGTGTGTTTTCCACAGTAAGCGAAGCTGTTTTCCCCGGCTCCAGCAGAACTTCCCGTGGTTTATCATCAAGCAGGTAGCCATCCGGGCTTGAAACCTCTGTGATGCTCACCCGACCTGGATCAAGCTGGGAAAGATGAACACGACCCTCCGAATCGCTCTGAAATGTTCCGATTTTCCGACCGTCCACATACTCCAGTCGGAAAGTAGCGTAAGGCAAAGGTTCTTTGGTGATAGAATCAATTTTCATCAGTTCCAGGGAAGGCTTTTTTCGATTCTCTACCGTCATAGTAGTCACTTGTCCGGGTTTCACCTCGACGGTAAACTCTTGATCATTCAGAATGTATCCGTTGGCTGCAATAATCTCCCGGACCGTGAAATACTCCCCATCCTCGTCGATGTCGATTCCGGTCAACCGCGCAACACCGTCGCTGCCAGTAACGACATCCTGATAGTCCTTGGAACCTCGGCGGGCTATACGGAACGTAACGTTGCTTAATTTAATACTGGGATCATCTGCATCTACTTTTAAAATCTCGATGGAGGGTTTTGCATGGTTTTCCAATGTAATTTCTGTTATCTGCCCAGCCTTCACCTGGACGATATGCGGGGTAGAATCTAAAATATATCCCGGTGGACAGGAGACTTCCCGAATTTCATACCATGCATCGGGCTGTACGTTTTCCAGTACGGCGACGCCCGATGCTCCAGTGGTGACTGTCTGCACTTTATCTCCGCCGCGTTCAGAAATTTCAAACGAAACACCGCTGATGGGTGTTTGGGTGCGAGCGTCCAACTTTGTGATTTGAATGGATGCATAGCGCTCGTTATGATATGTCAATTCGCCGCTGGGATGTTCGGTGGAGATGACAATCTCTTTTTTAGGCTCCGCGTCCAGTTTATGATTCACCGGCGGTGAGATTTCCGTACAAATATATGTCCCCTGCCACGGCACGGAAACCGTTAAGCGGCCCGATCCATCCGTCGTATAAGTCCCAAGTGTTCCTTTCTCAGTGTGCCGGATCTCGAACTGTGCACCGGCGAGGGGAATATTGGTCCCGGACTCCAATTTGACAATGGTAATTTGGTACTGTCCAACGTCTTCAGTCGACAATCTAAAATATGCGGGGACCGGGTCCAGCACGTCAGCGGTTGCTCGAATCTGGTCTTCTCCGTCCAGAGAACACCAGTAAATCAAACTGTTCGTTTCACCCAAGGCTCCCTTAAAAGAGGAAAATAGCGTTCCTGCTGAAATGGCTGCAGAGGAAGCCACGTGCAGCGTCTGATTTTCTTTGGTAAATGTAACGCCTGCTTGATCTGAAAAATTGAAATCGCTGAGGTCACAGTTGGGGTTGGTATTCAGCAGATCCAATTTGTATTCCCCGAGAATGCCCGGCACTTTATGCACAGGTGCAAGAGTACTGGAAAAATGAGCAAAAGACGGCACTTCTTTATGGGCGCGCATTTGTGCAAGAATTTGTTCATAATAAGGTACCGCCGAGGGATTGTACCCGATTACTGCATTGTAAATGCCCTTGTTGATGCAGGTGTAGGATTCCAAATCCATATAGCCGCGTGTAATTTCCCAGATGATGGTCTGCGTAGCAATGTGATAAGGAATATTGGAAAGATCCTGTGCACCATAGAGCATCGCATATCCTATCGAATATACCTGCGCACTGCTGAGCTGGTCATACTGAATCGTACCGTAGGGCTTGCTTCCATGGGTATTAAGATTTTCGGGTTCAACACAATACGCGACCCTGCCGTTGATGGTAGCGGTAGGCCATGTCTCCAAATTCACGCTCCCATTTCCCTGGTTTGCGTCATATTGGTAACCCGGGTTATATTTCCACTGCAGTTTTCCCTCATCGGGTGCAGATGCAAAAAGTGAAATGCCGTTTCGACTCACTATTGTTACCGGCGTGAAAGCATCCTGCTTCGTTCCCTCGTCGGTGGGAATAGAAGTACTGCCGCCCTCAGGCTCAGCCGCGTTTTCGCTGTTATTCCCTAAACCCGATGCCGAAGAAGAGCTTACTGCTGACTGTGGAAGACTTTCAGCACCCAGGTCTGAGGCAGAAGCTGAACTACCGCTTGTTGACTGAGGAATGCTTTCGGAAGAACTGCTGCCGGAATCGGGGCTGGTTGACTCCGATGGACTGGAATCAACACCTGGCTGAATCGATTCGGAAATCAAATCTTCACTCTCTTCATTGGGGACAACAACAATATCAGCATTGTGCTGAGAATCCTCCTGTGTCATTGAATCGGAGGTTGCATTGTATGTAACCGTGACTTCGGCATCCGCAAATGCAGTTGGCACCATGCCGATGCACAATACGAGAAGCAGCAAAAACGGAACAATCCGTCTTTTTATCAATTTCGTCATAGGTTTCCTCTTTCCTGCCTGCTGCGGAAAGCGGGGAGAAAGCGCCTTCCTATCGCTGCGTCCCAATGTCTGCAGCAGACGTATTTGGTTGTATCGCGGAAGGGGAAGGTGAAAATGAAAACCGCCCATCTCCAGAAGAGACAGACGGTTTTCATTATGAGTGATGATGAGATGTAAGTAAATAATCAGCCGTACAGCACATAGATTTTGTTTCCATCCTGTACGATGTTGTAGACGGGCGGATGATCCTGTTCGACCGTGCCCATCATACCAGCGATCTGGTCGATACAATAATAAATATCGCTCTGCGCAGAATTCTGCGACCGAACCGTGATGTCCACCGGATTGAAATATCCTGCATTGCCAATCGTCAGTGAACTGTTGATACCCATATTCTTACCGGATGCATAAGCATGACCGTTAGCAATCAATGTACCTGTATCCACTGCTAGCGGCGCGGCAGTCCCAGTGGCATCAGAAGGTGCAGATGCTTGTCCATTCCCTGCGACTACACCTCCGCTGGATGCTGCTGCCTGTTGGGCAGCTTGAGTGCCGGCCCTGCCGGCTGCGGCTTTCTGCTGCGCCGCTCTTCTTTCAGCAACAGCCTGCTCAGCGGCCCGCTGTTCTAACGCAGCATTGGCCGTTTCCAGTTCTGCATTGACCTCATCGAGCTGTTTCTCCAACTCTGCGATTTGAACGCTGTACCTTTCTTCCGCGATCTTTTCGGTCGCTGCTACAGCGGCCTCGCGAACAGCCTCCTCATCAACAGGGTCGTTTGTGTGGGTCTGGTACAAGTCGTTATCAACGGTTACCACCTTACCACTGGGTATTTGTTCCCAAGGCATCCACACACGCCCTAGGATACTCACAGCAGTAAATCCAACCTCGCCGCTTTTGGCATCGAGTGGTCTAATAGCCATAAGGCAAACGCCAGCCATAATAGCCGGCAGGACGAAAAGAAGTCCACCAATTTTTAAAATCTTTTTTGCTTTGTTCATGCAGAAGTTTCACCTCCTTTGTACTACCAGTATATAGGGAAAAAGAGAGATTTCAAGATGTCTGCGGAACTTTATTTTTTCGGAAAAATACCCGTAAATTTCAGGCAGCATTATCCCGAACCATTTGCACTACAATGCGTTGTACGCGTGACTTTTTTCTGTATTTTGACCACTGTCGAAACGCCCTTCTTAATTGCCCTTTGGCCCACCGAGCGTGGGCTTTCTTGTTCTATTGGGGTCCGATGATTAAAACTCTACAGCTTGAACGACCAGACGTTTATCATCCTGCCCTACCACGCAGGTGATCAACGTAATACGGTTGTCCTCCGTTCGACCCAGATAGGACCAATCATCGTCGCTGATTGTTTCAATGGTGTCTACTGTGTAGTACCTTATTCCAAGTGTCGTTTCATATGCAATCACATCTCCCTTTGCGATGCGAGTGAGCGGTCCGAACTGATTTTTATAATTATGCCCGGATAAACCAATATTTCCGTTCCACGCCGATGTGCTTTTAAAGTGAGCTGCACCTTTTCGCATACCTTCCATGGCATCATCGGTCTCAAAAACCGTCATCTGGATGCCCACGGCAGGGATTGTAATGGTTCCAATTGAGCCATCTTCTTCCGCTACCGTTTCCGGCAGAGTAAAATCAGCCGCGCCGGCAGCACCGTCGTCGGACCATACTTCCTCGGGAGATGTAGCTGCAGTAGCTTCCGCCTTGACTATATGAGGTTCTGCGGAAGCCGTATAAGCGTCGGGTACCGGCAGTTCGGTACACCGCATAGGCTTGATGACCAATAAGTAGCCTGCTCCGATCACAACGGTCAGAAGAACAGCGAGAAAACCGTTTATTTTCCATAGCGTTTTTCTGGATGGCATAGTTACACCTCATTATCTGTATCATCCTCATTCGGGCAGGGAACCGGCATTGCTTCCAAATGGAGCTTGTAACTGCGTCCAGTGTCGATAATCGTCTGCTCTCTTACCGTCCCGTCAGCGCAGAGGATACGCAGACGCTGGTTGTGCAACTGTTTTGTACTCCACCGGTCCAGCGTAATGATATACTCGGAAGAACGCGACTGTACAGCAGACGGAGTGATATCTACAATCGGATCAATGTATGACACACGGACCCGGCGGACAATACGGAACTCGCCGTCCAGAAGCGCGTAGATTTTTGCATTTTTTCTTCGTTTCCACAGGACGACAAGCAACGCAGCAATGGCCACTGCTACTCCGACCGCAGCGATATATTTCATATAAGGCACCGGCAGCGCTCGGCCTTCATAAATCACTTCATAGATACTGCCATCCAATGTTACCCTGCGGACCTCTCCTAAGTAAAGCGCCTGAGACGTATAACCGGTTACTTTGCTTCCAGAGGCCAAGCCTGTATATGTGGCGTTCGCCATAAAGGAACCGTTACCCATAACCCGCCAGTCCACGCCTGCCAAGCTGAGTGAAACGCCATTTTTTTCAGCGTTTTTTGGGATATAGGCCATATCGTTACGGTCCAGGTTTGAATATTCTCGCGTATCCGATACGGTGTAACTGTAGTTTTCATATCCGGCCTCTACCGTCGTGATGCTGTCAGGCTGCAGCAGCAGTTGGCCGGAATAGCCATCCTGCTCATAGTTAATCATTGGCCGGAGTTTACTCATCGCGCCGCTTTTTTCCTCATGATCAATCGACACCATTTGGCTGGCCTGTTTTGTTTCCGCTGTCTGCTTATCCCGAATTTTCACAGTATCCCGGTGTATGTACAGTATCCTCCCATCCTGAAAATCGGCCTCAGTCAGCTTTTGCACATCAAAATTTACTGGAACTTCATACGTTTTGATAATTAGATTGCGGCCGCCCTCCTGGGTGTACTCCACATTTGTCAATACGGGTTGTTCTGTGACGGAATTCGATGCAGCAGCATATGCTCCATTATTCTGTGTCACCGTCACGACCTCGCCATCTGCGCCGGAAATAGGCTCCTCCGCAAAATACAGTGTGCTTGAACACAACAGGCATACGCACAATAGCATTGTTATAATACGCTTCATAACATAACCTCGCTTTTTCTGAATAATATCAGTACTCATATACTGATTGCAACGTCTGTCAACGTCTCCTTTCCCAAATGCAGTTCTATCTTGCACTCTGGATGCTGCTTGATTTCCGACAGCATGGCCAGAGACCGCTCCAAAGCTTTATGGGTATCGCGGTCTCGCTGTTTAACAAACGGCGCGAGCAAAATGATGTCTTTATTCGCATCAAAGACAAAAATAACGCGAAACAAAATCCGAATCCTTTCCCGGTATTCGTAAAAACCCCTATACCTCTCAAGTGTGAAATGCTTCACATGAGGTTCTGTGCGGTAGTTGGGGAAGATGGCCAGGCAACGGATTCCTTTCCAAACCTTTTGCTGCATCTTTGCAGGAAGTTCTTCATAAAAAGAAAAGAACGGCACATGGCCGTTCTTTTCGCAGTAAACATATACCCTATTCACATTTATTTGCCTCTCCTTCTCAGTATCCGGACATTCATTATGCCGGTTTATCGGACGCGAAATACAATTTCAGAGCGTTCTCCAAAATGGTGTCAATCTGTGCCCCTGTCATGTCCTTGAAATAGCTGTCAAACCAGGCTTTCGGCAGACGATATTTTTTTCGCATATTGCTGACCGGCCGCGCATCGTTCTTGAACAGCTTCTCCATTTCTGGCTGGAGAGTCCCACCGCCTTCAATCAGCTTACGGATATCCTCTGCTTGTGCATTTGTGATTTTTATTTTCCGCGCTGCGACATACTGGTACAGTTCCTGTTGAATCGTCACCGGAAGGCTGGCGATGGTTGCCGCTGCTGAACAGGATACTTTTTTCTGATCAAGCAGTTTCATCCACGATTCACAAAGCGAACGCAGCTTCAAATACATCTGCACATCCGCCTCACAAAGTCCGTATGCTGAAGCAAGCGCACGGCGGGATTTTTCAAGGTGATGGAATTTAATCACCTTGCCTCCGAGTTCAATCTCACCTTCTTCATCATCATTCAACTGGGCATAGCACCGCATTTCCCGTAAGCCATCATATTGTACACACAACGCCCGGCACTTTTGGCTCGGTAGCATGTCCTTAAAATTGTCTTGAATATTCGTATCCATCAAGAATACAGATTCTTCACCGGGAAGTAGCTTCCTTTTTACAATGGCACGAATATGCGTATGCTTTGCGACCTTGCTGGCACATAGCCTGCGGTGCCCAGCCAACATCTGATACCGTCCGCCTTCGCCGAGTTTGACAAATACGGGCTGCAAGACTCCGTTCCTTTCAACGCTTTCCAAAAAAGCCTCATCCAGACCTTCTGGGGTGACAATCCGAGGATTTAACGGATGCGGGTCAATCAGATCCACTGGAAGCAGTTCTACACGTTCCTTTGTCGGCATGCCGTTCACCGGCGTGCTCCCTCCCAGTAATGCTCCAAAATTACGCTGATTTTCCATTCCGTTTTTCGCCTCCAGTCCACTTCAGATATTCATTGGCCAGTTTCGCGTAAGCAATCGCTGCGTCGCTCGATGGTTCATACTCAAAAATTGAAGCGGCATGTTCTACCGCGCGGGCCACCGATACACGCTTTGGTATCCAGTTATTAAAAAAGGGAATGTCTCTTTTCACATGCGCTTTGGCATCTGTCAAAAGCTTGTTTAAATCCGTCTCACGCACGTCAACACGGTTGAACAAAACTCCCCTCACCCGAATTTCTCGATGCATGCGACGGCTGATCTGATCAATGAAATTCATGATTTTGCTTAACCCCGCAAGAGAATTTTTCTCGGGAAAAGCCGCCAGGATCACCTCGTTGGATGCCAGCAAGGCATTCACCATCAGTTGTCCCAGTGATCCGGGACAATCAATCAAAATGAAATCGTATTGTCCGGCAATCTCCTGCAAAATCGAGCTTAGAATCATCTCTCGCTGATATGCTTGTATCATCAACGTCTCCAAATCGGCCAGTTCCTGGGTAGCCGGGAGAAAATCCAGTCCATTGGGATTTGTGCGGATACACTCAGCTGTTTCTAAAAAATCGTCAGTATCCATGATGTATGGACGCATAGCATCGCACAGTGTATTGTTTTCGGCGTCTGGTTCTGCAATCCCAAGCTCTGCGGTCAAATCGCACTGAGCATTAAAGTCAACGAGTAGAACCCGGTATCCTTTTTTCATCAGCGCATATCCAAAATTATGTACAGTGGTCGTTTTTCCAACTCCACCTTTATCATTTGTGACGGAAATTATTTTTGTTTCACTCATACGTTCAACTCCTCGTAAATATATTGAACCGGAAGATAGGACGTTCCTTTATGACTGCTTTTAAAACTTCATCCGTTTTGTTGTTGTTTGTATTGTTGGTGCAATCTGTGTGCAATTGAGTAAGGAATAGCGGCTAAGTCATGAATTTCTATACATCAGCAATTCGTAGAGCTTATGTGCAGCCACTCTCTAACGGTTCGTATAGGTTGTGTGCAGCTCTTGAATATTTTCCATCAAAAAAACGCGGCGCTTTAGGAAAAGCACTGCGTTTGCTTATTCAATGGATTTAGTTTTTTTGCTGAAAATGAGAAGCAAATTTCACAAGAGCGTTTTTTCATAAAAATCTGTATTTATATCCATCTCCCCCATCTCATAACCCGAAGGTCGTCAGTTCAAATCTGGCCCCCGCAACCATCTATGATTACGCCGTCAGCTTCGTTGCTGGCGGCGTAGTTCGTTTTTACTTCCTTCATAAACGGCACATCAGCATTCCCTTTGGTCCAATCAGCCGTGGAACGGATGCCAATGAGGTCTTCGTATACGTCCACACTAAAAATGTATTTGCCAGCGGCTCCTTGGTGCAGTCCGGGTTTTCCTGTAAGGCACGAATGTCCTTAGACAGTTCCCCTGTCCGCTGCGCCCGTGTCACTTCTGCCTGCGGTCCCTTAAGCCATGGGCGCAGCCCGTGGCCGATTTATGGTCTGCCGTATTGGTTTCCGCCCTTTATCTTGCAACGGTTCAAAGAATGTCAAGAGAGGAACGGTATCATGAAAGGCGCCCGAGCCGCTGGCGCTGGAGCTCATCCTTCACGCCACCGCGGACAGGGAGCTTGCCTGAAAAGACAGGAGCTGAGCTGACCGCAAGGCATCGAACATACCACACACCGTATCCAAGGAGGCTATATGCTGAAAATATTTTTGTGTGAACCCATCCATCCCCGCGCGCTGGCGCTGCTTAAAACCAGGGCTGAGGTTTTTTCGGACCCCGCCTGTCTGGGCCGGGCCGACGCAGCCATCAGCCGAAACCTGCGCATGGACGCAGCTTTTCTGGAGCAGTGCCCGGCTTTGAAGGTCATCGGCATACACGGCACGGGCACGGACAGAGTGGACCTGGCTGCGGCAGCGCAGCGCGGTGTGCGCGTGGTATATGCCCCGGGCGAAAACGCGCAGTCTGTGGCGGAGCTTATCGTAGGACTGACCCTCGCTCTGGCGCGGCGGGTATATCTGGCGGACCGCATGCTGCAAACCGGCGAAGCCCTCGCCATAGCAGATGCACGGCTGACAGGCATGGAGCTGCACGGCAAAACGCTGGGCCTTGTGGGCGTGGGCAGCATCGCCCGACGTGCCGCGGAGATGTTCCGCCGTGCGTTCG